>PVMK01121068.1_pt1 | contig 17860 bp, 16 predicted proteins | sample 1853481 | NCBI WGS metagenome assembly PVMK01 (sample SAMN08533507, study PRJNA380276) | Marine sediment metagenome, whole genome shotgun sequencing project. | reverse complement strand
CTGGCAATTGCCATTCCTGTCTGGCTGGCGAGTCAGGGTGTCGGCGCCGGGGACATCGGTTCTTATCTCGCCGTCATCGTATTGCCCTGGGCTTTCAAGTTAATCACAGGTCCGTTGATGGATCGCTACGAGTTTCTGCCAATGGGACGAAGAAGACCCTGGGTGCTCGGCGCGCAACTGGGTCTGTCGCTCTCATTGCTGGCGCTTATGCTCGTCGAGCGCCCGGCCGAGCAGATCGGGCTGTTGATGATCGTTGGCGTGCTCATCAACAGCTTCGCAGCAACCCAGGACGTCGCGGTCGACGGCATGTCGATCGACCTCACACCCGTCAGAGAGCAAGGCCGTCTCAATTCTTTCATGAGCTTTGGCAAATCCATTGGCTGGGCCGTGACGGCCGCGGTATCGGGCGTGCTTATTACAAGTTACGGGCCGGCAACAACTGCGATTGTCGCAGCCGCGGTTTCATCGCTCGGCCTGCTAGTAATGTTTTTTGTTCTTGAGCGCGACGGTGAACGAGCCCTGCCATGGTCCAAAGGGACAGCAGCTTCCGTGCATCGCGCCGATTCGTCATTCCGTGCGGTCTTCAAAGAGCTCAACAACGTTTTGTGGGTTCGCACCAGTGTGATCGTCATGGCTGTGATGTTCTTCGACGGCCTGATTTACGGCTATGGCCAGGCTCTGATGCCGATCGCCGCCGTGAATCTGTTCGGCTACACGACACCACAATGGTCGCAGCTGGTTGCCGTGATGGGACTAATCGGTGCCGTCCTCGCACTTGGAGTCGGCCCGGCAATTGATCGCATGGGAGCAAAACGTATGCTCGTCATGGCCGTGACATTACTCGGCGTGCATGCATTCCTACTCGCACAGACTCAACACCTGTGGGAGAACACACTCTACGTGCGGGTGATGTTATCCGCCTGGATAATGATGCTGCCTGTAGTCATGGTCGGGACTCTCGCCTTCGCGATGGCAATCTGCAAAAGCGTTAACTCAGCAACGCAATTCGCCGTCTACATGTCAATCGCAAATCTCGGAGCTTCCGCCGGATCGAAGATTTACGGAACGGTCGCCGAGACGTCGAGCTACGCCCAGTCTTACACATTGCTCAGTGCAATAGCTGTCGTGATGATCGTCGTTCTCTTGTTTCACAGACACCACCAACACGACGACTCCGAAAAACATGATACGAAGGCGTCGAGATACAATATAGGCGGCGCGGGTCACGGAGCCGGCGTTTTCTGGTCGGGCGCCATGCGCTGCCCGAAATGCAGAGCAGACATGGAGCAGATCGACTATGAAGGCACCGAAATTGATCGTTGCATCATCTGCCATGGGATCTGGTTTGACGCTGGCGAAATCGAAGTTCTCAAAGACAAGCAAGCGGCAGCAGCAATTGATACCGGTGATGCAAAGGTTGGTAAACGGAGTAACACCATGGACAGCTATCAATGCCCACGCTGCAGTGGTGCGATGGTCAAAGTGGTCGATCCGGAACAGACGCACATCTGGTACGAAACCTGCAGTTCCTGCAATGGGTCCTAGCTGGATGCCGGTGAACTACGAGACCTTTCTTCGCTGACAATTTCGGATATTTTCAAGCGTATCGCCGCGCCAGTACGTGAGTGACCGCAACGGCACAATACGCGATTCCTGCTCAAAACGTGTATTTCCTAGGTTTCGGGCTGTGTCATCTGAGGAAAGCATTTCGCTACATCGCGATAGAAATTCCTATCCTTACATCAGGCTGGTTTCGTTTTCCTGGCTCGGGCTACCGCTTCCTTCCGTTCGGGCGAGGCGAGAATGTCCCGGCGTATCTTGTCCCAGTCTTCGAGTCTCGTATCGCCGGACTCGAGCGCGACCAGCAGGCCCTTGGTTGCAGCGATAGCTTCGCGCGTGCCCTGCAGCACTCGCGATGCCAACTCGCGAGACTTGGCCTGAGCGGTATCGCTCGCTACAACATGCGACACAATGCCGGCTTGAAACGCAGCGTTAGCCGTCAGGCGCTCACCCGTCAGCAGCAAGCTTCTTAGCGTCAGTCCGTCGAGGCGTTTGTGCCAGCGCTGTATCGCACGAGGATTATAGAGGAGTCCCATGCGTGCAGCCGGCACCTCAAAAAACGCGTCTTCACCTGCCACCAGCAGGTCGCAGCCAAGTGCGATGTCGACTGCTCCGCCCATGCACGGTCCTTCAATCGCACCGATGACCACTGCCGGCATCGCAAGCATGGCGTTGACCACTTTCTCGATGCCCTTGTCCAGCGCCAGGTCGTCGATAGTGCCTGTCAGGTCGGCAAGATCCGCTCCTGCGCTGAATGTGCTGCCAGCTCCGCTGATTATTACAACACGTACATTCTCCTGCCGGGCAACCGTCAGTTGCTCGTCCAGGTCAGCCAGTAGCGCCAGTGACAGCGCGTTGTGGCGTTCGGGATTGTCCAGTACGAGTTCACAGACGTGTTCGCTGACCTTGCAATGCACACGCGGTTTCCGATTCTCAGTCACTGGCAATTCCCCTTGATTCTTTGTAGCACAATGTCCCGTAACGCTGATCGCCTGATTTTGCCTGCGGGACTCATCGGCAATGCGTCCATAATCTCCAGATGTTCGGGCCACTTGTACTTCGCGAGGCCTTGCTGCCTGGCGAACCTGGTCAGATCCGAAAGCGTCAGATTGTCTGCATTATCGCTGGGTACCACACAGGCACAAAGGCGCTCGCCGAGCCGCTCATCCGGCAGGTCGACTACGGCAAGCTGAGCTATGCGTGCGTCCCCGGCCAGCTTCGCCTCGATTTCGGCCACCGAGATATTAGCTCCACCGCGGATAATTATTTCTTTCTGACGCCCGGTGATTTTCAGATAACCATCCTTGTCGATCGCGCCGATATCACCGGTGCGAAACCAGCCGCCTTCAAGGAGCATTTCCTGATCCAGCTCGGGGCGGTCGAAATAACCGAGAAAGCGCTGCGGCCCGCGCATGATCAGTGCGCCTTCCTCGCCAATTGGCGCGGCGCTATCATCATCGCGGAGGATGCGCAGCTCGGTACCGGGAAACGGGCGTCCATCGGTCAGGAAACGTTTCTCGTCAGACTCATTTAGCTTGCAGCCTGTGCCAATCCCTTCAGTCATACCCCATATTACAGAGGTCAGGGTGCCGGGCAGCTTTTGTTTTGCCTCGCGTAGCAAGTCCTCCGGCACATAAGCACCGCCACACAAGATTACCTTCAGCGACAATTGTGCCGCATATTGCGGAAACAGGGGGCTGTCAAACAGATCACGCAGCAACGTCGGTGTCACCAGCATGTAAGCAGCTTTTTCTCGGGCCAGCAGCTGCAGTGCACGTTCAGCGATCCAGGTTTCCAGCAGGACCACCGTTGCGCCAAGATACAACGCCAGGCGCACGCCGTGCACGAGACCTCCGGAGAAACCCAGCGGCGCCGCTGTGAAAATCACATCGTTGGCATCAAGATCGTAAATCGGCGCAACGGTCGAATTCATCGCACCGAGGGTGTTGGAGCTGTGCATGACACCCTTTGGATCGCCGGAGGACCCGGATGTGAACAACAGCGACATCAGGTCGGATGGCGAGACATCAGGCATCGGAGGAGGCGCATCGGCAGGAACATCTGCGAGCAGCGCATCGTAGCTGATCCAACCGGCTACCTTCGGTTCCGCGCCGACGGCAATTCGTGTCACTAATAATTCGTTGCTTGCAGTGATGCGTTCGATCATGCCGATAAAGTCGTGTCCCCGAAATTCGGAGGTGACCACAATGCCTTTGGCGCCGGTTGTCTTCAGTACGCCACCAAACTCATGTTCACGGCCTGCAATCGGCATGTGTACGCAGATCGCACCGAGATAGCCAAGGGCGAGCATGAATATCGGGACGTGTTGCCAGTTCGGCACCGCAATAATGAACTTGTCACCCTGGCGAATGCCCTGTGCGTGTAATGCCGCGGCCAGCCGAGAAACGGCAACCGCCATTTCCGCATACGTTATCGGTGCAAAGCGCTCGTCAACAACAGCAATTTTGTCGGGCGAACGGTCGACAGCCGCTTCGAAGAAATCGGTCAGCAAGCGATCCGTCCAGTATCCCTTGCTGCGGAACGAGTCGATCAAACCGTCCGGGTACTGTGTCATTGCCAAACCTTTCCCTGCTACATAGCGTAGCCGCCACTCACGCTGATGACCTGGCCGGTTGTATACGACGATTTATCCGATGCCAGCAACAACACCAGTGGCACGATGTCATTCGGCACACCGTGTCGTCGCAGAGGATACCGGCGCACCACTTTCGACAGCACCTCGTCGTTCTGGAATATCTGACTTTGGTGGCTCTCGCTGTGCCACAGGCTGTTAGCACCTGCATCGTCACTGCTTTCCGGCAGTGTCAGCCCCGGGCAGACGACGTTCACGTTCAGGTTGAATTTACCAAATTCGCGTGCCAGCGCTTTGCTCCAGGCGATAACGCCACCCTTGCAGGCGCTGTAAACGGCCTCCTGGTATTCGCCGACCCGGCCAGCATCGGAACCGATCGTTATGATCTTGCCGCTGCAGCGCTCAATCATCGACGGGGCCACGGCCCTGACACAGTTGATGGGTCCCCACAGATTGATCGCAATCTCACGCTCGAAATCTTCGACGGGCTTGTCGAGGAATAAACCGTTGGCCGTCCAGCCTGCATTGTTTATGAGGATGTCGATCTGGCCGAAATGTTCGATAGTTTGTGCTGCCATTTCCTCAATCTGTACCGCATTGGTCACGTCCGCCTCGATGAACAGCGCGCCACCGGGCCCGGTCTTGCGCAATTCGTCGCGACCTTCTCGGCTTGAGCGTTGTCGACATCAGCGATGACGACGTTCGCTCCTTCGGCAACCAGTCCTTCGGCGATCGCTTTGCCGATGTTCGATGCGCCACCCGTGACGATGGCGGTCTTTCCACTCAATCCAAGATCCATTACTTTTCGTTCCTGTTCTTTTTGGACTTTGATTTGCTGCGTTCCTGGAATGCTCGCAGTCGTTCCGCGATCTCTTCGCCTGCCTCGGTTCTGTTGCGTTGAAAATAAATCTGCTCCAGCCACAGTGCCTCCGACAGCGGTAGCTTAAGCCCCAGCAATGCAACTTCCTTGATGAGACGTACTGCGTTCTTGCCACCGCGGCAGATTGCTTCGGCGACCTTCAATGCCTCGTCCAGCAACTGCTCATCGGGCACCACTTTCTGTACCAGCCGCAATCGCAGGGCTTCGGCGGCATCCACCGGTTCGCCGGTCAACATCATCAACAGTGCGTCGCCGAGCCCTATCAGTCGCGGCAGTGTCTGCGTTCCACCTCCACCGGGTAGCGCGCCGAGCAATACTTCGGGGAGACCGAATATCGCATTTTCAGATGCAATGCGAATATCACAACCCAGCGCCAACTCGCACCCGCCGCCAAACGCGTAGCCATTGACTGCCGCAATTGTGGGCTTGCTGATTTCCATGGAGGCCGGTGTTACCCAGTAACGGTGCCTCTTTTCGGGATCCCAATAGAGGAAGTCCGGGGCTTTCTTGATGTCTATTCCGGCGGAAAACGCCCGCCCTTCGGCGGCGTACACCAGGACCTGCAGATCGTCATTCGCCTCGAACTCCGTCAGCCTTCGTCGATGTTCTTCCATCATCTCGAGATCGAAAGGAGTTCAGCGCTTGCGGCCGGTTGAGAGTCAGGATCGCAATCCTGTCACGTGCTCCCACTTGAGCGGTTCACTGTCCGATTTCTTTAGGGTCACTCATTCCTCGTGCCTGTCCTTGTAGATTCACTGCCTAATTACGTGTGAAATCTGCGATGTACTTATTGAGTGTATCGCTGGCCTCGAACTGCAGACAATGCCCGACGTCGTCGATGACAACGCGTTCGGCGCCCGGGATGGCGTCCGCGATCATTGCGGAGGCCTTCGGCGGGCAATACGGGTCGTGCTCGCCCGATATGACGAGCGCCGGATGCCGGATAGCCGCAATCTGCCCGGTCAGTGGTTCGGCCGCAATACCCAGCATCGCATGACAGGCGTTCAGGTATCCCAGCGGATCCCTGACCGCAGCGGTACGCAAGGTTTTGTATTCATCGACCAGGGCTTCGTTATCCGTCCAAAAGCAACCGCGCGCGTCCGCATCATTGGTCTTTGCAAGGCTTTCCAGCCCTCCGGTCTCAACGGTTTCGATGCGTTGCCTGAAGAACGCCTGCCCGCCGCGACCGACCGTGCAGGAACTTGCGATAAGCACCAGTCCCTTCGTTAATTCAGGAAAATCCAGCGCGAAAACGCTGTGCAATGACCCCGCCCATTGAGAAAGCCGACGAGCCAGGCCGGACCGGCCAGCAAACGCGCTTAGCAACTGGGCCAGATCGTCGGCCAGTTGCCGCAACGTACCGTCGGCGGCGCCGGTCGGGCTGCTGCCAAATCCGCGCACATCATAAGTGAGGACGTTCATCGAGGGCTGCAGGAATACCGTCTGCCGAGACCAGACATCGCGGGTTTCCGACAGGCCGTGAATCAGGACAACGGTCTCTTTCTCATTGTTGGCCGGGTTCATGCGGTGTTACGCCAACTCTTTCAGCGGCTTGATGATTTGTTCGTGCAGCGTCTCCATCCGCTGTTTTCTGCCGCCCGCCCGAAATGCGAGCGTGACGCCGTCGAGTCCAAGCTTTTCGAGGCTCTGTATCCTTGCGAGACACTCATCCCCTGTACCGACGAAGGCAAGATAATCGACCAGTTCCGGCGACACGGCGGCTTTGTGTCCGGCATGCTGCGACATATGCTGCAGGCGATTGTAAGCTTTGGATGCCGATTCGAAGTCCGCTTTAAACGGATGTAAAAATTCCGGCAAGTGTTTCCACTTGCTGAATGTCTCTGCCTGAGACGCCACCCAGTGACTGACATCGTCTCTTGCCTGGTCGCGATCGTCGGACACTGCGATGGCTGCCCACAGGTGGAGTTTGATCTCATCCATCGAGCGGCCTGCCTCTTCGGCGCCTTGCCGTACATGATCGATTTGCCAGTTCGTGAATTCCTCGTTGGCTCCGCCCATCAGGATGACGCCATCGGCGACACGCCCGCACAACTGCAGCATGCGCGGCTGATTGGCCGCGATATAGATAGGTATCGGGCCGGTGGCTGTCACCATGTGATACGGGCCTTTCTCGCCTCCCTCGACTTCTTCGCCGGAACATAGCTTGCGAATCGTAATGACGGCTTCTTCAAGTTGCTTGATAGTCGCCGGTTTCAGGCCGATCGGGTACACCCCGGTCCACCCTGTTCCCAGACCGATTAGTGCCCGACCGTCGCTCACTTCATTCAACGCGGTAAATGTATTGGCAATAATGCTGGGGTGCCGAGTGATTGGATTTGCGACACCGGTTGAAAGCTGGATGGTCGACGTATTCACCGCACACAACGTTAGCGCGGTGAAGCAATCTTTCATCGAGAGCTGTACATCCGCAATCCACGCGCTGTCAAAACCAAGTTCCTCGGCGTACTGCACGATTTCGACGTTGTGCGTTATCGGCTCGCGTTGACTTATCCCAAGTGACAATCCTACCTTCACACCGGTATCCTCCGTTCGACAAGACGGGCAGTATGCCCGCATGATTTGGCGAACTCAATTTCGGCCCAGTGTAGCGAGAAACGACGATGACAAGCGAGATTGATGCGAACGAGGTGGCGAAATGCCTGCGACCGGGGATGACCGTCTTCGTCGCCGGTGCCACGCGGAACCAACGCTAATACTGGATGCGCTGCGTCACGATCCCGAGTGTTGCGCCGGGATACGCTTTGTCTCGGTTTCGATCCCGGGAATTAATGACGTCGATTTCTCGGCTTTCCACAAGGACTGTCAATCGACGGCATTTTTCGCCACACCGGGAAACAGGGACGCTATTGCGTCGGGCCGTGTCGATTATGTGCCCATGCAATACCGTTCAATATTCGACTACCTGGCGGATGATTTTTGTTTCGACCTGGTCCTGGCCCAGCTTCCGCCACCTGGCGACGATGGCCGGTTTTCCCTCGGCGTCTGTGCCGATTTTCTGCCCGCCGTGCTCGATAATGCCAAGCTCCTGATCGGCGAGATCAACAAGCAGCAGCCGCTGCCGCCTGATTCACCGAGCTGGCCAACGTCGCGGCTGGACATGACCGTCGACTGTGACCAGCCGGTCGGAAATATTGCCGAGGCTACGATCGATCAGGCTGCGATCGACATCGGTCGTCATGTCGCCGAAATTATCAGTGATGGCGATTGTATCCAGGTCGGCATCGGGAGTGTTCCCAACGCGATTCTCGCTGCGCTGAAGGGCAAGAACGATCTTGGGATACATTCCGGCCTGGTGTCGGACGGCGTGATGGCGCTGGCATCCGCAGGGAATATCAATGGTAAGAACAAGAGTGTCGATATGGGCCGAATCGTTACCGGTACCACCCTTGGCAGCCGCCAATTGATCGACTGGGCCGGCAGCGACCCGCAACTGAGTTTCCGATCAGTCGGCTATACACACGATGTCGGTGTCATTCGTCAGCTTGACAATTTTGTGTCGATCAACTCGGCGATGCAAGTTGACCTCTTCGGCCAGGTTAATGCGGATATGCTGCAGGGTCGGCAACAATCCGGCACCGGTGGAGCAATCGATATGATGCGCTCGGCTTCGCTGTCACGTGGCGGGCGCTCCATCGTTGCACTCAAGGCAACCGCGACCGGCGGCACAAGCTCCCGCATCGTGGCGGCGTTGTCGCGCAATACTGCGGCCACGATATTGCGGACCGATGTTGACTATGTCGTGACCGAATACGGCGTGCGGCGTATCCGGCACCTGGCAATTGACGCTCGAGCGAACGCGCTGGCAGAAATTGCCGCGCCACAGTTTCGAGACGACTTGCGTAAAGACTGGGCGGCTCTCGCGAACTGAAGCGTAATCTTGTCCTAGTAAGACTTCGGTAAGCCGAGCGCCTTTTCCGCGATATTGCAGAGGATTAGTTGCGGACTGATGGGCGCAAGTCGAGCGATCATCACTTCACGCATTAGCCGCTCGACGTGAAACTCCTTGGCATAGCCCATGCCGCCATGGGTCATCACCGCACGCGTACAGGCCTGAAAGCCGGCTTCGGCGCCCAAATACTTCGCGGCGTTGGCCTCGAGCCCGCAAGGCTCCCCGCTGTCATACAGCGAGGCCGCTTTCATCGCCATCAGGAATGCGGCCTCCAGTTCCATCCAGCTTTGCGCCAGCGGATGCTGAATGGCCTGATTCTGGCCAATCGGCCGATCGAAAACGATTCGCTCCTTTGCGTAGTCTGCAGCGCGGGCCAGCGCATTCTGCCCAATGCCGATCGCTTCCATGGCGATTAATATGCGCTCCGGATTGAGGCTGTGCAGCAAGTAACGAAAACCCTTGCCCTCGTCACCTATGCGGTCTTCGGCCGGTACCAGCAAATCATCAATAAATATTTCGTTGGAATCGACTGCCGCACGGCCCATCTTCGGAATAATCCGAACATCGCAGAAATCGCGATTCAGATCTGTGTAGAAAAGTGTCATGCCTTCGGTCGGTTTTTTGCATTCTTCTTTCGGTGTGGTTCGCGTAAGCAGCATGATCTTGTCCGCCTGCTGAGCGGTCGATATCCACACTTTCCTGCCCTGCACTCGGTAGTACTCACCCTCGCGTACCGCACGGGTTTTTATTGACGTCGTATTGAGTCCCGCATCGGGTTCCGTCACTCCGAAACAGGATTTCCTGCGCCCCTGGATCAGGTCGGGCAACCAGCGCTGCTTTTGTTCCCCGGAACCGAAAACCACAATCGGGTGTGGGCCGAAAATATTGAGGTGAATAGCGGACGCTGCGCTCATTGCCCCGGCAGACCGGCCGACCGTGTGCATCATCAATGCGGCATCCGTTACGCCGAGCCCGGCGCCGCCGTACTCCTCCGGCATTGCAATGCCCAACCAGCCTCCCTCTGCGATGGCTTTGTAGAACTCCGCAGGCAACTCTTCGCTGCGATCGTGCTCAAGCCAATAATCGTCGTCGAAATCAGCACAGATTTTCTGCACTGCATCGCACAAGGCCTGTTGATCGGGGGTCAGCGCGAAGTCCATACGACAGCTCTCCTGCGGTAAGTAGCATTAGCGGTGAGTCATTTAGCAACGGCCGGTCGTGTCGGTCAAGTTCGCTGCAGATGTTATCCTGCCCCACCACCATCAAGCCGGCTGAATCCGGCCTGCAGATACTAAGAGAACGAATAAATTTCCTGGTGACCACCACAACCATCAGACCCACTCAGCTACCTGAGATTGATCTTCTCTGCCCGTCAGATTTGCAGGATGCGTTGGCGCATTTAAGCGATGGCGCCTGTGCGCTGGCCGGTGGCACCGATATCATTTTATGGGCCAGCCAACGGGGTGAACCGCGGCGCCTGGTCTGGACCGGCGCAGTATCGGAGATGCTCGGTATGGACTTTGAGCAGGAGTTCATACGACTCGGGGCGGCGACAAGCTTATCGAAACTCATACGCTCAAAACGTTTTCGAGAAGCCGCACCGGCAGTGGTGGAAGGCGCCCAATGTGTCGGTTCCGTACAGCTGCGTAACCAGGCTACGCTGGTCGGCAATCTGTGTACGGCATCACCTGCCGGCGACACTATCCCGGGTCTCCTGGTACACGATGCCAGGGTTCTGCTCCTGGACGCGTCGGGCAGACGTCGCGAACTCGGTCTGCATGAATTTGTGCTGGGCCCCGGCAAGACGGCATTGTCAGAAGGAGAACTTGTGCTGGCGCTGAGCTTGTCCCCGTTAGCCCCGGGAGAAATGAGCATGTACCGGCGATTTACGCAACGCGCAGTGCTGGATGTGGCGACTGCAAGTGTTGCAGTGCGCGTCTCGTTCGAGCCCGATCAGCGCACGGTTCGCGAAGCACGGCTGGCGCTGGGCGCGGTCGCTCCGACCGTCATCGAGGCTAAAGATGCCGCAAGTATCCTGTGTGGCACGCTACTGGACGACGCGACGCTGCGAACCTGCGCTGCGGCTGCCGTGGCGGCAAGTACACCGATCAGCGATCACCGTGCCGGGGCGGATTACCGGCGCCAGCTCATCGCGACCCTGATCGTCGACGCGTTGACCGAGGTACGCCAAAAAGCAGCACCCGGTATCGACGAAGGCGCCCCGAAATGACCGCAGAATGGCAAATTACTGTCAATGGCACGGTCGTCGAGATACCGGATGCCTGGGTCGGCCGCCGCTTGCTTGACTATCTGCGCAAGGAACTCGGCCTTAACGGCACCAAAGAGGGCTGCGGCGAAGGCGACTGCGGAGCATGCACCGTGTTGGTCGACGGCGAGCCGTATTGTTCGTGCTTGCTGCTCTGCGGTACCGCGGCCGGTTCCGCAATCACCACGATTGAAGGATTGCCCGCCGACGATATCGCTCGTTTCGCAAAGGCTTCAGTTATTCATGGCGGCGTTCAGTGTGGTTTTTGCACGCCGGGAATTGTCGTCATGAGTTACTGGTTGGCTCAGGGAGGCACGGAGACTGGCACGGAGACCGCCGCGATGTTGCTGTCGGGCAATATCTGTCGTTGCACCGGCTACAACCAGTTACTCGACGTGATTGCCGAATTGCGATGATGACGGTAACGACACCCACTGTGCTCGATCGCATCACCGGACGCGCGCGTTATGCATCCGATCTTGTCGCCCGCAACACCGTTGTTGCCGGCTTTGCGCGCAGTCCGTACCCACACGCACGCGTCACCGGCATCAACACAAAAGACGCGCTGAAAGTGGACGGAGTACTGGCGGTGCTGACCCCCTGCAGACTTCGAGGGCATTAAACTCGGTCATCAAAAGGCCGACGAACCCGTGTTGTCGCTGCTGACTCGCTATGTCGGTGACGGCGTTGCCGCGGTGGCGGCAACATGTCCTGAAGCGCTCGCACGCGGCATCGAAGCCTTGGAAATCGAGTACGAGGTTCTGCCGCATGCGCTGACCGTAGACGACGCACTGCGACTGGCTGTGCCACTGCATGAGTCTTGCGCTGACAATATCGCGTCCGCATTTGAAGCGGAGCGTGGCGATTGGGATGAGGTTTGCGCACGGGTGACCGTCTGGGTTGACGACACTTTCGAGACTGAAGCCGTACCGCATGCCTATCTCGAGCCAAGGTCGACCCTCGTCAGAGTTCACGGCGATCGTCTGGAGCTTGTTACAGGTGCGCATTCCCCGCAAGGGCTGTTGCAACAGTACCGTCCTGTCGTCGAAAGTTGGGGTGCGTCGCTGGAGGTTCTGACACCCGCCATCGGTGGCTCATTCGGTGCCAAATGGGAACACCCCAGCCACCTTGTCAGCCTGGCGTTCGCGCATCGATTGGGCCGGGATGTCGCCATCGTGGAGTCGCGGCGTGACGATATGATCGCTGGCCGAACCCGCCTGGCCATGCGCATCCGAATGCGTCTCGGCGCCACGGCCGACGGACAGCTGCTCGCAAAGCAGACGCAGTTATGGGCGGACAATGGCGCCTATTCCGGGCACGGTCCGACGGTGGCGATGGCCGCCGCCATTCGCATGGACAATCTGTACCGTTTCGAGGCGAGCAAGTCGGCCGCGCAGCTTGTCTACACGAATAACGTGCCATCGGAATGCTTCCGCGGGTTTGGCAGCCCGCAATCGAGCTTCGCGCAGGAACAACTGATGGACAGGCTGGCGCGTCGCCTCGACCTGGACCCATTCGAGTTACGCCGTCGCAACGTGACTCAGACTGGCGATACCACGATACACGGCTGGCAGATCGGTAGCTGCGGCATCAAGCAATGCCTGGATGCCGTGTCGCAGCGCCTGGACACTCACCGGAAGCAACTTGTGGCACCCGACAAGGCGCGCTTTCGAATCGGCTATGGCAGTGCTGCCTGCATTCACGGCATCAGCAATCGTGGTTACGACAAACGTTTCGACGGTGCCAACGTTTCGCTGCGAGTCGAGCGTGACGGAACTCTGCGTATCGCGTCGGGTGAAGTCGAGCTCGGCTGTGGCACTGTGGATGTGCTGAAAGCCGTAGTCTCGCGTGAACTGGAAGTCGATCCTGACCGCCTGCAGGTGCTGCTCGGTGACACGCAGTCCGGGCCTTTCGGACTCGGCTGCTTTGCCAGCCGAACCACGTTTTTTGCCGGGCGTGCCGCACTTGATGCGTGCGAACGATTTCGAACAGCCTGCACCAAGTTGACGGCTGACTGCGGCCGGACAGATGCGACTATCCCGCAGGCTATCGGCATGGCCATTGATGAGAATCGTGAATCCGAACTGGCTGTTACCGGCTGTTACGAACCTGACGAGGTGAGCGTTCCGGACGACAGCGGCTTCGGCAATATATCGCCAGCCTACACTTTCGGCGCACACGGCTGTTGTGTGCGGGTCGACACCTTTACGGGCAAGACGACCGTGCTGCAATATTGGGCGGCACATGACGCTGGCAAGATTTTGAACCCCAGCGGTGCTATTGGCCAGGTCATCGGTGGTGTGCTGCAGGGTATCGGCTTGGCCCTGGCCGAGGTGGTTGCGGTGGATGCTGACGGGCGGATGCTCAACCCGGGCTATCTCGATGCTAGGGTCGCGACATTTCCGGATGCAGTACCTGTCGATGTGGTATTCGTGGACACAATTGAGGATGCCGGGCCATCCGGCGCGAAAACCATCGCCGAGCCACCGCTGATTCCGGTTGCCGCAACGGTGGCGAATGCCATTCGCGATGCGACTGGTCTGCGACAGCAGCGGCTGCCGATGACACCGGAGCGCGTCTGGCAAAATTTGTCTGCCGCGCCCAACAAGAGAGGTGAGAACATTGGATGAACTGATGTACCTGGATGCAACGGCACAGGCGGAACTCGTTCGCAGCGGGGAGCTGACTGCCGTTGATCTCGTCGACGCTGCGATCGCCCGCATCGAACAAGTGAATCCGGCGATCAATGCCGTCATCGCAAGCTTCTACGAACGGGCCCGCGAACAGGCGGCCGACGTGCCCACCGACGCACCGTTCGCCGGTGTGCCATTCCTGCTCAAGGATATTGTCGCGGAGTACGAAGGCACGCCGATTGCCGAGGGCTCCGCTTTTCTCGCCGGAAATTACATCTCGCCACAAGACAGTGAACTGGTGCGGCGCTACCGGCAGTCGGGGCTGATTATCCTTGGCAAGACCAACACGCCGGAGTTTGCGCTGTTGCCGACCACGGAACCGGTGGCGTTCGGTGCCAGCCGAAATCCCTGGAACACTGACCTGACGACCGGAGGGTCGAGCGGTGGTTCCACTGCCGCGGTGGCCGCAGGCATGGTCGCGCTTGCGCACGGCAATGACGGTGGTGGATCGATACGTGTACCGTCAAGTTGCTGTGGTTTGGTCGGTCTTAAACCGACGCGCGGCCGAAATCCCCTGGGGCCGCATATCGGCGATGCCGGCAACGGCCTGCTGTGTGACCACGTGGTGACTCGATCTGTGCGAGATAGCGCCGCGATTCTCGATGTTACCGCCGGGCCCGCGGCGGGGGATCCGTACTGGCCCCGTACCCCGGAGCGTCCCTTCGCCGAAGAGGTCGAGCGCGAACCGAAGCGCCTGCGCATCGGGCTTGGGACGGTGCCACCGAACGGGGCTACTGCGCATCCCGACTGTATTGCTGCCGTGCCATTCCTGCTCAAGGATATTGTCGCGGAGTACGAAGGCACGCCGATTGCCGAGGGCTCCGCTTTTCTCGCCGGAAATTACATCTCGCCACAAGACAGTGAACTGGTGCGGCGCTACCGGCAGTCGGGGCTGATTATCCTTGGCAAGACCAACACGCCGGAGTTTGCGCTGTTGCCGACCACGGAACCGGTGGCGTTCGGTGCCAGCCGAAATCCCTGGAACACTGACCTGACGACCGGAGGGTCGAGCGGTGGTTCCACTGCCGCGGTGGCCGCAGGCATGGTCGCGCTTGCGCACGGCAATGACGGTGGTGGATCGATACGTGTACCGTCAAGTTGCTGTGGTTTGGTCGGTCTTAAACCGACGCGCGGCCGAAATCCCCTGGGGCCGCATATCGGCGATGCCGGCAACGGCCTGCTGTGTGACCACGTGGTGACTCGATCTGTGCGAGATAGCGCCGCGATTCTCGATGTTACCGCCGGGCCCGCGGCGGGGGATCCGTACTGGCCCCGTACCCCGGAGCGTCCCTTCGCCGAAGAGGTCGAGCGCGAACCGAAGCGCCTGCGCATCGGGCTTGGGACGGTGCCACCGAACGGGGCTACTGCGCATCCCGACTGTATTGCTGCCGTCGAAGCGACAGCACTTCTTTGCGAGGAACTGGGCCACGACGTCGTAGAGGCATCACCGCAGATTGACGGCAGCCTGTACAAAGCCTTCGGCAATGTTTGGGCGGGCTTTCTCTGCTGGGCGATCAAGGACTGGGCAAGACGCAGTGGTCGTGAACCGGAGGAAAAATATTTTGAGCCTGCAACGTGGCGCACCTATTTGCACGGGCAACGACAAAGTTCGGGCGATTATCTGCTCGCGGTACAGGCGCTGCAGCAGGTTGGCCGCGATGTGGCTCAATTCTATGTTGATTACGACGTCTGGCTCACACCGACACTGGCGCAACTGCCAATGCCGCTCGGTTATTTCGACTACACGCGGGAAACGCGCAAGCAGCACATCGCACGATTGGGTGAATACACGTGCTTCACGCTGATCGCAAACGCCACCGGTCAGCCGGGTATTTCTTTGCCGCTACACTGGAACGAGCAAAACCTGCCGATTGGCATTCAGTTCCTGGGCCGTTATGGCGATGAAGCAACACTGATTCAGCTTGCGGGACAACTGGAGCGTGCTTGTCCCTGGTCGCATCGTCGACCGGCGATTTAGTGAATCTTCAACCGTTCAACTCGGCAGAAGATGCGGCGATTCCGAAGCAATCCGTCCTCTGACTCAGGCGCGGCTCGTCGCCGTCAGCTCGGCGACCTCCTGCTCCAGCTCAAGCGGAAAGTCCTGCAAGCCGGGTGGGCAGCCGTCGGCGCCACCCTGCAGAATCCAGTCGATACCGCGCAACATGATCGCTGAAAACGGATCGAACAGGTCCGCGCCGTGGCCGGCAGTGCCACTGGCCAGGTTCAGGAGACTGCCACGATTGAGCAAGTACACACAGCGGTCCTGCAACTGGTAACAATCGATGTGATCCGCATCGCCGTGCAGGGATGCTGGTCCAGCCAATCGACGTCGATTTCGCGATTCCCGTGACCAACGTTGAAGATAATCGCGCCATCGCGAATCCCGGACAGGGCTTCCGCGCCGACAATGCCACTGTGGCCGGTCGCTGTTACGACGATGCTGCAGCGATTCAATCCATCCTGAAGCGCAACCGGTTGGCAGCCCAGGTGCTGTGCCTCCAGTCGGCGCACGGGATCAGGGTCGACAATCGACACGATTGCTCCCATGGCCCGAGCTCGCTCGGCCATCCCCTGACCCACAGGACCAAACCCGATCACGAGGACTGTTCGGCCGAACAGGCCCATGCCGGTGATTTCAGTGAATACCGGCCAGACCGAATCTCCGACATGGTACCGATTGTGCAGCCGGTTCTTTAATTCGGTGTCATTCCAATTGAATACAGGAAAGCAAAGATCGACACCTCGAAGCCGATGCAGTCCGGTGGTGGTGGCCTCAAGCCCGCCCATGAGCGTTGCGCCTGCGTTGGCCTTGGCCTCCGTCAGCTCTCCGCCCATGTCGCAGAGGACGTCTGCAGGGCCGGCGGCCAGCTCGCGGAGATTGTCCCGATACTCAGCGGCGGGCATCGCGCTCCTGGCGAACACTTCGGCGCCCTTTTCTGCGAGCCACGCCGCCGCCGATCATCGGTACTGTCCGGATTGCACGCCCCCATTCGCACACGTGCACCGGCTTCGAGCAATGGTGGGACGATGAGCATGCTATCGGACAGCACGTGCGACCAGAACAATATCGTGCGTCCGGAGAAGTCCCGACGCGCGACCATTTGGCTGTAATGCGTTGTGACTGGCCGGATGACCGTCAGCCAGGCGAGTTCCTGTTCGGAAACGTCGCTGGCGAGTGCGCTATCCCGGATTCGAGTCACTCCTGTGTCTCCTCTATGCGTCCAATATCCGCTCGGCCGTCATTGGCAACTCGTAAAGCGGTTTGTCTATCGCATCAAGTATGGCGTTACGGATCGCCGGAGCCGTTGGAATGATGGGTGCTTCCGCGACACCTTTTGCGCCCAGTGGTGCACCAAACGGTTCTGGTATTTGCAGAACTTCGATTTCCATTTCCGGTATGTCGAGCGCCAGCGGTATCACGTAATTTTCCAGTGATGTGTTTTGAGTGTGGCCCTTTTCTACGATGAGTTCCTCGGTGAGCGCATAACCAATACCTTGTGCACAGCCACCCTCGATTTGTCCGTAAACGCCTCCTGGATTGATCATATTCCCGACATCATGAACGGCGATCAGCCTTTCCACAGTGACCTGGCCAGTCTCACAATCTACCAAGACCTGTGCGATTTGGGTGCAGAACTGAAATACCTCCTGGCTGTAACGGTAGGTGACGTCGGGGACGTCAGCCGGATATTCGAAGTGAGACCGGCTCTCGGCATGTAACGGGTAACCCCAGGTGCTGGCACGTTCCGCCAGGTCCCGAACAGAAAGCCCATGTGCCAGTCGCCAGACCATGGTGTCGGGTAATGCAGTGCTCAATGCAGCTGACACTATCCGCGACACGCTGCTGACCCTCGCGGCGGGAAAAACGAAAATCCCCACAGAGCGGCTGAGCCTTGCGGGTGGCAAGCTACATGTGGACGGGGAGGCACATGGGCCTTCTCTTCGGCACCTGGCGGAA
>PVMK01116832.1_pt1 | contig 17867 bp, 25 predicted proteins | sample 1853481 | NCBI WGS metagenome assembly PVMK01 (sample SAMN08533507, study PRJNA380276) | Marine sediment metagenome, whole genome shotgun sequencing project. | reverse complement strand
CCTACATATTTTGAACCCTTTCCTACAAGTTCAAGTACCATTGCATCTGCAGTAGTAATTGCCTGATACATGAAAGACATTCTTGGTTCAATTTGTGTAGCTCCCTCGTTCATCTTCAAGCGAGGATTTTTAGTCATAAATGCCAATTCCCAATTCTTATCAGGCCAGTAAAGGAATGGTTCTTTGACTGAGAATCATATGCAATGTTTCTTGCCATCAAATCTGCAACAACTGCAGCTTTATCCAGAGATCTCTTTGGAGTGTTCATCAGGTTCAAATGGCTCTCCTGGAACTATTCCTATTGTATGCATCAATCCAACGAGGTTTTTGTCTTCAGGTCTAACAACAGTCTCTTTAGAATAAACTTGATGTAAGAATTCCCAAAAACCTTCAGTTGTAGGATGTGATAGCTTTAATGATTCTCCACTCATATCAAAGAATTGTGCTTGTGGAGGATTATCAATTTCAGATAAATTATAGATATTTACTTTTTTAATTAGTTCTTCAGCTGCTGCCATGTCTGGTGCATTAACAAATGCACGACCCATAGCTAGAAATTGCATTGTGTCAGATTGTTTAACAAAATGATTTTCAGTTTCTCCATCGAAAATTGGAGGAATTTCTCCATCGAAATTTGGAGGAAGTATCAAAAATGATGCCTCATTTCCCTTCATTAGGTCCTACTATTCCCATAATCAGTAATGACTTGTTGGTAAATATTGTCTATATGCCCCTGAAGATTGCCAGCAGGAACATGAACTATAATTGGCCCATCAGAAAGATCTTGAAGTGTCATAAAATACAATACAGAGGTGTTACCAGTTAGAAGTTCAATCTCAGAATTCATAAAATCAGACCAATAAAGAATATCGCCAGCAGTGGCACCTACTTTGTCTTGTTCATAAAAAATTCCAGCACCACCAACTGCAGGAAGTGCAAGATGGTAAACTTGAACTGCACGTTGGAAAAACAATTCATCTCTAAGAAGTTTTGCAGATTCTGGTGTCAGATAATCATGGTCTATGGTAATGGTTCCACTTCTAGTTTCAATTGTTTCTATTCCTAACTGTGGTTCTTGCTCCATTGGTTTTTCCATAGAGATGTCTTCTAGTAACGTTCCCCATCCACGTTCTACAAGTTTGTCAGCTGTACTTGGAGTTACACATGCAATTTTGCCTTTAGAGTTTTCAAGCCAAACCTTGTCAATGCAAATCTGATTTGATTCTGCAGCATCACTAAATGGAATAACTGGAATAATCCCTATTGAAAGAACAAGTGGAATTAGTGTAAAAACAATAAATTTGTTATTTCCCCCAAACAACAAAAAATGTCCGTTCGAATTTTATTTAAACGTGATTCATTTTAGGATAAGCTGATTTTTCAATTCTCATCCTTCCCAAAAAATAATATCAAATTCTCAATTGAGGTTCAAATCGTTAGAGGCTTGAACCGTTTTTGGGTAAGAAAAAAGTTCCTGTTTGAATCTGATAAACGCCGACACATCTTGCTTCAAATTTTGGTACATTTTTTTAATAATTTTGGCATCAAATGTAAAAAACACTCAAAAGAGTATTAGCAAAGCTACCAAACCCCTAAAAACGAACGATTGTTTTTTCAAGTAGTGTTAAAACCCATAAAATCTGGCTCTAAAAACAATGCGTTACTGAGCGTTAGTAAAAATTCTACATATTCTGATATTGCCTTAAGAATTGATAATGTCTCAAAAATTTTTGATTCTGTGGCAGGAAAGGTCATTGCATTACGAAACGTTAGCTTTGCTGTAAAAAAGGGAGAATTTGTTGCAATTGTAGGACCTTCTGGAAGTGGAAAATCAACATTGCTAAACATGATTGGTGCTCTTGACAGACCTACTTTGGGTAAGGTCTATGTTGATGGAGTGGATGTTTCTAGTCTTAAAGACTCTGAAATTGCTCTAATAAGAAATTTGAAAATTGGATTTATTTTTCAATCATATAATTTGATTAACAGGTCATCTGTCCAGAAAAATGTTGAATTGCCATCTATAATCTCTGGAATGCCAAAAAAGGAACGTAGTCGTAGGTCAATTAAAATTCTTACCGCTCTTGGAATTGCAAACAAAGCAAAACAAAAACCAGCCAATTTGAGTGGAGGAGAACAACAAAGAGTAGCTATCTCAAGGGCTCTGATGAATAATCCCACTTTGATCCTAGCTGATGAACCAACTGGAAATTTGGATACAAAAACGGGTCAGGAAATTTTTAGTATGCTAGAGCATCTTTGTCGCGATTTAAAACGGACAATAATTATGGTAACACATAATACAGAACTTGCAGAAAAAACAGATAGATCAATTTACCTACGAGATGGAATGATAGAAAGAGAGGTTATTAATGCAAATTAACACGATTGGAAAAAATTTCAGAATGTTAGAAAAAACTCTTCATCTTAAAAAGTTTGTAATTGCTTGTTTTTTTGTAATTCTTTTTACTCCTTATCTTGGGGGCTTTATTGAGGCAGATGCCCAAACAAGAGATTGTATCTCTACGTTAGTAACTCGGGTTGATGCAGATTATAATGGTCCCTGTGTTTTTGGATGCATATTTCACAGATAATACAGATACCTCAGGAACTAGTCTAAATCCCAATTCAGCTTGAGGTTGGACCTGGTGAAGGACCCCTCCACACTAGCTGTGGTCCTATCCAATAGAGGTTCATTGGATCTTTATGCTGTTGTTGGATTCCTATCTCTTCCAGAGGGATTTGAGGCAAGTGGAATAAGTAGTTCAAAGGAAGCAAAGGCACTTTTTACCGCAACAAAAGGTAGAGGACTAGGTGGTTCTGTTACTGCTGCACCCATATATGGGTCAAGTAACTGAAGGAGGGGTATTTACTCTTTATTTTGATGTCAATATAACCGATGAGGCCCAAGTTTTGGGCCATGCAGGTAAATTGATTGTTGATTATTCAACTCCCTACACATGTCAGAAGTTGCAAATCAGCTTTATTGACAATACCATTTATTCTTCCTGGCAAAGTTGTTTTAGATGCCGTGTTAGACACCAAATACCTAACCCCTAAGGTTGATAATCCAGTTAATATTATTTTGACAAATAAAGGAAGTGCAGACGCTACAGGGGTGATAGCTACAATTGTAAATGTTGGTGAGTCAGGACAAAGTAGAGGTTCAAGTGATTCATCTTCGATTTCGCTTCAATCATCAGATACTAGTATTGTGAATCTAGGATCAAGTACTTTTAACATTGGCACGATTCCTGCTGGTGAATCAGTGGAAATATCTACGGTCTTATTTCCCGATGATGAAGCCGCAGCTACAGTTCAAAACTTAGACCTTCAAATAAAATATGGAAATTCATATGGTTACAAACAAACAATTATTCTAACAACGGGAGTGGTCATTGAACCCAATCCCTTGGAATCTTCTTTAATTATTTCACATTCATCAAAACAGTCGCCTCCTCTCATTACAGGCGGTATCGTAGAGGACTTTGGATTTAAGATTACAAATAATGGTGATCAATCTTTAACAAACCTAATTGTGACAATTGCGGGAGAATCAGAATCACTAAAAATCGTAGGGGCTCCTAAATGGGCAATAGATGAACTTGAATCTGGACAAACTAGAAATAGTGAAACAGATGTTTTTTCTTTTACAGCATTAATTGATAGTCCCACTTCGATAATACTAACAACTGACTTTATTTCACATGGAGAATTTAAAACAGATACGACAAACCTTGGACTGTACGTTTCAGGCGACATTGAACTTTCCCTTTACGATTTGGAAGTAAATCAAATTGGAAATTCTTTGTATGTTGTCGGAAATGTCTTAAATGAAGGAAGTACGACTGGAAAGTTTGCAAATATTGAATTAACATCCATGCCAAAACCATCCCCTGAAAAAACCCTAGATTCGCCTCAAGGACAGTCTCCTTCAGGCAGTGGATCTTTTGGATCTGGGCCTCCAGGAGACAGATTATCGGTAGATTCTAGTCAGGGTTTTAGTCAAAATGTGGAACAAAGTAATGGACCTCAATACTTGGGAGATCTCACAGAGGATTCTACCATTCCTTTTAGCATACCTCTTCCCTTCTCGAGTTTAGAACCTGGAACGTATCCATTTACTTTCAAACTTACATATGTTGACGATCTGAGAAATACTCATGAAATTGTTTTTGAAAAAAAGGTACCAGTTAGCCAATCATCCCAGCAATTTGATACAAGTCAATTTCAAAGAAACAATTCCTCATTAGATATTCCAACAGAAGTATACCTCATCATCGGATTAGTTGTAATTGCAGTCATTGCTATTGTTGCAATTCGAAAAAGAAAATCCAACAACCTCCAAAGTGCTTTAATAAATTATAATTCTGCAAACGACGATATTGAATCATTAATCGATATGTCTAATAAAAAAACCAAATCCGATGATGGAAAATAAAATTGAACATTGGCGAAGTTTTCAGATTATCATTTGAAGCCCTAAATGAAAGAAAAGTTAGGACAATTCTCACCGTATTGATGGTGGTTGTAGGAAGTAGCTTGATGGTTGGATTAAATGGGTTAAGTGCTGGTCAGCTGTATTCTACTGAACAGCAACTAAATCAATTGGCAGATAATGTTTTAACAGTAACTCCAGGGCAGCGTTCCTTTAGATCTGTTGATACCTCTCCGTCTATTGTTTTCAATAGTGCGGTCGTGCAAAAAATTGATTCCCTACCTTATATTGACAGAGTAATTCCGCAGTATTCTGGAAGTATCGATTTGAACTCTCAAGGAAGGGTGATAAGATCTTCAGTGATAGCAATGGATCCTCAGAAAGTTTATGCCATGATTCCCAATTTGGAATTGGTTGAGGGTTCTGTCATCAAATCAAATGATCCTTCTGCTATTCTAGTTGGAAACACGATTGCAGTTCCTGATGGTGCGACTAGTCCAATAATATCAGTAGGCCAAACTATCAAAGGAACCCACACATATGTTGATGAAGACGGAGAACAACAAGAAGTCTCTAGAGTTTTTTCAGTTAGTGGAATTATGGAGGTAACTGGAAACCCTCGAATCGATAGAAGCGTACTAATTAATGAGTCAGTGGGAAATTCGTTTCTTAAAAAATCTGGGAAATATGATAGCCTTTGGGTTGTAGCACAATCTTCAGCATTGGTAAATGTTGTTCAAAGTGAAATTAGAGACCTTTATGGAACCACTATTGGGATTTCTAGCTTACAACAAAGCCTTCAATTTAGACAGAACTTTATTGGCGGATTCAATTCTTTTATTCTTAGTGTTGGAGTTATCGCAATGTTTGTTGGAGCAGTTGGAATCGTTACTACTCTTTACACGTCAGTTACAGAAAGAATCAAAGAAATTGGAACAATGAAAGCAATTGGTGCACAAAGCACAAACATTCTTTCTTTGTTTTTAGTTGAAGCTCTAATAATAGGAATTTTAGGGGGTACTTTTGGAATTGCAATTGGAATTGGAGCAGGTTATAGTTTAACATTCCTACTTTTTTCTAATTTACCCTTTGGAGGTTCTGGGATAACTCCAATTTTTGTAATGGAGGATTTGATTAAAGTTTGGTTGTTATCTGTTAGCCTAAGTATTGCAGCAGGCATATATCCTGCTTGGAAAGCATCCAGACTATCTCCATTGATTGCTCTTAGACGAGAATGAAAATTTCTCTATTCTCATCCTTCCCAAAAAATAATTTTAAAATCATTTTAAGTGTTTACGTAATACCTCATTCAAAACGCGGGAAAAGCTTGTTTAAGATGGATATTTTAAATATTTTCATCTAGATACTTCCAAATTTGTTTCTCTACAATAAAAGAACCAAATGATCCCCCTTCTTTTGAATTAATCCCTTTGTAAGGAATCAGTGGTTTAGAATCATCAAAAGTATTTTTCCCCCATTCTCCAGAATCTATGGTTATCTTACATTCTTCTCTAGTACCTTGTATTGTTATATCAATGCACTTTTCATTCATTTGTTTTATGTGTCCATGTCTTCTTGCCTGAATAAAGCACCAAGTTGGAGAAAAATTAGGGTCTCTTGCATATGATGCTTCACAATTATGTTTTCCCTGCAAATGGTTGCCAAGTTTTTCAGCTATTACATCTAGAGGTAGTGTGTTAGTATAAATTTTAGTCTTTGACATATTTTTAAAATTATTTCAATATATTTAACTGTAAATCAAAAATTGTGAAAACTAACTCTCATCCTTCCCAAAAAATAATTTCAAATTAAAAATATAGCTTTTACTTGCCAAATTGGGAATAAAAAGGGACACAGATATGAATAAAAATAATTTTTTGAATAATTCTAAAATTTAGATCAAATTTAAGTAATATCTTAAATACTGTCCTTTATGGAGAGATGGTAAGTTTATTGCAATTATTTAGAATTAACACAAAATTGTCTCATTTTATCATTGTAAGTATAATTTTAATTTCTTTGATTAATACTAGTTATGCACAAATTCAATCTGACATTGGAAAACAATCTACACTGTCCAAAGATCTTCAAAATGATCAAGTAGCACAGGAACTTATTAAAAAAATTGATCAGGCAAGAAAGATGATCGAAGAATTAAAACAAAAAGAATTAGAGAAAAACCAAGCCCAGGGAAAACCTAGAAAAGATACGAAACCTGTCAATTGAACTCATGAACCAGGATCTTAAGGAGCTGGGAAAGACTGTGGGAAAAACATTCCCCAAGAAATGCCTTTGAAAGTTTTGTGAGTAAAAAGCCTTCTTATGTTCAGGGAGTATTTTGGGACCAGTTCGAATTCATGGAGCAAAAGGTCTTTGCAGGAAGACTAGCAATGAACCAGGTTTTGGAAAGGGGTGGAAATATGCAAGATGCAAGAGATGCCTACAATAAAGCTGCATCTACAAAAAGAATTGAATTAATTGAGGTGAATTCTCAATCTAACGTTAAACACAATCTTGCATATTTTGAAGAGCAACAAGTCTTCAACTCTACAGGACAAGTTCACTTTTCACCAGCAATTAAAATGAAACTTGCTAATCTTTATGCAGATTATAAGCTGCAACCTAGTTACATATTGGCAAATTCTGAAGGCAAAGAATGTGTCAAAATTGAATTCAGGAATCAAATCAGATATACCATGTGATGACGGATATGTCCTAGTATCTCGCGTAACTACTGGAAATCAAGCTTGTATTGATGAACCAACTGCTAAAAAATGGATTAATAATGGCACTAAAGAAATCATTATTCTTGGTGGGGCCCTTTCTGAGGATATTTCACCTATCCCCATTGTAAAAACAAATCCGGGAACAAATTGTGAAGAGGGATACCGAGTAATTTACAATACTTTTAGCCTCCGAATACCAATGTGTTTTAGAATCAAATGCAAAAGAAATGATGGAGAATAACTCCGCAGAGATGCCTACGCTAATAGATTACATTCTCAATAAGGATAAACAAAAAATTGAAGACGATATAATATTTGAAATTAATCAAGAGATTTTAAATATCAAAGAAGAGTTCAATGTCAAAAAGAAAAGGTTAGCGTTCGAATATAATGAAAAACTTGAAAACGAAGATTTTCTAAAAAAACAAAAAACAAAACGAAATTTTCTATGAATACCAAATTAATAGAGATATCACAAAAGAAGATTTGACTAAACAAATCACAGAAGCAAAAGAAACCAATGTTTTGAGCAAAGAAAAAATTCTGCAAGAAGAATTAAACGCTGTAAACCAACTTGAATTAAAATTAAAAAATAAAATTTTAGAGATAGTTGAAGGGTATGAGAGCAACCCTGACATCAATGTGGATTGGGATTATCTGCAAGAATAACATCCGTCAAAAGGACAATATTTGAGACAGTTAGAAATGAAAAAATGACTAGTATTCAATTAAATGTTAATGAGAAATTTTTTCAAAACTCATCCTTCCCAAAAAATAATTTCAAAACAAAAAGAAAAGGTTAGACACAGAGCCCAACACCAGTAAATTAATTTCAAATTTCTTGTACCGCTACAACATTTGTCATAATTGTTAGAAACACTTGTTACACACACGGCTTTAACTGTAAATTATTTTGTAGAGTTTCCATGAACAAAACAATTTCATTTGCCGCAATCGCAATGTTTGCAGTAATGATGGGCCTGGCCACATTTGCCCCAGTCGCTTTGGCAGAAAAAATGCCAAAAGTAGATCTTTGTCACAACGATGATGGCGAGGATGGCATTAGGGGAAATGTAGACGATTTCTGGGAACAAAAATCTGTTAACGGAAATTCCTTAGACAAACACATCGCCAACCACTTTGATGAGAGCGGTGTATTTGACTTTGAGATAGTAGATGGTGCCACCCAAGCCACATGTGATGCATTAGTTGCTGCTGATCCAGACCCAAGTCTCTAAACAACCACCTTTTTTCTTTTTTTATTCTTATCCTTCCCAAAAAATAATTTCAAATCACATGTATGTTTTAATTCATATTAATTCTATTAGGAATTATTGAAGTTAGTATTCTTTTTACTGTCATTACTTTTTTCATTTCCACTATCTTTTGCACAAGAACCATCAGAAGGCTGGCAAACGTTGAATGATTTGCCAGAAGTAAGATCTGAGATAGAAGCAGCTGCAATAGGGGACACGATCTATGTGGTTGGAGGTTTAAACAACAAAGGAGAAGGTACTAACACGGTTTTCATCTATGACATAAAACAAGATTCTTGGAATTTAGGAACTCCTATGCCCCTGTCTTTACATCATGCAGGAGCAACTTCATTTAATGAAAAGTTGTATGTGGTTGGAGGCTATCTTGATCCTTGGAGACCGTCAAGTTCATTGTTGATTTATGATTCTAAAACAGATACTTGGACTGTTGGACCTGACATGCCAACTGCCCGTGGAGCATTAACTGCACAATTTCTTGATGGCAAGATGTATGCAGTAGGTGGATTCGGTGGAGGAACTTTGTCTGTAAATGAAGTTTATGATCCAAAAACAAACACCTGGGAAACCAAATCCAAAATGCCTACACCCCGAGAACATCTAGCTTCTGCAGTATTAGATGATCAACTGTATGTGATTGGAGGAAGAGGTGGGCAATTAAATCTAAATCACAATGAAAGATATGATTATCATACTGATTCTTGGGAAACTCTAGAACATTTACCAACAGCCAGAAGTGGGCTAACCGCATCTACTCTAAGTGGTGCAATCTTTGTGTTAGGTGGAGAAGGTACTCTCAAAACTTTTGAGGAAAATGAAGCATACGTTCCAGGGGAGGGATGGTTTACACAACAACCAATGCCCATTTCACGACATGGTTTAGCATCAACAACTGTTGGAAATAATATCTATGTAATAGGTGGTGGAGTATTTCCTGGTTTTAGTTTTAGTGGGATCACTGAAACCTATCACAATACAGTCATTCCAGAATTTGGGACAATAACATTTGCAATTCTTGTTTTGTCGTTTATAGCTGTTATTATCATTACAAATCTGAAACACAAGGAATCTTTAATCAAAAACATCAAAGTTTGAGATGTCATCCCTCTCAAAAAATAATTTAAATTCCAGCTTATTTGTATTCAGAACATTTTTAGTATGAGATCATTGGAGTAAAAATCCAGAATGGTTCTATTACACATTATTGTAGGAGGCGCAATAACTGTGGGCATTATCTTATTACGCTATTATCTCTTAGAGCGTAAAAAAGAATCAAAAAATAACAAACATTGTTTTAATTGTAACCTAGACTTTCCAAACAACCACACTGTGTGTCCAAGGTGTGGCCTGAGTTTTGGGTCGTAAGAATTCTGCGAGTTTTATTCAAATCTCATCCTTCCCAAAAAATAATTTCAAATTAGGAATACAAAAAGAGCTTAGAATCTAATCTCGATTTTTTTCATTATACTTTTCCACCTCATCTAGGGGCACAGTAATTGTTCTATCTGAGCCTTTACAATAATTTTTTCCTTTGAAATGCTTGTGGATTTTAACTTTGGCCATCATGATACTATCTATTCCATAGGTTCCATGATGATCTGTAATTTCTTGACTAACAATATGACAAGTTTTTGAAACACTGCACCATTTACACATAATTTTCATTTTTTTCTCATCGGTCACAAAGTTTCTGCAAAAATTAGAAACTTAAGCGTATTGTCTATTCTTAATTCATAACGAACTATAATGGAGAGACTTTTTCTGAAATTTATCAAAAGCGAGATTGAAAGAACTGAATAGGCTCTTCCAATCTCATGAAGAATGGAGAGAATCCGTTCTTCATAATTGCGTTTCGATTACCCGATTTGGTAATCGCGATTTTTGGAATCACGCAACTAATTATCCGTATGGGGATGTAAAAACTAGATGATTTTTTAGAATTTCTTTCTAATTCCTATTACCACGATAACTGGAGCTACAAAATACATGATGTTTATAATAGACTGGTCAAGACGAACTAATGGTTTTTCCTATCTCCCAAAATTTATCCGAAATATAGTGTAGATTTTTTATCACTTCTCCTTTCTCCATATTTGACATCTCATCACTAGAAACCAGAGTTTTTCCTACTGCTAAAAATTTGTGATGTGATTCCTCAACTATGCAAACAATGCTATCTTTTTGAAATTCTGAATATTTTTTGATTCCGGGTCTCATAACGTTGGCACCTTTGCACATAAATTTTACAGCTCCCATATCGACTATAACATACGGGAATTTTTCTAATGTTTGGGTTTCAGATAAAAATGGAATATATTCGTCATTAACTTTTAAAATTTTGATTCCGTCCCCTACAATGATTTGCGCATCATTTGATATTCTATGCACTTTGAGATTTTTATTTTGGGAAACTCCATATTCCATTTCTCTGAAATTATTTTCAAGACCGTAGCTGTTTCACTTTTTGATATTAGGTTGGTTTTCAATTTCTTACAGTCTCTTGTCTAATATGTAACAAATCTCGAAGAATTGAACTTGCAGTCTCCATTCCTCCAGCTCCTTTTCCAATAATTGTTTGTGTTCCTGAATGCTCAGATGTAAATGCAATGGCATTTAGTGTTCCATTAACACATAACGGGTCCTCGAATGAAACTTCCTTTGGGCAAACTTCGAGGTCCTTGTTACATGACGCTATTAGTTTTATTGCACAGTTTTTCTTGGCAGCCTTTTTGATATCCTCAGTCGTAACCTCTCTTATTCCAGTACACTTGATATCTGGCAGTGTTACCTTCATTCCCATAATCCAATTTGCAAGGATAACCAATTTTGCAGCAGCATCAAGTCCGTCTAAATCAAGGGATTCATCTGCTTCGACGTAACCTTTTCCCTTGGCATCCTTTAATGCAGATTCAAATGACAATCCATTTCCCATATTGGTCAAGATGTAATTGGTAGTTCCATTAAGGATTCCTGCAAACGATATGATCCTTTCTCCTCTTAGACTATCTTTTGCATAATCTAAAATTGGTGTTCCTCCTCCCACAGTCCCACTAAATTTTAGCATTACCTGATTGTAATCTGCCAATTCCAATAAAGATGGAAATGCTAGAGCCAAGGGCCCTTTGTTTACTGATATTACATGCATTCCTTTTTTCATTGCACTAGTAATGTGGGCCATGCCAGGTTCGGCATCTTTGTAATTGCTTGTTGTAGTCTCAATTAAGACATCTGCCTCTTGATTTTTTATCATCTCAATTCCAGACATGTTGGTTTTTGTTTTAGAATAGTTTTTTACACTCCCATTTTTCTTTTTAGTCTCAACTAGTTTTCTAAAATCAAGACCTGAGGAATCTATGGCGCTACCTTTACTATCACATACGCCAACAACTCTTGGTTTTAATCCATATTTTGCATAAAGATCCTCAGATCGTGAGTCAAATAGCTTGACCAGACTCTGACCTACTACTCCAAACCCACAAATTATTATTCTCAAAATTCCTCTTTCCTTTCTAATTTGGCATAATTACGTGTTTTATTCATGTCTTCGATTTTCTTACCATGAATTGTGTTTTATTAATAATTTTTGAATGATTTGGTTTTCATTGTTTTCTAATAATGCTTCCCTCAATGGTGGTTTCATTCTTCTTTTTGAAGTGATAATGAAACTGAATTTATGCAATATCTTTGGTGGCTAGGTTTTGGTCCATCATCAAACACATGTCCTAAATGAGCACCACATTTGTTACAATTTACTTCTGTGCGAACCATGCCAAATGATGAATCTGAAATATACTCAATTTTTTCCTTAGCAACAGGATCCCAAAAGCTTGGCCAGCCAGAACCAGAATCAAATTTTGTGCCTGAATTGAAAAGGGTCTCTCCACAACAGACGCATTTGTAAATTCCTTTTTCTTTACTTTCATAGTATTTCCCTGAAAATGATGGCTCTGTTCCTTTATTGATGCAAATCTCATATTGTTCAGGGGTGAGCTGTTCTTTCCACTCCTCTGGAGTTTTTTTAATTTTATCGTTCACAAATTATTTTGTTTGTAATCCTATTAGAACATTTTCTATTTTTTTAATGTCATTCTTTTTTCTTCAGTTCTTTTTTCAGATTCGAATCTTTCTAAATCATATTCTTTGAGATCCACAAACTTCATTATTTTGCTCAAGTTGGGATGAACTTTGTTGATTTGTTTGTACATCTGTTGTGCAACTTGTCTATAGTCTGCATGTCCCTGTGGAACTGTTCTCAACTCGATTAAATGGCAAGCTTCTCTAAGATTAAACTTCATAAAATAAGGATAGTTGTATGCAAAATTTACAACATACTGTCCTTGTTCTGGGTACTTTTTTCTAATTTTATTAAAAGTCTCTTTGGTTTTGTCCATACACTCTTTGTAGTTTTTATCAATTCCTAAAATTTTAATTTCATCAGGTATATTGTAACCATGATCAGTTGTAAGTAATTGTCTCTCAAGTGTTAAAGCACGATGTCGATGAAAATCTCTAAACATTCCAAAATTGTTCAGCAGATCAAAAGTATAGTATATACTTTCAAATGCTCGACCTGGTCTATGTCGTCTGTTCTCTCTTAGTTTTGTAAACGAATTAATTATTTTGATTCTCTTTTCTTTCGAAAGTTTTTTGACTTGCTTTAAAATATTCTGATAAGATGTACTTGGAGATTGCTCGTACATTATACTTGTTAGAATTTTGTCAATTGCCTTTTTCTCCGACTCGTAATCTACTAATTTGGTCATCAGGCCCAAAACTTTTTTTGGTTTGATTTCTTTTGCAACAATTGATTTTGAAGTCTTTTTGATTTGCTTCAAGTATTTTTGAAAAGCCTTTCCATACTTGTCATCTGATCGACTCACAAAAGATTTGATTGTTGTATCTAGTTCTTTTTTTATTTTTGAGGCCAATTCTCGTTCCTCATCAAGGTCTGATGATGCAAGAATAGTCAATAGATACTCAAAAGCACGACCATTTCCTGTGATGCCCACATTAGTTAAGGTGGATGCAGGCAATAGTCCTCTGAGAATATCAAGAGCCTTGGCCTTGGTTGATCCTCTATAAATCATATTTGCAGATTTGATGTCACTTTCTTGTCTTAATTTTGAAAACGACTTTTCTTTTCCATCCCTCGAGTCCTTAAAAGAATATTTTTCAATAGGATATTTTTCTCTTACATAATTTATCATCGGGTCTATGTTTTTAGAATAAACATTAAATGATAAATTGCATGAATCTAAATATACATCTGCAAATCTCGAATCAATTAGTACAGGGTCTCGATAAAATCGGTATTTACCATTAGTTTTTTTATTCCATGCAACATATCTTGAAGATTTTTCTAAATACGATAATCCAATTCTTCTGTCTTCAATTTTTTTAACAGCAATGTTGGATAATCCTTCAATAGCAATATGCGCTTCACCAAGCTCTGCTACTGAATCATCCCCATACTCTAACAGTACTCTTTTGTAAAACTCCTCCCCTCTATTTTTATTATTTAAAAATTCATCTAAAAATATTCGTCTCATACTTTTGTCTGTGCGACTATATCTTGACATCAATGCGCCACGATCAACTTGTCTTGGCGTAATAATTGCAAATACATTACCGTCTAAATTTGAAAAATGACTAGATAGAATCTTCTTTTCTTTAGCTGAAAATTCTGACAACATGTTTGTGAAGTTTAACAATTATTAATAGTCTATTTCTTTTTGCCGATTTTAATTAGATCGGGTGATTGATTTCCTTGCATTCCTTTATTTTGCCAATTGAGTAAGACACCTTTGAAAACTTCTGCATCTGCTTCACTTTCGGTATACATCAACATTGTTACCCATCTTCCTTTTCCTGCTTTTCCTCCAATTGAATTCATCCAGAAATTACTTGGCAAAGTTTCCATAGCTTTGTTACCTGATTCCTTGGTAATTTCAATCCATCTTTTTGAAACAAAGTTCAAAATTTGCTCTAATTCGTCTCTTTGAATCATGTCCAATCTTTTTTGGCTCTCAATTTTAAAATTTCTAAGATGCTTCCTGATTTCTAGTTAGTAAAAAAAATCTTACCAAATCGGGAAACCTTTCTAACACTTTGTAGGTTATACAAAGCCCACTATTCTAACCATGCCCCAAGACGAAATCGATATAATCGGTAAAAACGTCAAAGACATGTACGGTACATTCATGGGTAAAGTCATTGGAACAATTACCGACATCGACGGAAGCATCCAAACAGTGGGTGTGGACTGCGGTTCTCAGGGATTACAGCAATTCCAGTTTGAACAACTTGTAGTTCAAGACGATGTTGTAATATTTATTCCAAAATGGAGATTAGATTCTCAAAGACTAATTCGTGAAAAACAACTAACTCTACGTCGTCTCAAGGCTTTGATTGATATCGTTTCAGACGAGGAAGACATGAAAATAGATGCAGAAATAATTCATGAAAAATACAAGTCAAAACTTGTATCCTTAGAAGAAACAGAAAAACAAATCAAAGCAAAACTTGAAGAACGATTAACAGAGTTAGATGAACAGCTTAAATCCGCAAAAATGTTGGTATTTGATGCAAAGTTACAACACAAGAGTGATGAAATCTCTGCAGCAACATTTGAGACCGTGAAGACATGCGCAAATCAGCTAATTGAGCATATTACTCACGAGACAGCAGAAATCTCAAATGTGCAAAAAAGAATTTCAGACCTTAATGTTGAAGCACAAAATGCAACAATCCCTCCACAACAAAAATTGCAGGATTCAGCCGTAACATATCTGGACAATTCTGAACAACCCCAAAACGTTCAGACCATACTTCCAGAGGCACCAATAAACGAGCCAATCACCTCTACTTTCGCTCCACCAAGTGAAGATGAGGCAACACAACCAATTCCAGAAGCTCCAGTGAACGCTGAAGCTGTAACACCATTTCCAGAACCACCCCAACAGGTGACACCAGAGACATCAGAAGACAATTCAGACGACAACGATTGGCTTGCCAGAATGGAAGCACAATAATTTTTTTATTATTTTTTTAATTTCTAAATCTAAGAACTCTCTGCATTTTTGAAAAACATGTATTATGATATTTCAAATTAATAAAAATCAAACATAATCCAGATAACAATTTTTAATTTTAAAAAAGCAAAATAACCATAAAAAAGGTCTTTTCTAGTAATTTTTCGATCAATAAAATCTAATTAAATATTGGTTAAAATCATAATAAGTAAAATAAGGCTAAAAATTTGGTTTTTGCTAGGCATGTAAATCAAAGATTTGAGCCATAATTTTTAATCACAGGAACAACTCGATCAATATTACGATCAGGTCGATCAGATCTTATTGACATGATCCCCATAAATCATGGCACTCGATCAGACAATCCTCGAAGAAAAATGACTAAAACACCACAGGTAACAATATTTGAAAACGACCCGGATTCAAGTTCTTATGAACACAAACAATCTATTGATCAATTACAAGCTCAATTTTCAAAATTTGGTTTAACCAATAATCAAGGTAAGGTGTACATATTCTTAGGTAAGTATGGTTCAAAGACAGCACCTGAGGTATGTCGTGCATTAAAACTGCCACGAACTGAAACCTATCATCTACTAACTACTCTTCAAAACAAAGGAGTAGTTTCAGCAACATTCCAGCACCCGATTAAGTTTTCAGCATTACCACTATCAAACGCTATGAAATCATTGATAGATGCTGAAAAAGAACGTGTAAAGAAACTTGAAAATCAAGAACAAGACTTGACTAAAATTTGGGATTCTATTCCAACCTTCCACAATGAGCTAGATTTAGTAAAAGAAGATAAATTCCAAATGCTTCAAGGGGAAAACCAGATTTATGGTAAAATTAATGACATGATAATTAATACCATGAAAGATTTCCAAATTATTGGGAGCGAAAAGGATTTCCTAAGATTTTATCACGCAAACTTTTTGGAGCCACTTGACAAATCAGAAATTAACTTAAAAATTCTAACCAACTCCTCTGCAAGAACTCTATATGTATTTGATGAGATTGATAAAACAAATGTCAAAAAAATTCCTAGTACAACAAACGGCGATATTTGCTTTATTGTCAAAGACAACGAAGAGATCCTATTCTTTATGAAAAACCCTGATTCAGGAAAAGAAAACATCACTGCAATGTGGACCAATTCTCAGGCAATGATTTACTCCAAGAAATTACTGTTTGATTTGCTCTGGTCTAAATCCAAACCAATACCACTTTAATCCCGGATATATGCCACTTTGATTAATGGATACAGAGACTCTAAAGGTCAGTTTTTGGTATCTGTGAAACACCTTGTTTTACCTTAATAGGCATTGAATCTAAAATGTCATAATCAAGTGGGCTTTTTTCCTCAAATGATTTTAGAAAATATTCCGCAATTTGGTCCTCTTTTTCTTCATCTGATGACATGATTTTAGATTTTTCCCCTCTACCATAAATATCGCTAGTCAAAATTCTTGGCGATCAGAACAAAAAGAGCTTAAAGTTATGGTTACACACGAAATCTGGTTAAAATAAAAAGAGTTTAGTTATAGGTGATCCTTCTTTGCCCTAGTTTTTTTAATATTATTCTCACTTTGACCAATTATTGAGTCGGAGACATCTCACGGTGTTAGCTGGAGGACCAAAAGCTCACATAAACTAGTTAACGTGTTACAGTTGCCTCCGCTTTTGAGGAGGCATCTTAGAAAAAAAGATTAAAATCTAAAATTTTAGATTTCTTTTATGTTTGATTTGATTCTTTCAACAAGTTCGGGGGTTACCTCCATACCTTCATGTGCTTCTTTGGCGTGCTCGGCAACCTTTTTCATTATTTCTTCTTCTGTTTCTGCAGTAGCTGACCAATTACAATCAGCCCCCACATCTGCACAGCTAAGACTTTTTGTCATGATATACCTTAGTTAAGAGGAATTTATTTAATTTACTCTTACTAAACGATTAGAATTGAACTAACATTTAGAAATGTGAATCGTTTTACGGTTATTGATGTCAGAGGTTTTCAACATAGGGCTTGGCAACAATAATTCTGAGATAAGAAAACAATCAGAACCCGATTATGCTGGTTTTTGGGCAGTCCAAGCTAAGAAACTTGCTTGGTTTTCTACTTGGATAAGACTTTGGATTGGAATCCTCCCTTTGCAAAATGGTTTGAGGGGGGCCTGATTAACGCATCTTACAATGCATTGGATATTCATCAAAAAAACAAGGCTGAAAAACCTGCCATTATCTGGGAGGCAGAATCAGGGGAATCTCGAATTCTAACTTACAAGGATCTGTGGATAGAGGTACAAAAATTTGCAAACGGCCTAAAGTCTTTAGGAGTCACAAAGGGGGATAGGGTCACAATTTACCTTCCAATGGTTCCAGAGCTTCCAATCTCCATGTT
>PVMK01189209.1_pt1 | contig 17868 bp, 18 predicted proteins | sample 1853481 | NCBI WGS metagenome assembly PVMK01 (sample SAMN08533507, study PRJNA380276) | Marine sediment metagenome, whole genome shotgun sequencing project. | reverse complement strand
TTCAGTTTCTTACAACATGTTGTCAGAACAAACCCGATAAGGGCCTAGTCGGAAGGTCGATAATTGACCAGTACCATGCCCAGGCTGACCATGATCAACGCCAGAATCAGGTTGGGGCTGATGGCTTCGCCCAGAATTAATATCCCGCTGAAGATCACACCAAATACCGGTGTGAAAAATGAAAAGGCGTGCAGCAGGCTGACCGGATAACGGGAAACAAGTACGAACCAGGCCAGATAACTCAGAAATGCGACGATGATGCACTGGTAAAACAGCGAAAAGGCGGTCAAAAGAGAAAATCCGGTAACCACGGGGTCTTCGAAGGTTAGACTCAGAACAAATAAAAACGGCGCCGAAAAAAACAGCTGGAAAAAAAGAATCTGCAGTGGTTCTGCCCGCTGAGCCAGATATTTTTTAATATAAACGGTTGTCGCGCCCCATGCGGCACCAGCTAGTAGAAATAAGATATCGCCCGGCAAGGCCTCGAATGAAAACGTCCCTAAATTTTTCATAAACAATACGAGTAACCCGCCGAATGCCAGCATGAGGCCGCAGGCTTTCCAGAAATTGAAACGATCTGCAACCAGGAAAAAATGAGCCCCCAGGGCTGCGAAGAAAGGCGCCGCATAAAGGATCACATAGCCGCGGGATGCCAGGGTATGTTTGAGGCCGACAAATATCAATCCGAACTCGGTGCCGAATAATAGGCCGGCAACGACCCCGTGAAAGATGATTATTCTGGATGGAAAAAAGGCCAGCCCTTTGGCCTTCATCCAGACGTAAAGGCACATGGCGGCAACCATGGACCGAATACCGGCCATGAACAAAGGGGCGATATCCCGCGCTGCCAGTTTGACAAAAGCCATATTGCTGCCCCAGACCATAGCGATGACCAGCATAGCGACAATTGGCTGCCACTGGAGTTGGGCCCGGTAAAGGGAAGCAAATTTTTTCAAGGACGGGTTACTCATATCGTTTTTTCTGCAGCAACATGGCATCGAATGCGAGCATTTATACCGCTCTCCATATTTATGTTCCGAGTTACGAAATTGCGGTTTCAGGTCACGGAAATTGGCCCGTGGTCTGCCGGATCAGCCCTGAAAGGAGTCCCGTTTCGTATCCCCATAGCCTTTCAGGAAAAAAGAAATCAGGACGGTGCCGGTAATTATCAGAAAACCGCCGGTCAGGAAAATACTTGGCAGGCCCAGGGTGTCCATAATGATGCCGGATAAAATGGGCGATACGATCATACCCAGGCTCCAGCCCGCATCCGTGATCCCCATGATGGACCCCATGCCCATCTCTTTGCCCAGCTGACCGGTAATGACAAATCCGGCCGGCATAGCAATCCCGTTGCCGATTCCCATTAAAATATTGAGTCCCAAAACCAGGGTAAATCCATCCACAAAGGGCATCCCCGCTACTGCCAGCCCGGAGATAAATGTCCCGATAATGATCATACGTATCGGACTTATACGGTCGGCAAGATCCCCGCATACTCTTTGCAAAAGGGCAATTAAAAAAATATTGGCCCCCAGAATAATCCCTACCTGGGAGCTGGAAAGTCGCATCCCCAGGGCCAGGAGCGGTAAAAACGCATAAACACTCCCCTGGCCGGCAGCGACAAAAAATCTTAACAGAAAAATTCCCTGAACAATCCGATGAGAAAGAAGGCTTTTTAGGGGTGAGACCGGTTTCTTGCTGACCGATGTACCGCTCCGATCGGATCCCGGAAGGAATGCCATGACACCGACAAAGGTAATCAAGGCCAACCCCCCCATGGTGTAAAATGCCGCCGCCATCCCGAATAAATCCCGGATAATACCGCCCAGCACGGGTCCGGCGCCAAGTCCCAGCATAACCGCCATGTTTAGCGTTCCCATGTAGCGGCCCAACCGGTGTGGCGGGGCAATATCGGCTGCCAGAGCCATGGCAACCGGCCCCACCAGCACAGATGTAAAGCCGTGCAGAAAGCGAACCAGAATCAGGGCCTCAACCCGGGTAGCCATGATATAAAGGACCGAAATCAGGGCATAAAGCAAAAGGCCCGCGGCAATAAAAGGTTTTCGCCCCCAGCGGTCAGACAGTCGTCCCGCCAGTGGATTGAATAAGGTCCGCGCCAGATTGAAACTGGCGATAATGATGCCGACTTGCAGCCCGCCCGCTCCAAGTTGGACGGCATAGACAGGTACCAAGGGCCATATAATACCCAGCCCGATCATCACCACCCCCACCGCTGCCGACAATGATATCAATATGCCGGCGGGCGAAAGCCCATTCGATGGAAGCTTCTCAATCTTTACTTTATCTGATTTTCCGGAGGTGTGATGTAAGTTAATGCGATCCCCCACTTCTGGTTGCAGCCGGCAATCTTGCCACCACCGGTATATATTCTTAAAACCATCACGAAATCTATAACGGCTTTTTAAGCAGTATTTCACGAATTCCGTTGCGGTAGCGAAGGGACTTGACAATGCTGAAGCCGGTTAGCAAGGACATCAGGGCGCGGTTGTGGCGACAGTGCCAGGCAATATTTAAATGGGGTTGGACACGATAGCTCATCCGGTAATGGTGTTGAATAATAAACGAATTTATCCGGGCGGGTGAGGGTGGCTTTTCAAAAGCGACTAACATCAGCAGCCCTCCCGGTTGCAGCATGAGAAGACAATGCTCAATCACTTGGCTTACCTTTTTATCGTCCAGGTGATCGCAAAGGTCCCAGAGGTGAATTCCATCAAAAAACCGATCCGGGTAGTCAAGATGCCGCCATACGTTGCGGGAATGGCGCGCAATTTTCTGCTCCCGGATCAATCGCAAAAACATATCGCACACATAATGCCTTCTCAACCGACTCGCAAAAAACAGGATATTCTCTTCACACACAGGTCCCATGTCAAGCACCTGACCATCCTTTAGCCGTACAAGCGAATTTAGGAACAGTTCGAGAACCTCGCTGGTGTAACTTGTCGAGGACAACGCAGCATTTGGATCTCGCGGGTCCTGTGTGATCGAAGTCGCCAAGAACTACGTCTCCTTTTTAGCGCTTATCGGGGGGCGACCCGGTGCCTTGCCGGTCTCGGGAGCAGCAGTGGCATTTGGCTTCTGGGCACCGGTAGATTTTCGGTTCGGCTCCCGATCCAGTTCGATCACCCCTTTGATATAGGCACCGTCTTCAATAGAAATACTTTTAGCCTTGATCTCCCCATAAAAATCAGCCTCCCGGGTAATTTCAACTTTTTCATGGGATTTAATATTGCCTTTGAACTCTCCGCTGATACTCACATTCCGGGCGTTGATTTCACCTTCCACCTGCCCGTTGGGACCGATCCTGAAATTATGTTTTTCCAATTCGATGTTGCCTTTCATCGAACCTTCGATCTCCAGGTTTTCTTCACCACGGATGCTGCCTTCGATGGAGATGTGTTCACCGATGATGGTTTTCTCATCTCTGGCAGTTGATCTTGAGAGAAAAGTTGAGCTTTTCCCCTCAACGGGTCTATCCGGAGATACCGATTTGCCGCTATCAGTTTTTTTACTTTTTCCTAACATGGGGCCTCCCTATTTGGAGTTATTTGTTATACGTTTAAGAAAATCAATTATCATAAACAGAGGGGATTTTTCAAATTGATATATTTGTACCACTCCAACGCAGGTCTTCCATTTCACAGCATCTCTTCCACCCAGTCCAGGCCGAGCTCCATTAATTTTCCCCGGGTCGGCCGGCCGGTTGCAGGATCACAGTTGATCATCTCGTAGTACAAAGCAACGGCATTATTAAAATCTTCCTCTTCAAATATCTTCTTACCGGAATTGGGGCCGTCCGGTTTTGGGTTAAAAAGGCGCTTTGGCAAACGGTCATCTTTGATTGAAAATCCTTCCCGGCTGTTAAAAGACCGGGCCAGCGCAGAACCTCGCTCAGCGGCTCTCATCAGTTCATAGAGGCTTGCGTTCCACCCTGTCACGGCGTTTATCGATTGAACCATGACATCCAAAGGCATCACTCCCCGGGGAGCATATCCGAAGACACACAGCCCCAGGGCATCCATCATCCGCCACAGTCTTTCCAACTGCATGTAGCCTCTTACTTTCTCATTGGTGATCTCGGTGGCAGGCATGGATTTATAAATTCCTAAAGGCTTAGCAGATTTAAACATAGATGAGTTTTCGTCGGTAAACATGGGATCATGGGCGGCGGTCATATGATCCGCTCCATAGGTACTGACGGCAAAGCCGATCCCCACGCCGACTTTTACGCGCGGATCATGCATGGAAATCTCCTGGCCTTTGACCGCAAGATGGAAGGGTTCGTCTTCAACACCCCATTTTTTCGCCATGCGAACAGACCCCTCCGCCAGAACATCACCGAATCCTTGCCGCCGGGCGATTAATTCCAGCAGTTGAATCATCAGGTCGGCATCCCCGAAGCGCAGTTGCAGACCGCCGGTATCTTCTTTGGTGATGACACCTTCCTGAAAACACTCACAGGCAAAGGCGATTGTCATGCCGGCGGTTATGGTATCGATACAGTAGCGGTTGCAAATTTCATTTCCCTTGGCAATCGCTTTCAGATCTACGATGTTGAGGTTGGTGCCCAGAGCGGAAATGGTTTCGTACTCGGGACCCCCATAGCGCGAATCGATGCCATATTTAGGATCATCCAAAGCAATACCTCGCTTGCATTGAATCGGGCAGGAGTAGCAACCTTTTCTTTTTTGAAGCAACAACGTGTTGTATGTATCACCGCTGACCGGCGTGGGGTCGTCCAGGGCGCTGCGCCTGAAGTTATCTACCGGTAACGCCCCGGCGGCCGACAGCAATTCAGGAAAAGCGGTCGTGCCGTATGTATACAATGCTTCTCCCAGAGGATTGTCGCGAAAGCTCCTGGCATAATCCTTCGCGGTCTGGTTCAGAAAATCGGGATCAAAAAATTTGATCTTATCAGATCCCAAAGCCGCAACGGCCCGCAAATTTTTTGAACCCATCAGGGCGCCAAAGCCGCAGCGGCCATTGAAATGACCAAGGTTGTTGGTTATGTTGGCAAAAAGAACCTGGTTCATTCCGGCAAGGCCTGTCTGGGCCACCCTGATTTTTCTGCTCCCCATTTCTTCCCGGATGGCATCTTCAACTTCTTTTGAGCCCAATTGAGATATGGATGTCGCATCTTTAATTTCTGCTTTGCCGTCATTTACCCATAGATAAACAGGTGTGTCCGCTCGTCCGCGAAAAACCACGGCGTCAAAACCGGCCTTTTTGAGCTCCGGTCCAAAAAATCCGGCCGCTTCCGACTCTCCCGCAGTACCGGTAAGCGGAGATTTTCCGACAGCTGCAAATCGGCAGGAGGCCGCCAGAGGGGATCCCGTCATCACCCCGGTGGCCAGCACGAGAATATTATCCGGTGACAACGGATCGATCCGTGGCGGTACCATTTTCATCAAGTAGTGGTAACCCACTCCCCTGCCGCCCAGGTAGCTCGAAAAAAGGCTTCATCCCTGTCTTCTATGTCAATGTCGCGGTTCGTCAAATCGACATGCAATATCCTGCCGGTGTAACCGTAGTTCATCTAATTCCCTCCTTGGCCAGTTTCATATGACGGGTTAACTAAAAAGTTCAATCTTTTCACTGATCCGGCCACCTGAAGTTTCATACAAGGTGTCAGAGGACAGAATCCCTCAGCCTTGATCCCCGTACCTACCCTATCCACCATCGAGTATTCAGGATCAGAAATCTGTCATTTCGCATCTAGTGACCAGCTACCAGAGACCAGAAACCAGTAGCCAGGCACCTGCTTAACCCTGAACCTCTGAACCCTTGAACCTTTGAACCCTGAACCTCACTTTTGTGGTTATACAGATATCTCGCCCCGAGTATAAAATAAAGATCTCACGATGTCAAAAGAACATGATGGTTCTTTTCTTGACGCACAGGCGTTGCTTCACTATACTATGCGAACTAAGTTTCCGGAAATATGATTGGATATAGCGGTTGTCATGTTTGTAATAAGTTCAGACTGTTACAGATGATATTTTCTCCTGTTAGCAAATCTGGCAAACCGAACATATTTATGACAACCGCTATAAGAGGTGACGAATGCTGATTATGGGATTATTTAAACGCATCTCACTGTTTTTTCTCCTCATCGTCCTGCCATCGGCCTGTGTGACCAGCAAAACCATGACGGTGGCATCGACGGCCTTGCTGCTGGAAGATGTGGCCAAAGCTTCTAACAGGCAATCCGACCTGAGGCTGATCCGCGAAGGCATGCCCTCCTATTTGATGTTAATCGACGGCATGGTCGAAGCCCTGCCTGACAACAAACAATTGCTCATCACGGCCGCTCAAAGCTATGCATCCTATGCATCAGCATTTATTCAGGATGAGGACAAAGCCTATGCCATCACTTTGTATGCCAAGGCCAAGACGTATGCTTTAAGGGCCCTGGAGCAACACGGTTTTAAGAATCCGCTATCACGACCCTATGATGATTTTGAGACCGGCCTGCAAAAGACGGGGACAAGAGATGTTCCCTATCTTTTCTGGGCGGCTTCATGCTGGGGCAGTTGGATCAGCCTGAACATGCGATCCATGGAGGCAATGGCTGAACTGCCAAGGGTGGAAGCGATAATGAAAAGGGTCCTGGTATTGGACGAAGCCTTTTACTATGGGGGTGCGCATATATTTATGGGTGCTTTGGAAGCATCAAAGCCCAGGATTGCCGGAGGGGACTTAAACCGTGCCCGGGATCATTTTCTAAAAGCAATTGAGCTGGGAAATGGTAGCTTTTTAATGGCCAAAGTTTATTATGCCAACTATTATGCCAAAAAAGCCTTTGACAGGGAGCTTTACATTTCGACTCTGGAAAATGTTCTGGAAATCCCGGTCGCTATCGTTCCGGAGTTGACATTGCTCAACACAGTCGCCCACACCAAGGCCAAAAAAATGCTGGATGAGGTAGATGAATATTTTTAGTATCTTTAGAAATAATTTTTTGTATTATGTGGCAAGAACTTAGAAATGCCTAAAAACAGAATGCCTAAAATGCACTAAAATGCCTAAAATGCCTAAAATTATGGTGTCGGCTCGCTCCGTCTTTTTTATAAGTCGTTGACGCTGGCCGTATGGGAGGCCAGAAATCAGAACAATGAAATGGTAACTTACCGTGAGTTTCTATTTTCATAAAATAGATAGAATACATTTACCTGTCGAGAGCCTCTTGGCCGAACGGCTTTAGGCATTTTTGGCAATTTAGGCACTTTAGGCATTTCTCTTCTTAGGCATTTTCCGGTTTATCCGGGGCAACGGGAGAAAAAAAATGAGACTAACGTCGCTGTACAGCACTTTTCTTGTATTGCTGCTTTTAATAGCCACTGCCGGTAATGCGGCATCGAAAACCACGGTAATCAAACTGGCCACACTGGCGCCGGAAGGAAGCGCCTGGACAGAAATTTTCAATGACTTGAATACCGAATTGAAGGAAAAAACGAACAACGGTGTCCGGCTAAAAATATATCCCGGAGGCGTTCTGGGAGATGAAAAAGATATGATCCGCAAAATGTATGTCGGACAGATTCATGGCGCAGTTCTGACCTCCGCCGGTCTGTCAACCATATTCAGCGAAATGGACGTTTTTCAAATTCCCTTTCTTTTTAAAACCTATGACGAAGTCGATTACGTATTGGACAAAATGGGACCGCTTTTTCAAAAAAGGTTTTGAGGACAAGGGATATATTCTTCCCGCCTGGACGGAAGGCGGATTTATTCGGCTGATGTCTACCAAACCAATGGCCTCCCTGGATGATTTAAGAAAAGCCAAGGTCTGGACCTGGGAGGACGCCCCGATGGCCAAAGCAATTTTCGATGAGGCCGGCATTTCCGCGATTCCGCTATCGCTGCCCGATGTCCAGGTGGGCCTGCAAACCGGACTGGTTGAGGTGGTGTACGCACCACCATCCGGGGCCATTTCTTTGCAGTGGTTCACCAAGACCAAATATATGACAGATGTCCCCTTAATGTATCTAATTGGCGGCATCGTTATTAAGAATAATATATTTAAAAAACTGTCGCCGGCTCACCGGCAAGTGCTCCTGGAGCTCTGTTCAAAATACATGGACCAATTAAAACTTGTGGTTCGCAAAGAAAATCAGGAGGCCATCAAGGTCATGTCCAAGCATGGCGTCAAACTCATCCGGCCGTCAGAGGAGCAGATCAAAGAATTCAAGGAGGTCTCCGCAAGAGCCATGAACCGCCAGATCGGAAAAAGCTTCTCTAAAAAAATTAAAGATGAAGTCATCGGCTATGTCGAGGAGTATCGCATGAAAAAAGATTGAATATTGACTATTGATGAATGAATATTTAAGGAATTCTATCTTTTTAATTTTTTACCTACCCATTTATTTAAAAACGGCTAAAATCGGAACCTATCCTTAAATATACAATCTTCAATCTTCAATCTTCAATTTTTACGAGGGTAAACTATGAATCTCTGGGATAAGTTGGATGAAAAAATCAGTCGGGTGGAAACGGTCCTGGTTACCATCCTGCTGACGGTGATGATCCTGACGGCATTTTCTCAGATAGTACTGAGAAATTTTTTTGCCGCCGGAATCGATTGGGGCGATGCCCTGGTCCGCTATCTGGTGGTCTGGGTAGCATTTATCGGGGCCGCCATTGCCACCAGGGAGGGCAAACACATCACCATTGATATCCTCTCACGCTGGTTCAGCGGCGCAGGAAGCGTTGCCATTCAAGCCTTAGCCTGTTTTTTTTCTGCCGTTATCTGCGGTTTACTAACTCTGGCCGCAACCAAATTCATCTGGTTTGAGGCTCAAATGGGCGGTACCGCTTTTTTTAATCTACCGGGATGGGTGCCGGGACTGATAATGCCCATCACCTTTGGGTTGATGACCTTGAGATTTATGATGGGTATGATTGAATGTGGAATTCGGATTGCGGAAGGCGGAAAAGGAAGTGGCTGAAAGTCTGATATTCGTATTTTCCGCATTCCGCATTCCAACTTCCGAATTCCAAATAGCCTTAAACCTCAATCGCAACAATAGCGGGCCATAATAAAGCCCCTAAGGATTATTTAGACAACTTCCCCCGGGGAAAAGAAGAACACCTATGACCACACTGTTAATTATTATCTTTTTTCTTGCGCTCCTGCTGATCGGCGTTCCCATCTTTGTGGTCATTGCCGGCCTGACCATTTATTTACTATTTTCAAGCCAGATTGACATCTCGGCCATCATTATCGAAATGCATCGCATGGCCACCACCCCGGTGCTGGTAGCCATACCACTGTTTACCTTTGCAGGGTATTTGCTCTCGGCCAGCGGTGCACCGCAACGACTCATCCGGCTGTCAAATGCCATCCTGGGCTGGATGCCCGGCGGATTGTCCGTGATTGCGCTTGTGACCTGTGCCGTATTTACCGCCCTGACCGGCGCCACCGGCCTGACGATCATCGCCCTGGGAGGCATCCTGCTGCCGGCCATGATGCGTGGACGGTATTCGGAAGTATTTTCCCTGGGGCTGTTGACCACCTCCGGCACCCTGGGATTGCTTTTTCCCCCGAGCCTGCCGCTGATCATTTACGCCATTGTCGCCAAGGTCCGGATCGATCAACTCTTCATCGCCGGGCTCTTGCCGGGCTTGCTGCTCGTTGTGCTGCTTTCAGCGTTTTGTGTCTATAAATCCGTCCGAACGGATGTTCCGAAAACCAAATTTCAATTAAAAGAGCTGGTTACGGCCACCCGGGAAATCCTGTGGGAGCTTCCGCTGCCGTTTGTGGTATTGGGGGGAATTTACAGCGGGTACTTTGCCGTCAGTGAGGCCGCCGCCATCACGGCGGTTTATGTATTATTTGCGGAGGTGGTCATCTATCGGGATATTCGCATTCGAGAGCTACCTGAAATCATGAAAAAGAGCATGCTTCTGGTCGGCGGGATATTACTCATTCTGGGCGCTGCCATGGGCCTGACCAACTATCTGGTCGATGCGGAAATACCCATGCGGTTGTTGGATTTTGTCAAGGCCAACATCGAAAGCCGGATTATTTTCCTGGTGGTGCTCAATATTTTCCTGCTGGTGGTAGGGTGTACCATGGGCATATTTTCCGCTCTGGTGGTCGTGGTCCCGCTTCTCGCACCAATTGCCAAGGCCTATGGCATTGATCCGATTCATCTGGGAATCATTTTTCTGGCCAATCTTGAAATAGGCGCGTCTATCCCACCGCTGGGAATCAACCTTTTTATTGCCAGTATGCGTTTTGAAAAGCCGATACTGCGGCTTTATCTTGCCTCCCTGCCCTTCATCGCAATCTTGCTGCTGGCCCTGGCTATTATTACCTATGTGCCGTGGCTGAGTCTGGCACTGATAGATTAGAATATTGCTCTTCATAAATCGTGGATGCTATTTGTCGGGAAAGGTAAGAAACGTAAAAAAAAGGGCGGCTCATCACTGTAAATGAACCACCCTTAATTAGGAGGTAAATGGAGGTTCAGTATGGCATTACCGTTCTCCAATGGGAGGTTTTGTAGAAACTCCCAGGCTACAAATAAAAGACGAATTTATTCGTAACGTACAATAAATTAATACCACAAAATGGTACGTCAAGGGGTCGGGGGCAAAAAAATTTATACCTCTTACCATAACTATTTCCCGAAATAAGGAATTGCGGTATAAGAGGCCTTCATGTCTATTATATTCTGGTGGATCCGACAGGTGGTTTTGATAATAATAGGGGCTTTTTTTTTGTATTACGGCATCCACCTGCTCACATCGTCCTACAGTCTCAAAGACCCTTTTGTATTTATCATGACATTTTTTGCCTCCAATTTTATTATCCTCATCAGTGGAACCCTTGTCTTCGGTTTTGCCTACCGCATGGTTACTGCGTTTCGTCAGTCAAAAAAAAACGATGAGGAATAGGATCGCCCTTTTAAAGGTCGTACTCGACTCGTTGTAACGGTGGGAGCGGCTTTCCAGCCGCGATTTCCATAGATGGGATAAAATCTCATCGCGGCTGGATACACAACTGGTGAAGATGTCATTGTTTTCAACCTCCCCCCAAAAAGTGGCTTCAAAAATTCAAATCAAGTTCAAGGGTTATACATTTTGAAAACTAGCATTGGCCACAGTGGCGACTAAAGAAAACCCTGCAGAAATCCCAAAATATCATCCGCATCCTTTAAGTCAGGAATAACGATTTCAGCACCGGCGGCTTTTAATTGTTCGGCTGTAAATACGCCCGTGGTAACACCAATCGGCACCACACCGGCTTCCCGGCCTGCCTTCATATCCTGCGGGGCATCACCAAAATGGAAAACCTGTCTATCGCTGCCGATATTAAATTGCTGCTCGGCCCGTTTGGTGGCGATCTTGACCAGGTTGGTCCGATTGATATGGTCGGAACCGACCCGCCGATTTTGAAAAAATGATCGATTCCGATTTTTTTCAATTTGGCACGGGCGATTTTTTCCAGGTTGCCGGTCACCAAACCAAGGATAATACCGTTTTGCTCGAGCTGTGTTAATAAATTTAACACCCCTTCCATCATGACGATCTTCTCAGATTCTACGATTGCAGCGTATTTTAACGGCATGCAGTCGAGGCAGTCTTGCAGGCCGATTTCGATGTCTGCTAAATTAACCTCATATTCTGCTAAAATCCTGGTAATTATTTCCGGGTCCGTCATACCATGATGATTGATGACATTAATACTCACTCCCAGCCCGTAAACTTCCCGGATAGCCCCAAGCAAAGCCGCCACGTGACCGCTGGAACTTTGAATCAGGGTATTGTCGATATCAAAAAAAGCGAGAAGTCCCCTAGTCATAACTATATATTTCCAGGTAACGTCTTAAAAGGTTAATCTTTTTTCTTTGATAATGAAAAATAAAATAAGTCCAACAATTACATAGAGAAGCCCGACCGATACAATCAAAAATTTTGGGCCGGCACAGAGGCGCGCCAGAGCCGGCCACAGGTTTTCACTGGATCCCAGTAACACCCGTATGAGTGCATAGTTCTCTATGGCATCCAGAATCGCAGCGAAAAATTGTGCCCAGGCCAGAAGCACACCAACTGGGAAAAGAATCTTTACCCGGTATTGCAAAGCCCGGGCGACCAGCACACAGCCCAGGGCGATACAAATGGCATAGAAAACAAGGAAAAGGTAGTCAAAACCAAGGCTCAATCCGGCAGATATCCGGCCTTTCTCGCCCCAAGAATCCATCATGCGTTTTGCAGATTCGATCGTCCCGGAAAATTCAAATGAAACAATCCCCTGCGGCGCGATTTCGTTTATCAAAGGCTGCCCGATGATATTCATACCCATCATAGCTGCCAGGGTGAAAATGAAAATGCCTATAAATGCACGTCTCCGGCCGGATTCAGATAACCATACGAAAGGATGGCGGAGGTTCATCTGCAACTCTCCTCATTTTATTAGGGGCTCGTTTTTTCGGATCAAGCCTTGAAGCGACTCCGACACCGATACCAGCAAGTATGCTTGTGTACGGAGGGACAATTCGGAAGTGGCGTAGCCAGGCTAGTATTCAAGTTTGCCTTTAACAAACATCAGATGCTCAACGATCCGCCCTTCACGTCTGTCACCGGTTTTCGCCGGAAATGTCAGTTCAAGTCTGACGCGTTCAGTATCCCGGATGAAGCGCTGCTTATTGTTCCCGGAAGCCTTGAAAGTCAACCGGGCACCCCACAAATCTTTAGTGGTGTATTTTCCCAATAGTTTGAATTCCTGGTCCCCATTTTTATCCTGCACTAAAATTGAAAGGGTTCGACCTCCGTTAGCTTCACTGAAATCAGGCAATAAAGATCTGTCGTTAATATAAAGAATCAGTCGGCTCTCATTCTCTATGATACTCTGATATATAAAATCCAGTTGAAGCGGGAGTCGATTTTTTTTCTTGAACACAAAACTATTTTGGTCTGAGAAGTACAAAAATTTCGTATCTTCCAAGCGCTTTATTCGATCATTAAAATAAAACTCCTTTTGCCCATCTCCAAGTTCGGGGTGCAAAAGCTTGGTCATCTGTACCAATTGCATTTTTTGTATCAATGAACTGAGGTTGTCTCTATTCTCATGATAAAGATCGAAATACAGCGCCGCTAAGGCATCGGCCTCTTTATCGAAATCTTCATCAAATCCCGCTACTGATGTGTGGCGGCCGGGCGACGCCTTAAAAGGCAATGAGCCAAGGGTGCCGATCAGGCTGCCACCGGGAAACATACCGGCTACCGATCCGGCGGCTTTCACCAGACTTTTCATGGCATCCGAATTCTTGCTGGCGTGAAGTTTCATTTGATACTGTCTCAACGAATGGCGCATTTCAATATGGGCTATTGCCAGCAGCAACAGTGCTTCCCGCTCTTCCTCGTTTTCAAGGGCCTCAAGCAAAGCGGTGGAAACAACAATTTTTCCGGTCGGTATGGCAATCGCGTTCATTTTGCTGCTTTCGATAAGATGAAAGGAGTAATCATAGCCGAGCAGCGTAAAAGGCCAGTTCCGCAGGATCCTTTGGCCCAGATTGCTCATTTTGCTCTGTCGAGCAGAACCGTCCATCAGGGGTTCATAATCGTGGAGAAGCTCCGACCATTCTCTTTCAATCTCCATCTCAACCGCCAGGTCCGGAAGATAGAGCACCTTTTTAAAACAAAACGCACACTCACGAAAGCTCTGCCGCCGAGCCTCCTCTATGGTCATCCGTATTAATTTACTTTCATCCTTGGTATGCAGGCAGGTATATAAATGGAAGATTTTACTTTCCGGATCAGCGAACACATACAGATTGTTTTCATCCCCAATGGAGGTGAGCAATATTTTCCGAAGGTCTTCATCGGTAATACGGGAAATAAGGTCACGGTCGAAAACAAACCGAAGGTTGCCATCACCAAGAGCAGGATGAAATAGATCCAGGGAGACTTTCAGGTCATCGAATTCAACTGCGGTGACCCGGGCCTCAATGCTGTGATCCTGGAAAAATATTTTGCTGAGCGACTTTTTAAAATAAAAGTTGATACCATCATACCTTCCCAGACCAAAATTTAATTTGTTCAGTTGCGGCACAATGGTGATCTGATTATCCAAAACGCCCTTTGTTATGGTTTTCTGGGTTTTTTTATCAAATGAATCAGGTAGATCTTCAGAAGCGCCGCAATAACCTGCAATCAAAAGCAGGGCCATCAACCAGAACCCGAATTTCTGATACCGCCAAACGCGTGTCATTAAATATCTCCTAGGGTAAAAGAACGTTATAAAATAATATCATCAGACATGAAATCAAGGGGGGAGCTGGATCCCGGAAAGCTTGATTCGGAATTATTTCCCTTATTTTCATATACTTGTCAATTTTTCATCGTTCACAAAAAACAACACCGCTGTCCACAAAAATGCACGGTTTTTAATCATCAAAACCATATGGCCCATCCCTTCTGATCCTAACTCATTGATATTATTTATATTATAAATAAACTTGAATTTTTGGAATGAATTTTGCTTAATATAGAAGGCTTCCGTATATTATTGAAATTCCAGGACGTTTATTTCACCTATCGGCCTGGCCGCCGAGTCGATTTCCGGATTGCCCGGGTTGGGAGAAAATTATGAAGAAAGCTTTGACATTATTTTTGATTTTAATTTGTTATGGTTTAAGTTTCCACAATAGTTTCGCTTCGCAAGATATCAAAATTTTATTGAAGCAACCGGACACTCAGTTAAGCTACAGAGTCATAGAGGACGGCAAAGTCCTGGTCTCGATAAAGGATGCCCAGGGGGAGCCCATCCGGGGTCTGAAACCAGAAGATTTTACGGTGGGACGTGGAATCCAAAAGGCGGAAATCATATCTGCCGAACCCCTTGAGAACGTAAAGGAAATCCCCTTGAATATCGTCCTGGTTATAGACAACTCGTTCTCAATGAAAGAGCGTCAGGCGGTTGAACCGCTTCTCCTGGCTCTGGATGAATTTTTTAAAACTGTTCGCCCCATAGACAATATTCACCTGGTCGTGTTTGATAATCAGCCCAAAGTAATAGTTCAAGAAATACCGCTTCACACCCGGATATACACTTCCAGTGATATTTCGAAGCTTAAAAATTTTTTAAAAGAATCCTATGGCCGGGGCTTAACCGGTAAAACCTACCTGTATGAGGCCATACTCGCCGGCCTGGATACTATTCGCAAGATGCCGGCGAAAGACAATAAGTTCCTGGTCGTGTTTTCAGACGGAGAGGACCTTAACAGTGCCGTTCCGCCCACCATCATCCAAAATGAAGCCGAAGGAATCAAAAATCTTGAGGTATTTTGTGTCGATTACATGCCCGGTCCCAAATTGAACCGATTTCTGATATCATTTTCCGAGAACCATGACGGCCGTATCTGGAAAGCCACCTCATCCTCAGAGCTGGCCCCTATTTTCAAAGCCTTTACCTCTACCCTGCTTTACCGTTATCTCATTTCGTACCGCTTGCCGGATCCGGTGATTGTGGAACCGGCCGGATTTGACTTTGACATTTTGACCATGCTCGATGGCTCGCCGGTCAAAAACTACATTTTCTTTGAGACCGGCCAAAGCAAAATCCCTGCCGACTACGCCCTGTTTAAAGATAAATCGCAATCGGCATCCTTCGATGAGACCTTATTGAAAAATGCCTGGGACAAATATCTCAACATATTGAATATAGTTGGTCAGGGCCTTACCCGGCAATCATCAGCCCGGATCAAGATTACCGGCTGTAACGCCGATGTCGGTTCTGAAAAAGACAATCTTGATCTATCCCGCCGCCGGGCGGAGGCCGTCAGTGCCTATTTAAACAAGTTCTGGGGTATTGAGGAATCCCGCATGACCATCAAAACCCGCAATTTGCCGCAACAGGCCACACCCATGGAATTAGTCGGCGCCCGCCCGGAAAATCAACGGGTGGAAATTGAATACGACTCGGCCGCGATGCAGGCCGACGCGCCGAACAAATTTATAGCGGAAATAAACGGCAAAAACGAAATCTCTATCCGCACCAATATTCTTTTTGAAACCGGTTTTCGTGAATGGCAGCTGACCATTTTAGGCGATGACCAGCCGCTTAAAACCTTCAACGGCAACGATGATATAGAACCCCGGTATACGTTTGCACTGCGTGACCTGGATATGGAAAAGCTTGTGGCGCTGAAAACCATAGGGGTCAAGGCCCGGGTCGTGGATGATCGGGGCATTGCCAGTGAAACCGAAACCGTTCTTTTGCCGATAGCGGTCTCCCGCAAAGGCTGGATTGATGAACTGGTCGACCCACCCCGGGGCACGGTAGCAATTGAGCCGGAGACGTTAACCATCGAGGAATTGACAACCATCGATAGCTCACCGTTTTTAAATTATATCTACTTCAGTGAGGGCGCCAGCGATATCCCGGCCGGATACAAAATTTTTAGCAATCAGGCCGACACCCGGACCTTTGATGAGCTCAATTTAAAAGACACCATGGAAAAGCATCACCATATTCTAAACATCCTCGGCCAGCGCTTGTTAAATCATCCGGAAGCACGAATCCGTATTGTGGGCTGCAATTCGAATCGAGGGGTTGAACGCGGAAAAATTGACCTTTCCCGCAGTCGGGCGGAGGCGGTAAAAGCCTATTTGAGGTACATATGGGGCATTGATCCCGCCAGAATGGAGGTGCATGCCCGCAACCTGCCGGAGGTTGCAAGTGCGGCCAATCTCAGCGAAGGCCGAGCGGAAAATCAGCGGATTGAAATCTATTCTGACTCCCCCGTGTTACTTGATGTCATCAAAAGCACCTATGTGCAGGCAATCTGTAATACGGAAGAAATTCGCATCTCACCGCAGATCCAGTCAGGATACGGAATCGACAATTGGTCCATAAATCTGACCGGCGATGGCAAGTCCATAGGATCACTTGCAGGCCAGGGTGATCTTGAACAGGTCTATTCTCTGATGATAAAAGATATCGGTTTAAGCCAGATCAGTTCATCCAAAACGGTCACGGCCGACATAGAAGTTACAGATCTCAAGGGCAGGTCCCTTAAAGTGACGGCGGACGCTGCTGTACAGTTTATCAAAAGAGAGGAGCGTCTGGCCCGCAAAAAAGGATACCGGGTTCTGGAAAAATATGCCCTGATCCTGTTTGACTTCAACCGCTCGGATATCAACGCGCACAACAAGGAGATTGTTGACCGGATTGTCGCAAGGATCAAAGAAATTCCTGAGGCCAGGGTAAACATTATCGGTCATACGGATACGATTGGTAATGAAGATTACAACGTGGCCCTTTCCATAAAGCGCTCCCGGGCGGCCTATGATCAGATTTTAGCAGGTGGGATACCGCAAGGCGAAAACATTACCTACGCCGGCACCGGTCCGCACGAACCCCTTTTCGATAATGAATTGCCCGAAGGCCGGGCGCTCAACCGCACCGTAACCGTCACCCTGGAATACGAGCAGGCGCAGTAGAAAAAATGGTTGATTAAGTTGATTAAGTTGATTGGTTGATTGGCTGAATAGTCAATGGAGACATTCCGATAGCCCTAATCCGGATCCGCCGGAGGCGGAGAATTGACGAATGACTATTGAATATTGAAAATTGGACACGGGTCTGATTTAGGAATTAAAGGAATACTAATTTAGGAATTGCGAATTAAGAGATTTAGGAATTAAAGGAAATATTATATTTTATATAAAGCTTTATTCCTAAATTCTTCAATCCCTAAATTCCTCAATCCCTAAATTCCCCAATTCGGCGTTAATAAATATAAATAGTGCCCAAAAAAGCGACTCATTTTTAAAGTTAATTACGTGGTCTGTAATCAACTAATCACCTAATCAACCAATCAACTGACCGCAGGT
>PVMK01136485.1_pt1 | contig 17875 bp, 16 predicted proteins | sample 1853481 | NCBI WGS metagenome assembly PVMK01 (sample SAMN08533507, study PRJNA380276) | Marine sediment metagenome, whole genome shotgun sequencing project. | reverse complement strand
TTTTTGACTTCAACAAGGACGGACTGGCACACGTTGGACTGCTGCCCGACTTCTTCAAGGACCTGACCAATGTCGGCCTGACCGAGGGCGATCTCGAACCGCTGTTCCACTCTGCCGAGGTCTATATCCGCATGTGGGAGAAAATCAACGGGGGGCCACCCGTCATCACGCCACTGATCAGCAGCACGTTGGGCAACAACGGCTGGTATATCTCGGATGTGACAGTTAGCTGGCAGATCGAATCGGAATCTACGATCCATGAAACCGACGGCTGTGATCCGGTTACGATCGACTACGACACGGCCGGTGTCACACTGACCTGCTTTGTCGCTAGCGACGGTGGCGAAGCGCAGAAGAGTGTCACCATCAAACGTGACGCGACACCGCCAGAGTTGACCTGCCAGGCCGATCCGGCCGAGCTTTGGCCGCCGAACAGCAAGATGATGCCGGTTACCGTACACACGACATTTACCGATAACCTGTCAGGTACCGACACCCTGCTGATCTCCGAGGCCGGCAGCAATGAGCCCGATTCACTGGGCAAGGGCGACAAACCCCATGACATCCAGGGTTTCCGGGTCGGTAGCGACAGCACCAGCGGCGAGTTGCGGGCACAGCGGGAAGGCAGCTCGCCGGGCCGGATCTATACGCTTGGCTATACCGGGCATGACTTGGCCGGGAATGCCACCGACTGCAGCACACACGTTACGGTGCCACACGACAAGGGGGTTGATGAGTAGGCGGTGATGAAGAGTCATGGAAGGGCCGGAATCGCCGAAAACCCGCGATTCCGGCCTTGGTTCTGTGCTAATAAAAGGAAAACTTAGTAGCCATAATAACCAGCATGTTACAAAACATAGGGTTATATTTACAACCCCCTGTGTTTCGAAACGCAAACAAAAATATATAACTAAGAGGGATCGTAAGTGTTTAAAGCCTGTACATAAAACCGAACTAGCCCTTGAAGCAATTGTGTGCAAATTTTGCCCAAAGTCTCTGTTGCCAGTTTCGGGCATTTTCTCGGGAATTAGTCACACCAAGTTGTAGTAAAGACTATATTGAACGGGTAAAGTTCGAGCAATTATACTATGATAAACTAGAAGGTTAGGTCGTCGCGGCCTGACCCACACAAAAGAGTCTGCGGAATACCCGGGGAGGTTCAAGTCATGATGAAATACCAACGTGCTCTAGGTTCAACCAAACTATTTACAAGTTACACCAGGCTTATTTCTATGCTGCTTTTTATGGCGTGCTTGCCTTTCTCTGCTGTAGCTTCTGGGAGTCAAGGCGCCATGGAAGCCGGCGACGAAGATGTGCTGACAAGCGTTACGCTAATTCAGATTGGTGATATTCATGGCCATCTTATTCCACGGCCAAACCTCAGGTACGGTGGCCCCGGCGGAACTGAGGGCGGCTTGGCACGACTATATACGGTTGTGCAGTCGATTCGGGAAAGAAGTGAAAACTCCATCCTGTTCAACACCGGTGACACCATTCAGGGCTCTGCCGAAGCACTCTACACCCGCGGTCAAGCGCTGGTCGATGTAGTAAGTGAATTTGACGTCGACTTTTACGCTCCGGGCAACTGGGACTATCTCTACGGTACCGAGCGATTCATCGAGTTGTTTGCGCCCGGCGAACCGCTGGCACCGTGGAACGGACTGGCAGCAAACCTGACCTACGACGGCGCCCCCTATGCCGACAAATCCGGTCAGACTGTTCTGCCGCCCTATGCAATCACGACCATAGCCGGCATCAAGTTCGGCATCCTTGGGTTCACCGCAGAACGTGGGCCGATGGTCGTCGGTCCCGACGTGGCCAGGGGATTCAAATATACGAAAGGCGACGAAGAGCTCGCCGCCCTGTTACCGAAACTCAGGGAAGTTGAGAAAGTTGATATCGTGGTAATGATCTCCGAACTCGGTGAAGCGAATAATATGCGACTGGCAGAGAATCACCCCGGTATCGACATCGTACTTTCATCCGATATGCACGAAGAAACCCGTGAAGCGGTCATTTCGTCCACTGGCACCATGGTAGTCGAAATGGGTCAGGACGGAACACGCGTCGGGGAACTCACTGTAACGTTCAATGCCGACAACGGGATTGTCGAGAAATCTTTCAAGATGCACAGGGTGGACGACTCGGTGACACCCGACGAGAGGATTGCAGCCATCGTCGAAAAAGTGCGGGCGCCGTTCATCAGCGGAACATTCGTGCCGCATGTCAATCCAATTAGCGGTGTCACACTCAATACCCCGATAGACTCGGTGGTCGGCAAAACAAAGATTGATCTGCATCGATCCAACTTTGCCGACGCACCACTTCCCGCCGTTATCGAAGGCAGTTCACACGATTTTATCAGTGAGGCGTTTCGAGTAGAGGCGAACACCGACCTCGGTCTTCTGCGCGGTTTTCGTTATGGCACACACATCGCGCCTGGCGATATCAGGCTCGAAGACCTCTATCACTATATTCCGGTTGGCCCGTTTGTCGCTGTCGGTGAAATGTCGGGTCAACAGATTCAGAAGAACCTCGAAAAGATAGCCGAGGGCTCATTATCGCCTGTTTCGGAGAACTGGACCGGTGGTTGGCTACATTCGTGGAGTGGTCTTACCTACGACCTAGATCCCTACAATGAAATGGGAAAGCGTATTACCAACATCCATGTTTACGACCGGGAACAAGGGCAATGGGTGCCACTGGATCCCGACGCAACTTTCACTGTTGCCGGATACAACTACGCTACGGAACCCAACAAAATTAACAAACTACCGGCTCAAAACGTACGGCAGTTGGGTGAGAACGGACAAGCAATCGAGGCAACGCAGATGCTGATCAATTACCTGTCCAGATATCCTGCTGATCCACAGACGGGACGAATTAATATTTTACAACCAATGCCGCCCCCAGTGTGGGGCAATAAAGAATTACAGCCGTTGCATGGTGTATCCAGATAAGACGGGATTGTTTTAAAAATGCCGGAAAACCTATTAACCTGAGAAGGCTTACATTATGAAAAATTCTATCAACTGGAAAGTTTTTTACGTCACCCCAATGATGCTGTTATTACTGCTGGCATTTGCTTCGACCACATGGGCCGGGGAAAGTCACAGCAACCACAAGATCGTCTTCCAGGTCAACTCAGCAGATGATGCGACAAGAAATATGGCGCTCGGCAATGCAGTGCATGTGCGCGAGGAGTTTGGCGCGGAAAATGTACACGTGGTGGTGGTTGCCTACGGACCCGGTCTTAAAATGCTAACTCAAAAGAGCGCACAGGCGGACCTGATAGAGAGCCTGATGATGCAGGACATAGATTTCAACGCCTGTGGCAATACCATGAAAAAAATGACCAAGAAATCGGGCAAGGAGCCCGTACTGGTGTCGGGTGTTGAGGTTGTACCGTCGGGCGTTGGCCGGATTGTTGAACTGCAGGAACAGGGATATGTTTACATACGCCCGTGAGGCCGTGTGAATCACGATGCGGGTCTTCTTCAGACAGGTAGTTCGATGAAAACAACGGTTCGCAAGGGAATACCAATGGTAATGGGTGCACTACTGCTGTATCTGCTTGTATTGTCGCCCTCACTTGCCTATGCCGACGACCAGCCGAAGAAAAACCCTTTGGTTATTTATCTAAACGATGACAAAACACGCTTCATCAAGTTCGGCTTTTGGGCACAATTCTGGGGGCGATCCACAGATTTAAACCCCGGATCTCAATTTGAAAAAGATGGACCCGTACATGGCTCCTCAACCGACTTCACGATCAGGCGCTTGCGAGCCAGTATGAATGCGCAGCTCACCGAGCGCGCAATGGGTTTCTTTCAGATCGGTTTCAACAACTGGAACTCCCGTTATCATGACGACGTATCGATAGATGTTCTGGACGCGTTTGTGCAGTACGATTTCGCTGACAGTTTTGCGATCGGCGGCGGAAAATCAATATGGAGAGGTCTCTCACGCTACGCTGCCCCTGCCGCGAACCAATTCCTGACCCTTGATCTGACCTTCGCAGCCCTGCCAACCTTGAATATCACCGATGACACGCTTCGCACCACCGGGATATGGGTGAAGGGACAGATTTCCCGCCTTGATTACCGGATCATCGTGTTTGAACCTGAAAAGGTTGGAGATCGAAAGCCAGGAGAAGATAAGGCTGTTATTTCCGACGACGGGAACGGCTCAGACCGTTCAATTTCAACCTACGTCAAATGGCAATTTTTCGACAAAGAGAGCAACCACATGCCTGCTTCGCCGGGCACCTACCTCGGTAAGAAAAAGGTGCTGAATCTCGGGGTGGGCTATGAGTTCAGAAACAACGGTACAGAACACCTCGAGCAGGGTGACTCCGTTTTCAACGACCTGAAACTCTGGACGATCGATATCTTTGCAGATATTCCACTGGGCAAGGACAAGCGTACCGCGTTCACGGCCTATGCCGCGTTTTTCAACTACAAAGCAGGCCCCAATGCACTGCGAAATCTCGGGCCCAATAACTCCGCCAGGTTCGTCGATCCGTCGCAAGCCTCCTTCAACGGCGCGGGTAACGCCTATCCCATTGTCGGCACGGGTAACTCATTTTACATTCAGGCCGGCTACCTGTTTCCGCCGATGGGAGGGGGAAAGTTTGGACGGCTGCAGCCATTCTTTGATTTCCAGACTTCGGACTTCGACCGGTTGAGTGATCAAATGAACGCCTGGAACGTGGGTGTCCACTGGTTGATCCGGGGCATGAAGTCCCGGCTGAGCTTCGCCTTCCAGAGCCGACCGGTCTTCTACGCGGACGGTGACCGCGTCGAGGTTGGGGAACACAAGGGTATGAGTATCCTGCAGTACCAATTCATGTTCAATTGAAGCAGGATCAACTGTTAACGGATTGTCGGACAAAACTAGTAAATCAGCTAGTTTGCCTACTTCGATGGAGTCTTTTCTGTGCTCTTCAAAATGCGAATATGCACCCCACAAAGTCACTGACTTAGCATAATTATTCAGTTTACGCTTCCGTCGGAAATTCGGCATAGATTTGGGTCATTATGTGAAATACATACATAAAGCGAATTGCCAAGTCAGAATGAACGGACATTTAGCCACTTTCACAGAACACCTCTTAGACCGCTTGTGGCCGACTCCAGCGGGTCGTATTGTTGAAAATCACGCTTGGGGAATGGCAGCTTACTGATCAGTAACCGGCCCCTCGGCTCAAGTGATGGCGTATTAACACTTTCGGCCAATGCCAGACACTTAAGGTAACCGCTAATCTTCCCTGTTTAATGATTCTTTTTGCATTTACATCGCAGATGCTGCCAGGGCGCGTACTTTGTGATCCGGGATTCGTCCGCTGAAAAGAGCCTGCTTACAGCAGGTTCTCAGGCAAGAGGATCGAAAAGCTCTTTCTTCTTTCCCATCCCCGGAATGAACGTAACGGCCACGGTTATATGATGGGGCGTATAAAGTGTAGTTCTTACCATCCAGTCCCCCCCCGGAATACTCGCCTGCTCTGTCATGGATCTGATATTAGTTGTGTCGTCAAATGCATCTTCAATTACATCGTAGTCCAGTTTCATTTCTTTACTCCCAATTGCTTGCCCACCTACAAAAGGCTACTCATCTTATTCAGATATATGCGTGGCCATGAGCGCTACTGAATCGAGAGGTTATTGGATTTTTATTTGCAGGCTTATATGAATAATCTGGGGATGAAATAGCGTCCAGTGACGCATTATTAAGTATAACCGCTGGCCTGCTAATTTGTTGGTTAAGTCGTGCAACATAATGTCTAGCACTGTTGCCAGGGCAACTTATCAAAGCGCCATCCGGCCAATGAGCTGCGGTGGTGCTTTTCATTCAACTCGCCTTCGAAACCGTCCTCGATGTTATAGACCCGGTGAAAACCGTTTTCCACTAGCAGATGACCTGCTTCTGCAGATCTTTTGCCGCTGCGGCAAATGAGTAAAACCGGTACGGCATGATGTTCCGGGGTGTCAATTACACCGCCCAGAATCAACTTCCTGACGTCCCTGACAAAATCTGGATTGATGATCCAGTCGGGCTCCTGTATCCAGGGTATATTCACCGCGCCAGTAGGGTGGCCGATAAACAGAAACTCCATATCCGACCGTACATCAATAAATGCTATGTTGGGTTCTTCCTGAAGCACTTCCCACGCTTTTAACGCACTGATATGTTTCATGGGTTCTTTTGTCATTTTCTTATCCGGTAATCTCTTTGGCTGGGTTGCTGTTTAGTGGGTTGCTTGGGATTAATAGTAAAAATTAGTACACTGGATTGCAAATGATCTGTCTTTGGATATAAACACAAATGGAAAATGATTCCTGATGTCTGGCGAAATTGAACTCCCCGGGAAAAGCGGCGGCTGTCTTTGCTGATGGGCACCCGAAAACCACCCCGGTTGGTGCCCACAGAGAATCTGGCCTCCTATTTTCGGTCCAGCGGGATTGCATTTACAACAGTGCCCCACCTGAGCCTGGGTTTCGGCCACGGTAACGATCAGTATTGTCTGTACTCTTATCCGGGCCCGGCAGATGATGAAACCATGGGCATCTTTTTCGAGTGGCATACCGAAGATTTTTTTGCAGTTGATACTGGCCCCCATCTTGCCATTGGCCTGAGGGGCCCGGTTAAAGAAGACCCTCACCGGGGGCGTGGTCTTGCCATCGGTATACTGGCCAACCAGGTGAGCAATCCCGAAGATCCCGGGCATCCTGTTCAATTGTTTAAGGGTTGCCCGGATCCACCGGGCGGACCTTCTTTTTTTATTGAAGATTTCACTTTGAATGACGGAATTGCAGCGATAAGTGAGTGGCAACTCAGCCTTGGCCAGCACTTGCCACGGTTACAGGGCAATGGCGTTTACAGAGTCGATATCCATGTATCATTGGGCTGTGTCTGGGCCGGGGTCTGGGAAGTCACAAAAACACCACCTGATGTTGGCACTGATGAGCGAACCTATACCTTTCTGGGTCAGACCATTTGCTCTGGTGGCGGGCCGCGGTACAGTGGTGATCCCGATTTACCATGCCCAGAGGTGGCACTTGATCGGGGGCAGGGCAACGCCTTTATCGGTTCCGGTTTCGCGCACCCGGACACCAGATCACGGGTCGAAAATATTCATATCGCCCACTGGAAAGATGAGTGCGGAACTTCGAAACAGAAAAAATAAACATGCAGAATTTAATAAAATATTTCGCGGTGATACTTACAGTATTTGCTGTGCCCATCGGCACATTAGCCAGTGAATCAGCGACAGCTGAAAAACGCCCCAACATCCTGTTGATTGTCGCTGATGATCTCGGATATGCGGATCTTGGCAGCTTTGGCAGCAATATCTCGACGCCGAATATCGATGCACTGGCAGCAGAGGGTTTGTTATTCACGCAGTTTCACACTGCCGTGATGTGTGCACCTACCCGCGCCATGCTGTTAAGCGGTAACAACAATCATGTAGCCGGTATGGGCAGGCAGAGTGTCAGCGGTATCCTGGGTGATCCGCAACCGGGTTATGAGAACCATTTGTCCGATCGCATCATTCCCTTTCCGCGCTTACTGCGCGCAGGGGGGTATCACACTTATATGGCAGGCAAGTGGCACCTTGGGAAAGCAGCTGAACACAGTCCCCGTGCTGCGGGTTTTGAACACGCGTTTACCAATTTGTCCGGTGCTGGCAACCACTGGGATGCAGTGGGATTTGAGGAGGGTGGTTCGACTTACAGGCAGGACGGGGAACTGACCACATGGCCGGATGGGCGCTACAGCACTGACTTTTATACAGACCGGTTGATTGAGTATATTGATGGCAACCGCGGTGATGGTAAACCGTTCTTCGCATTCGCGACGTACACGTCGCCACACTGGCCATTGCAGGTGCCGGAAAATGAGCTGGACCTTTATGCGGGTGTATATGACGCGGGTTATGACCTGTTACGCGTGCGCAATTTTGAGTCGCTCAAAGCTGCTGGAATCATTCCGCAATCCTCCACCTTGCCACCCCGTAACCAGGCCATTACGCCGTGGGAGGAACTGGATGCAAAACAGCGGCGCCGCGAATCTCGCAAGATGGAATTGTACGCGGCAATGGTTACCAACCTGGATGGCCATGTGGGTCGCCTGGTGGAATACCTCAAGAAGTTTGACCTCTACGGCAACACCTTAATCATATTCATGTCCGATAACGGTGCCGCGGCAGAGGATTTCTACAATGACCCGAAATACGGGAGCTACATGGATTACACACGGGCGCACTACGACAACACCTATGAGAATATGGGTAAGCCCGACTCGTTCGTATCGTACGGAGCGCAGTGGGCAGAGGCAGGTTCAGCGCCGTTTCAACGTTACAAGGGTTATACCCGCGAAGGAGGTATCACCGCGCCGATGATCATAGCGGGCAAGGGTGTGGCTTCCACGGGCAGAAAAAGTTCTGCTTACTTGACGGTGATGGATCTGGCACCGACATTTCTCGAATTGGCAGGTATTGAATACCCGGATGACGGTTCAGTACAGATACCGATTGGTGAAAGTATGAATACCCTGCTGGCCGGTGGATCTGAATTCGTGCACGGTCAGGACTACGTAACTGTTCAATCGCACGGGGGTCGGGCAATGCTGCGTAAGGGCAAGTGGAAACTGACCAATCTCGACCAACCTTTCGACGAATCAAAGCTGGAGCTGTTCGATCTTGAGGCCGACCCCGGTGAGACCAAAAACCTTGCCGGGACCAAGCCGGAAAAATACCAGGAATTACTGGAATTATGGCGTCAGGAACGAAGAAAAATGGGTATCGTATTACCGCAGGATTTATGATATCTCTGCACTTAAAGCGATTGGAATTGTCGTATCGCGTAATAGAATTAATATAAAACGGAGTGTATTAGTGTCATGGCAGGTGGATTTGCAAAAGACGGTGCGGTACAGGATCAGATTGATGCGACCATTGAGGACGCGGTCAAGCGTGCCCGCAGCCAGATGCCGCAAGGCGAAAGTGCTAAGGCTTGCGTGGAATGTGATGCGAGCATACCCGAAGCCCGCCGCCAGGCCATCCCCGGTGTGCGTCTTTGTGTCTCCTGCCAGGAAGCACATGACAAGGAGCAGGCCGTTGTTAGTGGGTATAACCGGCGGGGTAGCAAGGATAGCCAGCTGAGATAGAAAAGCCAGCCTGTTTTGTGATGCAGATCAGTTTCTTTTCCACGCAGTTAGTTTAGATTGCGTTCTAATATTTTTTCCATAAATCCCTAAATTAGAGAAGTACATTGTCATGAAACAGAATGTGATTATTATTGGCGCTGCCGGACGAGACTTTCATAACTTTAATACCTATTTTCGCGGTAATGACAGGTTCAATGTTGTTGCTTTCACGGCGGCCCAGATACCCGATATTGATGGAAGAAAATATCCTTTCGAATTAGCAGGGGATTTATACCCGGATGGCATTCCAATTTATGCGGAAGAAGACCTGACCAGGCTGATTAAAGAACATGATGTGGCTGACTGCGTATTTTCATACAGTGATATCCCTTATCAAAAGGTGATGAGCATGAGTGCGCTGGTCAATGCCGCCGGAGCCAATTTCGTGCTTCTGGGTCCTGATGACACCATGATTAAATCCACCAAACCGATGATTGCTGTTGGTGCCGTGCGCACGGGTTGCGGCAAGAGCCAGACATCCAGGAAAGTTATCGAATACCTGATGGAAAGAGGTCTCAAGGTGGTCGCCATCCGTCACCCGATGCCCTATGGCAACCTGGTGGCCCAGAAGGTACAGCGTTTTGCCACCGTGGATGACCTTGCAAAACATGAATGCACCATCGAAGAGATGGAAGAGTACGAACCCCATGTTGTCCGTGGCAATGTCATTTACGCAGGGGTTGATTACGAGGCTATCGTCAGGGCCGCTGAACAGGATCCGGATGGTTGCGATATTATTCTTTGGGATGGTGGAAACAATGATTTCCCGTTCTACAAACCCGACCTCAACATCACTATTGTCGATCCGCATCGCCCGGGTCATGAGCTGAGTTACTATCCGGGTGAAGTAACCCTGAGACTTGCCGATGTGGTAATCATCAACAAGATGGACACTGCCGGGCCGGAAGGCATACAGCAGGTAAGAGAGAACGTAGCAAAAGTAAATCCCGGAGCGGTTATCGTTGATGCGGCATCGCCCATTACGGTGGATGATCCTTCTGTAATTAAAGGCAAGAGGGTGCTGGTGGTTGAGGATGGACCAACATTAACCCATGGTCAGATGACCATCGGTGCAGGTACCGTTGCCGCCAGGAAGTTTGGTGCAACTGAATGTGTTGATCCAAGACCCTTCCTGGTTGGTAAATTAACTGAGACTTTCGAAACCTATCCCGGGATAGGCTCTCTTCTGCCTGCCATGGGTTATGGTGATCAACAGATCAAAGACCTTGAAGCGACTATCAATAATACAGACTGCGATTCTGTCATTATCGGCACACCGATTGACCTCAGCAGGATAATCAATATCAACAAACCCAATACCCGGGTGAATTACGATCTACAGGAGATTGGTTATCCCGATCTTGGTGATGTTCTGGATGATTTTCTGGAAGATATTCAGACTTCAGAATAAAAAAACGGCCCTGGGAACAGGGCCGTTTTCCATTACAGCTTTAAGCGCCGCAATCGTAAGGCATTGCTCACCACACTGATGCTGGAAAAAGCCATTGCAGCGGCGGCGAGAATGGGGCTGAGTTGACGCAGGAAATCGGGTGCCCAGGCGAAGGGTGCCAGCACGCCGGCGGCAATGGGATCAGGGCAATGTTATAGCCGAATGCCCAGGCCAGGTTTTCCCTGATGTTGCGCATGGTGGCTTTGGATAAGCTGATGGCCTGGGGCACGCTGCGCAAGTCGCCACGCATCAGGGTGACATCGGCCGTCTCCATGGCCACATCGGTGCCGGTGCCAATGGCCATGCCCACATCGGCCCGGGCCAGCGCTGGTGCATCGTTAATACCATCGCCCACCATGACCACCTTGTAACCTTCCTGCTGGAGTTTAGCCACGTAGTCGGCTTTCTCGCCTGGTAACACTTCGGCAAATACCCGATCGATACCCGCTTGTCCGGCGATGGCCTGAGCGGTGGCCTGGTTATCGCCCGTCATCATGACCACGATCAAGCCCTGCTCATGCATTGACTGGATTGCTTCTTTGGAGCCTTCCTTAATGGTGTCAGCCACGCCAATGATGGCACTGGCCTGACCATCCACTGCCAGCCACATGGCTGTTTTTGCCTGCTGTTGCAACTCGTCAGCGCTGGTTTCCAACCCGTTCAAAGCCACCTGCTCGCGTTCCATTAGACGACGATTGCCGACCATTACGTGGTGGCCCGCAACAGTTGCCTTAATGCCGTGGCCGGCGATACTCTCGAATCCCTGTGGATCTGACAATGGCAGTCCCTGATCCGTTGCCGAACGGATGATGGATTCACCCAGGGGGTGCTCGGAGCCGCGTTCAGCGGAAGCAGCCAGGGCAAGAAAATAAGATTCAGGATGATCCTGCGTAGCCACAATCACGTCCGTCACTTCCGGTTGGCCACGGGTGATAGTCCCCGTTTTGTCCAGCACGACGGCGGTGATTTTATGCGCCTGTTCGAGTGCTGCGCTATTTTTGAATAAAATGCCCTTTTCAGCGCCTTTGCCCACGCCAACCATGATAGAGGTGGGTGTGGCCAGTCCCATGGCGCAAGGGCAGGCGATGACCAGTACAGCCACAAGGCGTATCAAAGCAGGCACAAACCCCGCTCCCATTACCAGCCAGATGGTGAAGGTAACCAACGCAAGCAGGATCACTGCGGGTACAAAGTAAGCCGAAACCTGGTCCACCACCCGCTGGATGGGAGCCTTGCTGCCCTGGGCCTGTTCCACCAGTTTGATGATCTGCGCCAGTGCGGTTTCTTTACCCACCCTGGTGGCCTGGATACGGAGCAAGCCTTGCTTGTTGATGGTGGCACCGATGGCTTCATCACCGGCATTTTTGCTCACCGGCAGACTCTCGCCCGTGATCATGCTTTCATCCACCGAGGAGTAACCCTCAATGACCAGCCCATCCACCGGGATCTTTTCGCCGGGACGCACGATTATCACGTCGTCTACCACCACCTCTTCGATGGCGATATCCACTTGCTCACCATTGCGTACTACCCGGGCAGTTCTGGCTTGCATGCCGATAAGTTTTTTAATGGCTTCGCTGGTGTGTCCCTTGGCCCTGGCCTCCAGGAGTTTGCCGATGACGATCAGGGTGATGATCATGGCCGAGGTTTCAAAGTAAACGTGCATTCCCAGTGCTGTCGATCCCGCAGTCAGGGCAAAAAGTACGGTCAAGCTGTAGAAATAAGCGACTGATGATCCCATCGCCACCAGAACATCCATATTAGCGCTGCCGTTACCCAGGGACTTGTAGGCGCCCACGTAATAATCCCGGCCAACGTAGAACTGGACGGGTGTGGCCAGTGCGAAGAAGAGCCAGTTGACCCATATTTCCTGTGACCAGTCTCCGAGTAAGCCAAAGTCACGGACCATACTCATCAGGAAAAGGGGCAGGGTAAAGAGAATGCCCACTATTAAGCGTTTCCACTGGTGGCGGGTTTCGGCATTCCGGGCTGCGGTCTCGGCGTCCTCCGCATCCTCACCAACCGCAACTTCGATGACGTCGAAGCCTGCCTTGCGCACCACGGCGACGAGTTCGTCACGCCCGACCAGGTCGGGAACATAGGTCACCGACGCCTTTTCGCTGGCAAAGTTGACTGTGGCTTGCTGCACGCCTTCAACCTTGTTCAGCTGGCGCTGAATGGTATTGGAGCAGTTGGTGCAGGTCATGCCCAGCAGGTCCAGGGTGATTTGGTCAAGGGTGATTTGTTTGGGTTCTGACATGTGTTATCCAAAGCCGGGGGGCTTGCTTTATTCCTCCGGTGGAAACCCTATCTCAACCAGCAGGTCCTTGATCTGATCCCAGCTGGCGGGTGCTTCCCACCCTACAACAACCTGTTTGGAGTCGGCTTCGGCCTTGACGCTGGTGATACCGGCCAGATCACCCAATTCCATCTCGATGGTGCGGGTGCAATGCCCGCAACTGATATTGGGGGCGATGAATGTCTTGCTACTCATAATGTGTTGTCCTGATCGATAAAAAGCCGTGGATAGCAATACCCACGGCTTTTCAGTTTAACCGGAAAAGTCCGGTAGATTTGAGGAAAGTGCTTATTGCAGAACGTGGATGTTTTTCTCCGCACAGATCTCCTTCAATTCTTTTGGCCAGATCGTCACACTCACCTCGCCGATATGTGCCTTCTTCAACAGCAGCATATAAACACGTGACTGGCCGATGCCGCCACCGATACTCAGCGGGATTTCATCGTTCATGATGGCCTGGTGATAAGGCGTGCTGAGCAGATCCATTTGTCCACTCATTTCCAGCTGGATGGGCAGTGTATCCTTGGTGACACGCACGCCCATGGAGGTTAATTCGTGCCGGCGTTTTGTGACAGGATTCCAAACCAGTATGTCGCCGTTCAAACCGTGCATCGGCCGACCGTCCTTTGATACTGTTTCTGTGACCCAGTCATCGTAATCCGCGGCCCGCAATTCATGCGGGTAGCCGTCTGCCAGTGTCCAGCCGATACCATAGATGAATACCGCAGGGTATTTCTGGATCAAGCGGGTTTCGCGTTCCTTGCGAGGCAGATCAGGGTACATTTCCAGGATTTCTTCTGCGTGGATGAATTTCAGTTCATCCGGCAGGTTCGGATACCTTGGGTCTTTCAGTTGCGGGAACATATCCTGGACATAGGCCTCCGCACCTTTGAATACTTTCCAGATACGTTGGATCGTGTCGGTCAGGTACTCCAGGGTACGCTGGTCTGCTGATATGGATTTTTCCCAGTCCCACTGGTCCACGTAAGCGCTGTGGTCATGATCCAGGAAGTAATCCTTGCGGATGGCCCTCATATCGGTGTTCAGACCTTCGCCAATATCAAAACCGAATGTTCTTAATGCCATCCGTTTCCACTTGGTGGCAGCCTGTACGACCTGTGCGTTGATGCGTTTATCCAGTCCGAGACCGCAGGGAAACTCAACCGGTGTGCGCGAGCCATCACGATCGAGCATATCGTTGACGCCGCTGTCGTGATCTACGATCAACGGAACCTGCACCATGCTCAGGTTCAGCTCACTGGCCAGGTTCTCCTCGATGTAGTTCTTGACCCCGTACAGGGCCTTCATGGTTTCCTTGGGTGTGAGCAAAGAGTCATAACCATCCGGCAAGACTTTGGCCACTTCTTCGTAAGTGCTGATTCCGGGACCAGCCAGATCTGCTTGTTTTCCTGACATGAAAATACTCCTGAATGATGGTCGGAAAAGCCATAGTTTGAACCTGTCATCGGGAACCGCATTGACGTGGGTCAAGCGATTGTGAGAGCCTGGATTTCTCTACCTGAATGAACTCATACCTGATACATGGTTTAATGTTTCCTGTTCTTATAAAAAAGGAGGCAGCGGGTTTTGACCACTGATCAATCCGTCCTGTTTGTGCTGCTGTTCTTCGTCTTCATATTTCTGATCTGGGGCCGCTGGCGTTACGACCTGGTTGCGTTCATGGCGCTGCTTGCCGGCCTGGTGACCGGTGTGGTGCCTTCCGAACTGGCGTTTTCGGGCTTTGGGCATCCGGCCACTGCGATCATTGCTCTGGTTCTCATCATCAGCCGTGGTTTGTCGAATTCCGGTGCCATCGAACTGCTGGCAAGGTATGTCATTTCGGGTACCCGTAAGTTGGGGGCACACATTAGCGTGATGGCAGCACTGGCTGCAGGTTTGTCGGCGATCATGAATAATGTTGCTGCGCTGGCATTGTTAATGCCGGTTGATATACAGGCGGCGAAAAAGGCCAAAAGAAGCCCGGCCTTGTCGTTGATGCCCTTATCGTTTGCCTCGATCCTCGGTGGGATGATCACGCTGATCGGTACACCGCCCAATATCATTGTTGCGGAATTTCGCAATGATGCCTTGGGTGCGCCATTCAGAATGTTTGATTTTGCGCCCGTTGGCATAGCCTGTGCTGCAGTCGGTGTGGCTTACGTAGCACTTATAGGCTGGCGCTTATTGCCGTCACAGCGGGGTAAAGAAGATTCGGGCAAGGAATTGTTTGATCTGGCAGATTACATTGCGGAATTAAAAGTGCCTGAAGGTGCCACGGTTATCGGTAAACGTGTCAGGGAGTTGGATGATCTTGCGGCCGATAGCGACATTGATATTATCGGCCTCATCCGCAAGGGCAGGCGTATGCCCGGTCTCGCACGGGTTGTTGAAATCAATGCTGGCGATATCCTGGTTGTGGAAGCACACCCCGATAGTATCGAGGAGGCCCTGGGCAGTATGGGCCTTGAATACGTAGGTGCAGGCAAAGACCTGTTGAAAGATGAGGATCTGGAATTGCAGGAAGTCGTGGTTCCCGAAAACTCCAGGCTGGCTGGCCGTTCGGTTCAGTCTCTGCGTCTTTTATACCGTTACCGTGTTGCACTGGTGGGTGTATCCCGCGAGGGCAAGCGCTTTAGGGAGCATGTCCGTAAGCTCACAATCCATCCCGGCGATGTTCTGCTGTTATTGGGTGCGGGTGAAAGGCTGGGTGATGTTGTAACACGCCTCGGTCTTTTACCGCTCGCAGATCGTGGCTCCAGGGTGATTCAGCGCAAAAAGGTATGGATAGCGGTCGGTATATTTGCTGCCGCCATTGTGACCGCTAGTACGGGTGTAATTTATCTGCCAATCGCACTCGGTTGTGTTGCAGCATTGTATGTCCTGCTCAATATCGTGCCCATTCGTGAAGTCTACAATTCAGTGGAATGGCCGGTTATCGTGCTGCTGGGTTGTATGATTCCCATTGGCAGCGCCTTGCAGTCAACGGGCGGTACTGCATTGATCGCTGAGGGTATTGTTGGTCTGTCCGCTGGTTATTCGCCTGCCGTGGTGCTGACGATACTGATTGTGATTACGATGACCCTGTCGGATGTTATGAATAACACCGCGACTGCCGTGATCGCCGCTCCGGTCGGTCTGGAAGTTGCCACCAGGCTCGGTGTCAATGCAGATCCTTTCCTGATGGGTGTAGCTGTCGCTGCATCCTGCGCATTCCTGACGCCGATCGGACACAAGAACAATATCCTTATCATGGGGCCGGGTGGTTACCACTTTGGTGATTACTGGCGTATGGGCTTACCGCTGGAAATACTGATCATTGTCGTATCGGTACCGATGATCATGTGGGTATGGCCTTTGTAGTACTCTTATTAAGGGTACTTTACTCTGACCCCGTTATTGGTGATCAGCGTTTCAGATTGATGCTGACCCCATCGTTTTTGCACTAAGCGTTGCTCTTCGTTCATTTCCACAGCCTCCTAAACAGATATCATTAAGCATAGACTGTCCCGTAAGGTCTGACATATCTACACTCTTCAGCATCTTTCTTGATGTGAAGGTGCGGGCCTTTGCCTTTTGCCTCTACATCTTGATGGTCGGCGCTGACTGGGGAACACAAAAAGGCGGTCAATATCAAGATAAGAACTAACTGAACCCGCAATTTGAATATTTCGGTAATCAAAAACAACCCCCGGTGAGTTGGTTAGAAGTGGATGTTAAACAGAGAATTGCTAAAAGTGAAGTTGAATTGGTGCATCCCCTGAACAAGAAATTTTATCAAACACTTTGCTGAGTATAAAGAACGAGGCCACCTAAAGAACGAGGTCACCCACAACTTCCCGCAATGTCGGAGCCTGGCAGGATAATTCTCTATTTACTGATGTTTGCCATCGCCTTTATGGCTTACCGGCAGAGGTATTACCAATAAGGTTGGCGTCAATAAATCTCAACACCCAACTTTTTCGCCGCCATCCTGAGGGCTTTATCCCGGGTTGCCAGGGGTATGCCTTCGCGCATTGCCAGATCAAGATAGGTGCCATCATAGACACTTAATTCGTGCTCTCTGGCCACAACTACTGCGTTGCTCCAAAGCGAACTGAGGTGAGAATCTGAGATTCGGATGGGTAAAGATTCCAACAACCGGGTAAAACGTCTGCCCTGGGCTTCCGTTATCCGCTTGCGGCGTTCTGCCATCAGCAACACATTTCCAACCTCGTATGTCCACAAGGTGGGAACCAATGCATTCTCGGATGTCAGGCGATCCAGAATTGCTTCGGTAGTTCGTGTGGTCTCATCCTCGAACAACCAGGCCATGGTCACCGAGGTATCCAACACAAAACTCAACGGCGCCCTTCCCGGATCAGTTCTTTAAGATTGTTGTTGCCGAGCGTGATTCCCTGACGAACCTCTCTGATCTGATCAATCACAGTGGCTGGATCATCCGTTGACCCGGGGTGAGGTACCAGGTCTGCTATTGGTTTTCCAGAGCGGGTAATTACAATACGGGTGCCTTCAGCGACTTCCCTGAGAAGGGCAGGCAGTTTTGTTTTTGCTTCGTAGGACCCAATTTCTTTCATTGTAGTTTCCAGAATAGACTGGTCTATATACTAGTCTATATGTGTTCTATGCACAACCAAACTCTTATTACCCGGGCCATGCTGATTAAGCGTCAGGCTCAGTCTAGCCCCAGAGGATTCATATTGAATCGGAAAAATAAGTGCAAATCTGTAGGTAATTTCAGATGCAACTTTGTCACTTCAGGTGGTGAAAATGCCCGGCTACTTCAACTGAGTCCAGAGATGGGTATAGGCCAGCGCCAAACGGTAGGCCAGTTGGTCGTTGGTACTGGAACCGCCATGACCGCCTTCCATGTTTTCGTAATACCAGACCTGCTGGCCCAGTTCTTCCATGCGTGCCGCCAT
>PVMK01122540.1_pt1 | contig 17876 bp, 17 predicted proteins | sample 1853481 | NCBI WGS metagenome assembly PVMK01 (sample SAMN08533507, study PRJNA380276) | Marine sediment metagenome, whole genome shotgun sequencing project. | reverse complement strand
AGATGGCGAATTTTTTTGCTGGGTGAACGTGCGAGCACTATGACCAGCACGATCAGTAATTGTGGCCAGCTTATGCCTGATAACATTTTAAAACTCCTGGGGAATTGCCCCGCAATACAGCGATGTAATTGTAAAGATAATAACCCTCTGGTGCAGACAATACCGGGACAACGTCACAGCGCAACACCTGTCAACTTTCGAGCCAAAAGGTTACCGGCCCGTCATTGGTCAGACTTACCTGCATATTGGCGCCGAATCGACCGGTTTCAACCGTCTCCAGACCTTGTTTGCAGATTCCCACCAGGCGCTCGAAATAGTCTTCGCCGACCTCTGGCGCCGCAGCGCGAGTAAAGCTGGCGCGCGTACCCTTTTTTGTGTCAGCGGCCAGCGTGAACTGCGGTACCAGCAACAATCCCAAGCCCGTGTCCTCGACGCTATGATTCATGCGGTCCGCAGCATCAGGAAATACTCGATAGCTCAAAATTCGCTTAGCCAGCCGCGCTATGTCTTTTTCTTCGTCATCGCGATGCACGGCAACAAAAACCAGCAAGCCCTGGTCAATAGCGGCTATTTGCACCTTATCCACAACAACGCTGGCAGCAGTGACTCTTTGCAACAAAGCAATCATTTCTAGTTATTTCTCCGAATATCGGCGCAAATAGCGCCTTTATTAATGCATTAACGAGATACGAAAGCCATAGGGCTGTGCGGATACTGACAACCTGACGCGGCCGGCTGCATGATGGGATTGCATGCCAACGGATGGCGCTCGGCCGGCCCAGGGATGGTCCCGGGCCTCGATCGTCAGATCGAGGCCCTTTTTACTCATCAATACCCACATTATAAAATAAACTGCCGATTAACAGATATAACTATCCACAATTAGTTAATTATATAAATAGTGGGAATAAATATCTAAATCCCTGTAGAAACACCCTATTAGTGGGTTCCTATTCTTCAATCGACATCGCTGATTTCCCATTGGCATCCCGGCGCCCAGCCCATAGACTAGCCCGCTTGCGCAATCAAATGGGATAGCTGAATGAAGAGACGACACTTTGTAGGCGGATTGGCTGCCGCAGCCAGCGTAGCGGCCTGTAGCAAGGAAGCAAGCGACTGTGGAGAAGTCCCTGCAAACAGCGATGAGCGCTTCGAATGGTCGTGTGTTACTTCCTGGCCGCCGAAGTACCCGGGCATGGGTATGGGTGTCGAAAATCTGGCTGCACGGGTAGAAGTGGCGTCTGCAGGCCGGCTCAAGATCAAAATATATGGGGGCGGCGAGCTCGTTCCCGCATTCGAGGTATTCGATGCGGTTAGTCGTGGCACGGTAGAGATGGGACATGACGCGTCTTACTACCACAAGGGAAAGCTCGATGCGGCGCAGTTCTTTACCTCGATCCCGTTTGGCTTGAATTATCTTGAGTTGAACGGCTGGCTTTATTACGGCGGTGGACTTGATCTCTGGCGCGAGTTGTATGCGCCCTTCGACCTGGTGCCGATTCCATGCGGTAACACTGGTGTGCAGATGGGCGGTTGGTTTAACAAACTGATCAACTCGCCCGATGACCTCAAGGGTTTGAAGATGCGCATACCCGGCTTGGGTGGGGAGGTCCTGCGGCGCGCCGGAGGCACGCCAGTAACCTTACCCGGTGCAGAGATTTTCACGTCCCTACAAACCGGCGCTATCGATGCAACCGAGTGGGTCGGTGCCTACAACGATGTTTCGTTCGGGCTACACAAAGCGGCGAAATACTACTACTACCCAGGTTGGCACGAGCCTGGCCCCGGTTTGGAAACGATGATTAACAAAGATGCGTGGGATTCGTTACCGCCGGATTTACAAATGATCGTTGAAACAACCTGTCAGGCGATAACAACAGACATGGTGGCCGAGTACACGCACGGCAATGCATATGCCCTGCAACAGTTGGTCGATGATCCAGACGTTGAATTACGCAAGTTTCCGAATGACGTTCTGGATCTACTCAAGACGTTAACCGACGAAATTGTCGAAGAGTGGATTGCCGATGATCCTGCCGCGAAAAAGATCGCTGATTCTTACTACGCGTTCCTAGAGAAATCCGCCTTTGGCCAGCGCGTTACCGAACAGGCATACCTCGAAACCAGGAGCTGAGTACGAGGCATTCCGCACTCACTCGAACTGCCTTAACTCCTTCGCACGAAACACCTCGTACTCAGCTCCTAGTCTCCGTAGATACGGTGAGGGAGCCAGGTGATCAGGTCGGGGAAGATGGCGAGTAGGATCAGCGCGAAGATTTGAATGGCGACGAACGGCATTACGCCGCGGTAAATCTGCGCGGTTGTGACTTCTGGTGGTGCGACGCCGCGCAAATAGAACAATGCAAAACCAAATGGAGGCGTTAGGAACGACGTCTGCAGATTAATCGCGATCATGATGCCCAGCCAAACCGGATCGAGACCCATTGCGAGCAGTATCGGTCCAACGATGGGAACGACAACGAACGTTATCTCGATAAAGTCGAGCACGAAGCCTAACAAGAACATTACGATCATTACTAATAGAACCGCGCCGAAAACACCGCCCGGTAGTGACTCGAGCAAGTTGCGTACGGCATCGTCGCCGCCATATCCGCGAAAAACCAGCGAGAAAATCGATGCGCCGATCAGGATCATGAAAACCATGCTGCTGATCCTTAGGGTACTGCGCATGATTTCCTGGAGGCGAACGTAGGTCAGTTGCCGCTTCCAGACGGCCAGCAAGATAGCGCCCATCGCACCCACGCCTGCAGCCTCTGTCGGCGTGGCGTAGCCACCCAATATGGACCCAAGAACGGCAAAAATAAGGAGCAGCGGCGGCGTCAGGGCATGCAGGATCTGAGCGAATGACACAGCTTCATCTGCACCTCGCACGTGCGCCGGCATGACCGATGGTTTGAAAAAAGCGACTGCGGTGATATACGTGATGTACAAGCCAACCAGCAACAGACCAGGAATCAGCGCACCTGCGAAGAGATCGCCGACCGATACTGTCTTGGGCGAGAAAATGCCCTGATCAAGTTGCGCCTGTTGATAAGCGGTTGTCATGACGTCGCCGAGCATGACCAGGATAATCGAAGGGGGGATGATTTGTCCGAGCGTGCCGGACGCGCAAATGGTTCCTGCCGCAATCTCTGGCGAGTAACCACGCCGCAGCATCGTGGGCAACGAGAGCAAACCCATAGTGACAACTGTTGCACCAACAATACCGGTACTCGCGGCAAGCAACATGCCCACAAGCGTGACTGATATTCCAAGGCCGCCGCGTAAGGTGCCGAACAAAGCACTTAGAGTATCCAGTAACTCTTCTGCGATGCGCGCGCGTTCCAGAGTGACGCCCATAAAGACAAACAGAGGTACCGCGACAAGCGTCTCATTCGCCATGATGCCGAAAATGCGATTGGGCAACCCGGATAGAAGAGCCTCTGTGAAGTTGCCGGTCAGAGCACCAACGACCGCAAAGATTAGCGCTGTGCCACCGAGTGTAAACGCGACCGGAAAGCCCGCAAGTAATACGAGGATTACTGTTAGAAACAGAAAAAGTGGAATCCACTCCATCGCTATTTACTTCGCAGACAGGCCATAGATCGCTGCAACAGCGACAGTCCTTGCAGGCCCACGGCGACCGGCATGATTATCAATACGGACTTGACCAGAGGTAGTACGGGGTATGGCATTCCACCAGACTCGCGGGATGCTTCGTGCATTGACCACGACGTTATCGCAAAGTCGAAAGACTTAACCGCCAGCAAGCCGCACAGCGGCAGCAAAAAAAACAGCACGCCAATGGTATCTACCCAGGCACGCCGTCGTTGACTCATGTTGCGGTAGAACACATCCACTCGAACATGTCCTTCGTGCTTGAGTGTATAGGCGGCTCCGACCATGAAAACAGTTGCGTGCATCCAGATTACGGACTCCTGCAACCAAATCAGACCGGCGTCAAAGACGTAACGCATGACAACGATGATAAAAGTGACGATGACCATGAACAAAGTCAGCCATGCAACCAGTTTTCCGCTGGCATCGCTAAATCGGTCGATCAGATTTTGTTTCTCGCTAGACAAGGAATCTCTAGTGGCGCCAAAAAGTCGGCGTTATCAAAACCAGCAGCGTAAAAATTTCCAAACGCCCGAGAAGCATGCCGGTAATTGCAATCCATTTGGCCGGGTCCGACAAGCTCATGAAGCCGGCAGAAACTTCACCCAGGCCAGGGCCGAGATTGTTCAGCGTTGCAGCAACAGCAGAGAACGCAGTTACCTGATCAAGGCCAGTCGCCATCATCGCGATAAGCATGACGCTGAAGACAACCACATAGATGGCGAAGAATCCCCAGACGGCGTCCACGACTCTAGAGCCAACCGCCTTGTTGCCGAGCTTGACGGGGATTTCAGCACTTGGATGCACCAGCCGCGCGATTTCGCGCATACCTTGTTTGTAAATAAGTAACCAGCGGACCACCTTAATGCCACCGGCAGTCGAGCCAGCCGAGCCGCCAATGAAACTGGCGAAGATCAATAGCACCGGCAGTGCAGCAGGCCAAGCGGCGTAGTTGGCTGTGGTGAAGCCTGTTGTTGTTGCTATAGAGACCGCCTGGAACAGACCCGTCACGATGGTCTCGCCAGGGGAATCAAATACCTGATGCTGAAACAGCCAAGCAATAACCAGCACCGAAACTCCGACCAGAATCGCAAAGTAGCCACGAAACTCCGGATCCTGTGAGTAATGTTTGACCGACACATATCGCCATGCGAAAAAGTGCAGCGAGAAATTGATACCGGCCGCAAACATGAAAACGATTGCGACCAGATCTATTGCCGTACTGTCGAAATAACCCATGCTCATGTCATGCGTCGAAAAGCCGCCGATTGCCACAGTAGAAAACGAATGACACACAGCGTCGAACCAGTTCATGCCTGCGAGCATATAGAAGGCAGCGCAAGCGATCGTAAATGCCAGGTAGACATACCAAAGCGCTTTTGCGGTCTCGGTGATCCGTGGCGTTAACTTCGTGTCCTTCACCGGCCCCGGCGTTTCTGCACGGTACAGCTGCATGCCACCAATACCGAGCATCGGTAGTACGGCAACGGCCAATACGATAATTCCCATACCGCCGAACCACTGCAGTTGCTGCCGGTAGTAGAGAATCGCACGCGGCAGCTCGTCCAGGCCTGTGAGCACTGTTGCACCGGTTGTCGTCAGTCCGGACATTGATTCGAAAATCGCATCGGTCAACGACATAGAAAGACTGTCGGCAAACATGAATGGCGCGGCACCAAACGTGCCCAGAACGGTCCAGAAAGCGGCTACGACGAGGAAGCCGTCGCGCAAGCGCAGATCCTTACGGGAGCGATTCACCGGCAGCCAAATAATCAGGCCGGCGACCAGAGTCAGAGCGAATCCCTTCAGGAACGGCAGCCACGAATGCTCCTCGAAAAACGCGTTGATGGCGATGGGTGGCAACATCGTCAGGCTGAACATCATAATTAGCAGCCCAAGAATTCGCTGTACCGCAGTCCAGTTCATCGTTGGTGGCTACGCTCAGACAAAAGAAACGCCAACCTGGAATAGCTTCTCCAGTTTTTCGATCTTGCGGCGATCAGTGAGGAATAGAATGACATGGTCGTCACTTTCGATAACTGTATCGTGGTGCGCGATGATGACCTGTTCCCCGCGCACCAGGGCGACAATGACCGCGCCTTTTGGCAGGTCGATGTCTTCGATCGCGCGCCCGACGACTTTGGAACTTTCTTTTTCACCATGGGCAATAGCCTCAATAGCTTCAGCGGCACCGCGTCGTAGCGAATGCACTTTCACAACATCGCCGCGACGTACGTGCGCAAGCAAAGATCCGATTGTGATTTGCTGTGGCGAAATAGCGATGTCGATGCTGCCGGCCTCAACCAGATCGACATACGATGCACGATTAATCAAAGCCATAACCTTATGTGCACCGAGTCGCTTGGCGAGCATAGAGCTCAGGATGTTCGCCTCTTCGGAATTGGTAAGACCACAAAAGACGTCAACGTTATCGATGTTTTCCTCGAGCAGCAGTTCTTCATCCGCTGCGTCACCGACCAACACAATCGCCTTGTTGAGTTGCTCAGAGATGTGTCGTGCCCGTTGTGGGTCGCGCTCGATGATCTTGACCTGGTTAGTCCGTTCCAATGCCAGCGCCAAACGCACACCAATATTGCCGCCACCGGCAATTACGACACGCCTAACCGGATCCTCAAGGCGCCGCATTTCACTCATAAATACGCGTATGTCTTTGCGATCAGCGATAAAGAAGACTTCATCGCCTTCCTGAATAATCGTATCGCCGTCGGGCAGCACCGCCTTCCCGTCGCGATAAATAGCGGCTATACGGGCTTCGGTGTTCGGGATATGTTCTTTGAGCGTAGCGATTCGCTGCCCAACCAGCAGGCCGTCTCTGTCTGCGCGAGCACCAACCAGACGTACGCGCCCACCCGCAAAGTCGAGCACTTGCGAGGCACCCGGGTAGAGAATGAGTTGCTCAATGTACTCGCAGACGAGTTGCTCCGGACTGATGCACACGTCGATAGGGATGGCATCCTGCGTGAACAGATCCTTGGCGCTCATGTATTCGGCGGCGCGAATACGCGCGATCTTGGTCGGTGTATGAAAAGCGGTGTACGCGACCTGACATGCGATCATGTTGGTCTCGTCGGTATCGGTCAGTGCGACCACGATGTCGGCATCGCTGGCGCCGGCACGAGCGAGCACTTCGGGATGCGCTGCGTGCCCAACGACTGTGCGAATATCGAGTCGGTCCTGTAGATCACGCAGGACGTCAGGCCGCATGTCGACGACAGTTACTTCGTTGGCCTCTTCGCGCGACAGGTGATAGGCAGCTGAAGAGCCAACCTGACCAGCGCCGAGAATGAGTATCTTCATTGCGCCAAGTTTACATCAGTTCGAGATTTGCATAGCTTAGAACGAGCCATTTTGTGCCTGCCGTCTCAAAATTAACTTCCACCCGTGCGTGCGCTCCCTGACCCTCACAATTGAGAATAACGCCGTCACCGAATTTTTGATGACGAACGCGCTGGCCCAGCCGCACACCCATCTCAGATCCCTGGCGAATTGGCGTTCTTCCAACATTCGGCGCCCGCATCGGTCGCGAGACCTGTACCCGCGGGCGAATCTCCTCAATGAACTCGCCGGGAATTTCCGCAATAAAGCGCGACGGCTGAGAATAATTGTCCATGCCATGCAGGCGGCGCTGTTCTGCGTAAGTTATGTACAGCGTTTGCATCGCTCGGGTAATGCCGACATAACAAAGCCGGCGCTCCTCCTCGAGACCATTCGGGTCCGAAATTGAGCGTTGATGTGGAAACAAGCCATCCTCCATGCCCGACATGAATACCAGAGGAAACTCGAGACCCTTGGCCGAATGCATCGTCATCAGTTGCACGCAGTCATCCCAGGCATCAGCCTGCCCCTCGCCTGCCTCAAGTGCGGCGTGCGAGAGAAACTCGTCCAGCGGCGACATTTCCTCGGCGGGACCGGGCTCAAAGCTGCGTCCGGCGCTGATGAGCTCGAGAAGGTTCTCGACTCGAGTCTCGGCCTTCTCTCCCTTTTCCTTCTTGAAGAAGTCGATCAGGCCACTCGCATGAATGACGTGATCGATCTTGTCGGGCAGCCCCAAAGAGTCCGTGTCGCGTGCGAGAGTTTCTATAAGATGCAAGAACGCGTGCACAGCGTTGGCTGCTCGACCATTAAGTTCGTCGCTGGCGATTGCGCCAGCTGCACGCCAAAGTGAACAACTGTTGGCACGCGCATAGGAGCGCATCATGTCGGCAGTGCGAGCGCCGATACCGCGCGTTGGTTTATTGACGACGCGCTCAAAAGAACTATCGTCGTCGCGGTTCGATATCAAACGCAGATACGCCAGCGCATCCTTAATTTCAGCACGCTCGAAGAAGCGCAGACCGCCGTATACGCGATACGGAATATTGGCGTTGATGAGCCCTTCTTCAAGCACCCGCGATTGCGCGTTCGAGCGATACAAGACGGCAGCGTCTGCGCGCAGGTTGCCCTGATCGATCCAGTCACGCAGTCGGCCGATAATAAAATCTGCTTCATCTCGTTCGTTGTAGGCTGCATAGACACGAATAGCTTCACCGGTTGCGCCATCTGTCCAGAGCTTTTTTCCAAGCCGCGAACGGTTGTTCTCGATCACGGCATTGGCTGCGTTCAGAATAGTCGCGGTTGAGCGATAGTTTTGCTCGAGCTTGACCACAGACGTTCCGGGAAAGTCCTTCTGAAAGCGGTGAATGTGCTCGACCCGAGCGCCGCGCCAGCGATAAATCGACTGGTCGTCGTCGCCGACAACAAAAGGGATACCGGTTTTGCCCGCCAAAAGCCGCAACCAGGCGTATTGAATCGCGTTGGTGTCCTGAAACTCATCGACTAGCAAATGCGAGAAGCGTCGTTGGTAATGCGCGAGCAAATCGGCATTGTCACGCCAGAGTTCATGCGCGCGCAGCAACAGCTCCGCGAAGTCGACCAGACCGCCGCGTTCACATACCTCTTCGTAGGCCTTGTATAAGTCAATCATCTGTCGACGGGTGACATCACCGTCGTCATCCAGGTGCTTGGGCCGCAGGCCCTCGTCTTTTTGCCCATTGATGAAATACTGTACTTCACGCGGGACCCAGCGACTGTCGTCGATTTCGAGGTTCTTGAGAAGACGCTTGATCAGGCGTAGTTGATCGTCCGAGTCGATGATCTGAAAGTTTTGCGGAAGGCCCGCTTCGCGCCAGTGTCGCCGCAACACACGATGGGCCAAACCGTGAAACGTGCCTATCCAAAGGTGTCTGACCGGAATATTGAGCAGTGACTCGATGCGGCCACGCATCTGTGCGGCAGCCTTGTTCGTGAAGGTGACCGCCAGCAAGGCCTGCGGACTAACGCCCTCAACATCAATCAGCCATGCGGCACGATGCACCAGCACGCGCGTCTTGCCGCTGCCGGCTCCGGCGATAACCAAGGTCGGAGCGGCCGCAGCTGTGACTGCCTGACGCTGTGCGTCATTCAGTGACTCAAGTATTGGGGTGACATCCATCGATGGAATAACTCTGTCGGACAGCGCGGAATTCTAGCAGAGTTGTGAATGGCTCAGGGCAGGATGTTTCTTACCGGAATGGCTCGCTTCGCTGCGCTGATGTGGGAGCGGCTTTAGCCACTACGCTAGTGCCAGACCTCGGGCCTGAAGGCCCTCCTACGATTCTTAATTTTTACAGCCGCCAGGTTACGCCGAGCTGGAACCAGGTCTGGTCGTAGCTAATGCGTGTGTCAGAGGATGCGGATTCTCGATACTCAGCCTTGGCATTGATGCTGAAGTGTGGAGTTATACGATATTCTGCGAGCAGGTTGGCGCGTATTGTTTCGAGTGATCGAATGCCCGCAATCGGATTGTTAAAGGCAAAGGCGTTCGGGTAGTCGTAGTGCCGATAATAACTGGCGAGCTTGAGATTCAGGCGCGGTGTTGGCGTCCAGCGAAAATCGAAACCGAATTCGTCTCGTGTGTAGTCGTAGTAACCGAGATAGCGGTCCTCTCGATCTGTGCGCTCAATGTTAAAACCAAACCACATATTGTCCGTAATGCGCTGGCGTGCAGTCAGGCCGATAGCGAGATAGTCATAACGCGCATTCGGGTTCGTAATAAATTGATTACCATCGAGGTCGAAAGCGGGTCGATCACTAAAGCGGCGGCTGTATTTATCGACGGCCAGGCGCAGCAGAGATGTTTCGGTAAAACTGTATTGCGCGTGTGCGGCGAAAACGAAGTACTCATGGTCATACTCCGGAACCGCCTCGGGATCTTCGTAATTCCACAGTTGACCCTTCATGCGCAGACCCAAAGCAAAGCGCTCGAACGCCTGAATCCATGCGAACTCGGGACCGAAACGCGTATAACTCATGCGATTGCCGATAGCGACATTGTTGACTACGCGCTCAATGCCGTCGTCCGGATTGAAATAGGTGTTTTTGTGTTGCGCGATGGTGAACGCGCTAAATACTCGACGAGTACGACTGTCTTCCTGTCTTAGGTAGGAGCTGCCAAAACTTAGTTCATGGCTGTACTCGTCCGCGTTCTCGATCTCCTTGTCCGTATACAATTTGCCTTGCAGGCGATACGCGGCGTAGAACGACTCCAGCTCATAGCTGTTGATCGAATACTTGAGGCGAACATCGACCGGGACAAACGCGCCGGAAACGACCTCCGGTGTAACCACAGGAAAAGTTGGATCGGCAAAATCGATATACGGCTCGCTCGGCGCGCGGTAAACATTGTCGTTGCTGCCATAGCCAACGAAAGCACTGATATTGAAGTCGGTGTACTTTCTTTCGGCAGCGCGTTTTTCAACGCTAACCTCGACCTCCTCAGCTTCAAGCTGTGCTTCTTCGATACGCGAGATCGCAATTCTGGCGAGTTTTCGTATTTGCCGATTCTGATCCTGGTCGCGTGCCCGGTAGAACCATTCGAGTGCTTCGTCGGTATCGCCTGCAGCATAGGCGTTCAGGCCGAGATTGAAATGTGTGGCAACACGTAAACTCGGAGACTGCATGGCCAGAAGGAGTGCAGCGCGAGCTCGGTCGTGCTGCGCGGCTCGGTAATTGGCAACACCTATGTTGTAGTGCAGTACCGCAGAGTTCATACCGGCATCAAAGGCCTGTTGGTAGCGTAGCAAAGCTGCCCAGTACAGATCATCACGAAAGAGGCGATTGCCGTCCGCAAACAGCTCGTCAGAGGTGAGCGCGAAGCTCTGTTGCGTCGGCGCCAGGCACAGACAAACGGCCAGCAGAGTGGCGACGACTAGTGATCGTCTGCTTCGATCTTTTTGGTGTTTCGCGAAAATGGCTAGAGCTCTCGAGTTTCAGCTTATGTCTGATCATAAGATTACAGACAATCAGCCACCCAAAACTGCGACGTGGCGCATAAAAACCCCCCGAAAGCAGCGCAATCGGGGGGATTTGGGGTCTTTCTTAGATTGAATGGGTAAATCGAGACCTAGTCGACGATGTCGTCGGTAGCGACGTCATCTTCCATGACGTCATCTTCCATGTCATCCATATCGTCTTCTTCTTCCATTTCTTCGTCGTACTCGTCGTCGTCGATGTCCTCACCTTCTTCGAATTCGCCCTCTTCGCCAAAGTTCTCATCTACTTCGCTGAAGTCGTCATCGTTTACGAATTCGTCTTCATGATCTTCGAACTCGCTTTCTTCCTCGTCAGACTCTTCACTCTCAGAGGCTTCCTCGTCGGACTGTTCGTCGTCGGACTGCTCTTGGTCAGATTCGTCACGATCAGGCTCGTCGTCAGATTCGCCCACGAACTCGTCGTCCGTATCGTCATCGCCGCCGAACGCTTCCGGACCACGCATTTCTGACACGACGTCTTCAATTCCATCGATGTCGTCGATGACTTCCATCGTCACATCAAGATCTTCAAGGTCATCACCGTCGTCTGCGTGAGCAGTGGCCGGCACTAGTGCGAAGCACGTCAGTATGAGTGTCGCGAAAAATACATTTAACTGTTTCATGGTCGTACTCCGTTAAGAATCAAGATACATCTAACTGCAAGCGAAACACCCGGTCTCGATCTTCATGTTCGAGCCGCGCCAGCAATTCACCGCCGACTGGTGTTAACGCAATCAATTTTAGGGGCAATAGATTACGACCTTCGTTGAGGCTTGTTTCCCAACTGATCTCGCTTTGCCCCGGAAAGCCCGCAAGCTCGACGCCATTTGGCAGCGATACGGTTAAGGTGGCGGACTCCATAGCTTCAGTAGACGAGAAAACCAGATTGATGGTACGTGGCTCCTCAAGTGCCAGCGTAATGCCAGGAATCGTTGCGCCTGCATCTGGCATCTCAGGTGTCGTCAATAGCATGCCGCCGATCATCCAGACCGCGAGCCCGGCAGCGATGGCACCGCCGAAACCGGTCATCACCCAGCGATTACGCTGCCGGCGAGAACCCTGGTGGGTAGCGCGAGCCAAAGCCTGATCAAAAAAGCCCGCGTCTGCCTGCGGCATCGGATAATCCTTCAAGAGTGCCTGTATCTCCCGGTCGTCCCGAGAATCGTCCTGAGAATTGTCCTGATTTGGCGTATGTATGCTGTCGTTAGTCATGGTTTTTGTCCTGCTTGATCCCTTACACGGTCTAGCTCAGGAAAGGGTTCCATCATTACTCAGAATCTCGCGTAATCTCGCCCTGGCACGGTGTAGACGGGACTTGATCGTGCCGACCGGAGTTCCGGTAAGTTCCTGTATTTCAGTAAGTTTATAGCCTTCAGTGTCGTGCAGAAGCACCACAATACGGTGTTCGTCGCTAAGCTGGGCCAGAGCCGTGTCGAGGCGTTGAATTTGCTCGATTCGCTCATTTTCGGCCACCGGGTCCGAGCCTGAGTCATCCGCGCCGGCCAGCCCCTCAATACCGTCTCCCGCGAGTTGGCCCTCCTCGACGGTGTGCATGCGCTGTCGCGCAAAGCGGCGTTTTTCGTCGATAAAGAGGTTGTACATCACACGACAGAGCCATGGGCCGGGTTTATCAATAGCCGCCAGATCGTCGATTTTGCCGTAGGCCTTAATCAGCAATTCCTGGAACAAATCTTCCGCCTCCGCTTTGCTGCCGGCGAGCCGCCAGGCGAGTCGGTACAACCGATCGAAGTGCGGTCGTACCAGGCGCTCGAAAGCGAGATTGTTGTCCGTCGTGCTCATAACGTGGCCGAGTTTAGCGCTGTGCCGCTGGCCGACAAGGAAGCGGTTGGCAATTTCGTCGTAAACCCGCTACAACTCGTGCTGCTCGTAAAACCAAGAACTCAAATAATCGGAGCCACAGTGAATGTAGTGACCAAGCCCCTGACCGTTATCGCAATCGGCGCGCTGATCGTCTTGCTCCCGGCTCGATTCGAAGCACTACCGTCGGTCTATCTGACCGGTACCACGATCTACGACCCGGAACTGGCGTGGAACGGCTATGTCGTTTTCGACTTGCCGGACGATGACGGTGCAATTCTGATCGACATGAACGGCAACGAGATCAAGCGCTGGGAATCGTTAAACCAGTCGCCCGGGCCTGTCCGCATGTTGCCGGGCGGACATGTGATGGGCACCCATGCCGTCCGCGAACCGTATCAGGAAGGACTGGCGCTACTGCAATTGGATTGGGACGGTAATGAAGTCTGGCGCTTCGATCATCTCGAGGAGGTTCTGTACAAGGAAGAGACCGAAGAGACCGAAGAGGAGGTTGTTGGCGAAATGGCGTGGGGTGCACGCCAGCATCATGATTGGCAGCGCGAAGGTGACCCGGTTGGCTATTACTCGCCCGAGGCGGAAGCCAAAACAAAGAATGGGCGCACACTGTTGCTAGCGCACAAGACGGCGATCAACCCCAAGGTGTCTGATAAGACCCTCGGCGATGACTATGTTTACGAGGTTTCGTGGGACGGCAAGATTCTCTGGGACTGGCTCGCGAGTGATCATGTTGATGAGTTCGGTCTTTCGGAGGACATGCGCAATATTATTCATCGCGCGGAACGATTTAATAAGGATCGTGGCAGTTATGACTGGCTGCACATTAACGCGATGGCTTACATTGGGCCCAACAGGTGGTACGACGACGGGGATGAACGATTTAATCCCGAGAACATAATGCTCAGCATTCGCTGGTTGAACGTTATTGCGATAATCGACCGCAGCGGCGCTGTTGTCTGGCGCATGGGTCCCGACTATCGATTGTCAGAAGCGTGGAATGAAATCGGCCAGATAATTGGCCACCATCATCCACATATCATCCCCAAGGGGCTGCCCGGTGCCGGCAATTTGCTGGTCTTCGATAACGGCGGCGCGAGTGGCTATGGATTTCAGAATCCTGCTGACCCGGATGGAACGCGGTCATCACGCCGACACTACTCACGGGTGCTTGAGATCAACCCGGTCACCTACGAAAAGGTCTGGGAGTACCGAGCGGGTGGCAATCAGGCGTTTCGTTTCTTTAGCCATTACGTGAGTGCTGCGCAGCGGTTGCCGAATGGCAACACGATGATTACCGAAGGCGCGGATGGCCGAATTTTCGAAGTGACCAGCGAGGGTGACATCGTGTGGGAGTATGTCAGTCCGTTCCTGGCCGAAGAGCCTCCTGTCAATAATGGTATGTACCGCGCGTATCGAGTGCCGTACGACTGGGTGCCGCAATTGGACAGGCCCGTTGAAACCGCGGTTATCCCGGCCAAAGGCACAGACTTCAGGGTCGTGCCGGTCGAAGACGAAGATTAGTTTGCGGCATTAGTCCGGTAAGTCGTAGTCGTTGCGCATCGCCGGGTCATCGCTGAAGTACTGCACGAACTCCCAGTCGTTGCCGTCCGGGTCGTTAAAGTAAACACGTTTTCGGTGCGGGTGATTGTTGGCTACGGTTGAGTCCTTGTAACCAGCGGCGCGCATGCGTTCGCGCAACGATTCGACGTCATCGACTTCGTAGCCAAGATGGTTAACGCCAGGCTTGCCGTCATAAGGCACCCAGTTTTCGGTGGGCTCCGAGGAAGCTTCGTTTAAGGCGAGATAAGTGTCCGCTGTGCCGATATGCATCCACCGCCCGGCTTCGCTGCTCCCCTCATGACGGACCGCGAATTCTGGAAATGCCGTTTGCAAAAACCTTGCGGTCGCACCGACGTCGCGAACGATCATGTTGGCGTGTTCAATTCGAATAGTCATTGCGTGTCTCCTGATAATGAGTATCTTGTTCCGTGCAAAGGAGAATGCCACCACTTGACATTAAAACAACTAAATTGCCAGTAAACTAGCAAATTGATATCGTACTGGCATGGACGAGCTGAATCGCAATCTTGCTGACAATATTCGACGCCTGCGCGAGGCGCATAACATGTCGCAGCAGCGCATGGCCGATCTTTCCGGCTTGCCGCGACCGACCTGGGCCAGCCTTGAGTCTGGCGCGGCGAACCCAACGCTCAAGGTATTGAGCAAGGCAGCGCAGGCACTGCAGGTCTCTATCGAAGAACTTGTCGGTGCTCCGCGCAATGAGATTCAACACATACGCGCGGCGAACGTAAAAGAACGTCGCCGGCAAGACGCGCGACTGCGGCCACTCGTGCCGGACGCCCTGCCCGGTCTCGAATTCTCCCGCATGGAACTGACGCCAGGCGGCCGCATGGTCGGCGTGCCACACAAGTCCGGCACTCGTGAATACCTGACCTGCGAGCAGGGCAGCGTCGAATTGATCGCGGCGGGCGAACACTGGCTATTGGAGGTTGGGGATATGCTCGTATTTCGTGGGGATCAACGGCATACCTATCGAAACCCTGATGCACGCTGCAAGGCGGTCGCAATATCCGTTGTCTGTTTTTCCGCGAGCGCGACGAAGTAATTAAAGGTTGATCTGAAACAAAAAGTAATGATCGATCAACAGTGCGGCGAACAAAAAGCCGAGATAGGAAATCGAGAACTTGAACGACTTCATCGGTAGTTCAAGATCGTCCGGGTCGCGCCACATCTGTATGGAGTAGTACAGATACACAGCGTCAAGAACGAGGGCTGTTGCCAGATAGATCAAGCCACTCATCCCCGTTAAATACGGGATGAACGTTATCAAAACGAGCAAGATCGTATAAAAAAGAATGTTGATGCGTGTGTAGGCCTCACCGTGAGTAACCGGCAGCATCGGAATTCCTACCTTTGCGTATTCGTCTTTTCTCGCTATCGCCAACGCCCAGAAATGTGGCGGGGTCCAGACGAAAATAATCAGGAACAACAACAGGGCGCTGCCATGTACCTCGCCTGTTACGGCCGTCCAGCCAAGCACCGGCGGCGCGGCGCCAGCGGCGCCGCCTATAACAATATTCTGCGGTGTTGCGCGCTTAAGATACACGGTGTAAACCACGGCGTATCCGATCAGCGATGCAAATGTGAGGACTGCTGTTAACGGATTCACAGCGAACCACAGCATGATCATTGATATGGCGGCCAATATCGAGGCGAAGCCCAATGCGCCGCGTTCCGATACCCGACCTTGTGGCAGCGGCCGGCCACGTGTGCGCAACATGTGAATGTCGATACGAGCGTCAAGGATGTGATTAAAAACGGCGGCTGACGATGCGGCCATACCGATGCCGACGGTACCGAATAGCAAAGGTACGGCCCCCGGCCATCCGGGCACCGCGAGAAACATTCCGACGATCGCCGTGAAGACGATAAGCACGACAACACGCGGCTTGGTTAGCTCGTAATAGTCTCGCCAGTCAAGATAAGTTTCTATGTTTGCGCTCATTTCTTCTCTCACTAACCGCTTTTCAATCAACCAATGCGTGACAACCGCAACAGGTGCTTAATGTCGTCAACCATCTCGGACGGATTCATGTCCGGCCGAAAATACATCACGAGGTTTCCGAGCGGGTCGACCAGATAGTAGCCGCCGTCCGGGAGTTCAATGGGCTTCTTATTTGTCAGCAAGCGGCTTAGGCTCGCATCCTGCGTTGTGATCAGGCCCTGATGCTCGTTGGCGATGAACACTTTATCCGGCAACGAATCACCGTGCAAGAAGCCACGCATCAGCCGATTCTGTTCTTTGCCAAGCATGAGCCGTCCCTGACGCATCATATACAGGGCGTGCTGGCAAGTTTGTTCACATTCCGCCGCATTGGGGTACAGCAACAGCCACATTCCCTGCCCTTGTTTTAGCAGTTCCGAGTCAGGCAATTGTTCTAGCAGATTGCTGATGGGCTCCAGCAGTGCCCCGTGATTGCTGGTTGTTGGACGAACAAAGTGCCCACCGTAGTACATCCACGCCGCGAAAATCAGTGGGCCAAAGAAAATAGTCGCGAGAAACAGCAGCTGCCAGCGCGCAGATTTGCGGGCCTTGTCAGGTGTGGAACTTTCAGTCATAGGTGGCTCGGCGGTGGCGGGAGTGCCAGATGAGAAGGACCGCCAATACCGCGCCCATAGCGAACCATTGCAGGGCGTAGGCAAAATGCCGGGCAGGTCCCATTTCTTCGGGTATCCAATGGCGCACAAATCCAAGCTCATCCCCAGGCTCCATAAGCAGCACAAACGGCTGCACATCGCGGCCGAGTTCCGCAGCGACATCCTCAATCGTCGGATATACCGCATGCTTCGGCCAGGGTGATTCGGGACTGAATGCGTCGCCCATCTTGTAGCCAGCTCTGGGTAACGAGCCGGCGCGACCACGCACTTGCAGAACTTCTGTAGCAACGGCGAGCGATGTCTGATCAACATCGTCCCCTGTTTTTTCCTTCCAGCCACGATTCACCAGCAGAACAGGAATGTTGTCGCTAACGACCAGCGGAGTCACTACGTAATAGCCGTAACGGCTGTTCAATATAATGTTATCGAGGAGCACTTGATGCCCTGCATCAAACGCGCCGCGCACCTTGAGGCGCTGATATGGGCGAACAGCCATGCCATCTGACCAGTTTGCGAATCCAGAATCGTCGGAAAAGAGTTCCTGCTCTGCGCGCTTGTCCAGACCACGACTTATCTGCCAGGCGCCGAGCCCGGCGAACTGCACAACCAACGCGAAGCCAATGACAAACGGGAGCCATTGCGGCAGCGGTCTTTTGCTTTTCTCGTTCACGTTATACTTCTCGCCCGTTAAAGAGGGTCTGTTCGGCAATTACATCCAGTAAACGAAGACGTAAAGCCCTACCCATACAACGTCGACAAAGTGCCAGTACCAGGCGACCGCCTCAAATGCGAAGTGGTTGCTGGGGGTGAAATGCCCTTTCATCACTCGCAGCCAGATCACAGTCATCATTATCGCGCCGAGTGTGACGTTCATGCCGTGGAACCCGGTCAACA
>PVMK01120407.1_pt1 | contig 17876 bp, 16 predicted proteins | sample 1853481 | NCBI WGS metagenome assembly PVMK01 (sample SAMN08533507, study PRJNA380276) | Marine sediment metagenome, whole genome shotgun sequencing project. | reverse complement strand
TGACAGAGCATCACGATCGAGCCGGATCTGGTCGTCGATCTGAAGCGGATCCCGGGGATGCGCCAGATCACGGCCGAGAACGGCGGATTCCGGATCGGCGCCGCGGTGTCGGGGGCGGAGCTCGGCGAGCATCCCGACCTCAAGAGATCCTGGCCCGGCGTGGTCGAAGCGACCGAGCTGATCGGGTCGACGCAGATCCAGGGACGCGCGTCGCTGGGCGGAAATCTCTGCAACGCCTCGCCGGCGGCCGACAGCGTGCCGGCGATGATCGCGGCGGCGGCTACCGTCACGGTGGCCGGGCCGGATGGCCGGCGCGAGGTTCCTGTCGAGGAGATTGTCACCGGTCCGGGCCAAACATGCCTATCCAGGGACGAAATCGTCGTTGCCGTAAACCTGCCGCCGCGGCCGGCCCATTCGGGCGATGCCTATCTGCGGTTCATTCCCCGCACCGAGATGGATATCGCCGTGGTCGGCGTGGGGGTCAGTCTGACGCTGGACGACGAGGGACTCTGCACCCACGCCCGTGTCGCGCTGGGGGCTGTCGCGGCAACGCCGATCCTGGTGCCGGACGCCGCGGCCGCCTTGACCGGGACGGCCGTCGACGACGACGCTTTGAGCCGGTTGGCAGACGCTGCGTCGGCGGCCTGCCGGCCGATCGACGACAAGCGAGGAACAAAGGTCTATCGCATCAAGGTGGCGGGGGTGATGGCTCGCCGCGCCGCCGAACTGGCGCTGGACCGCGCGAGGAGTTGCTGATGAGTCGACATGTTTCGACCACGATCAACGGCGATGCCGTCGATTTTCTCTGCGAGCCGGAGGAGACGCTGCTCGACGTCCTGCGCGACCGTCTGGCGCTGACCGGCAGCAAGGAAGGCTGCGGGTCGGGCGATTGCGGCGCCTGCAGCGTGATGCTCGATGGACGCCTGGTCTGCAGTTGCCTGGTGCTGGGCCCCGAGGCCGAGGGCCGCGTGATCGAAACCATCGAGGGCATGGCGGACGGCAAGGGGCTGCATCCCTTGCAGCGTCATTTCCTGGAGCAGGCCGCGCTCCAATGCGGCATCTGCACGCCCGGCTTCCTGGTCGCGGCCAAGGCGCTGCTGGATCGGGATCCCGAGCCGAGCGAAACGGAGGTCCGCTACTGGCTTGCCGGCAATCTGTGCCGCTGCACCGGCTATGACAAGATCGTGCGCGCGGTGCTCTCCGCCGCCGCCGAGATGAGGGAGACCTGATCATGCCGCTCGACGCCAAAGCGCCGCTTGGGGACGCCCAGTTCAAGCAGGTCGGCACCCGGCCGGTGCGCCCCGACGGGGTCGACAAGGTCACCGGCCGCGCCAAGTTCGGCGCCGATCAGAAACTGCCGGGCATGCTGATCGGCAGGGTTTTGCGGAGCCCGCATCCTCACGCACGCATCCGCTCCATCGACACCGCGAAGGCGGAAGTCCTGGAGGGCGTGAAGGCGGTCGTCACCTGCGCGGACTTCCCGGACATCGGCTCGGGCGAAGTGATGGCCGCGGAAGGCGACGAAAGTCTGCGCGATATCGTCATCAACGTCATGGCGCGGGAAAAGGCGCTTTACGAAGGCCATGCGGTGGCGGCCGTCGCCGCGACCAGCGCAACTATTGCCAGGAGAGCCCTGTCGCTGATCGAGGTCGACTACGAGCCGTTGCCGCATGTCACCGACGTGGACGCGGCGATGCGCCCCGACGCGCCCATCCTGCACGAGGACATGTTCACGAGCGGAATCGAGCCAAAGCCGGACAAGCCGTCCAACATCGCGCGGCGCATGGAGATCACCCTTGGCGATGTGGAGCAGGGATTCGCCGAGGCCGATTTCGTCGTCGAGCACGACTTCAAGACCGAAGCCGCCCACCAGGGTTATATCGAGCCCCAGGCCTGTCTTGCCAGTTTCGCCGAGGACGGTCAGGCGGAACTTTGGTGCTGCACGCAAGGCCATTACTTCGTGCGCAACGCCTGCGCCCGGCTGCTCGGCATTGATATTTCCAAGCTGCGCGTCACCGCCTCGGAGATCGGCGGCGGCTTCGGCGGCAAGACGACGGTCTTCATCGAGCCCGTCGCGCTCGCCCTGTCGCGCAAGGCCGGTCGGCCGGTGCGGCTGGTCATGAGCCGCGACGAGGTATTCCGGGCGACCGGCCCGACCTCGAGCACCAGCATGTGGGTCAAGGCCGGCGTCACCAAGGATGGCCGGATCACCGCCGGCGAGGCGGTGCTGAAGTATCAGGGCGGCGCTTTCGCCGGCTCGCCGGTGGAAATGGGCGCCATGTCGGCCTTCGCCTGCTACGACCTGGCCCACGTGAAGGTGGTCGGTTACGACGTGGTCGCCAACCGCCCCAAGGCCGCCGCCTATCGCGCGCCCGGCTCGCCCATGTCTGCTTACGCGGTCGAGAGCGTGGTCGACGAACTGGCCGCGGCCATCGCCATGGATCCCGTCGAGCTGCGCCTGAAGAACGCCGCCCGGGAGGGCACCCAAGCCGCCTACGGCCCCACGTTCGGGCCCAACGGCCTGGTCGCGACGTTGGAAGCCGCCAAGGCGCACGATCACTACAAGGCCCCGCTCGGCCCCGGCCAGGGGCGCGGCGTCGCCAGCGGCTTCTGGTTCAACTTCGGCGGCGAAACCTGCGTATCGCTCAACGTGACGCAGGACGGGACCGTCGCGCTTTCCATCGGCACGCCGGATATCGGCGGGACCCGCGCGGCCCAGTGCCAGATCGCGGCGGAAGAGCTGGGCATCGACTACGACAAGGTGCGGGCCATCGTCGCCGACACCTCTTCGCTCGGCTACAACGATATGACGGGCGGCAGCCGGGTCGCCTTCGCGGTCGGCATGGCGACGATCCAGGCGGCGCGCGCCGTCATCGAGGATCTCTCAGGCCGGGCGGCGAAGATCTGGGACATATCGCCCGACGCGGTGGTCTGGGAGGCCGGTGCGGCGCGGCCCGCTAGCCCCAACGCCGGGGACTTCGATCCCCTCACCCTGGCGGACTTCGCGAAGGTGGCCGCCAACACCGGTGGCCCCATCGCCGGCCATTCGGAGATCAATGCCGAGGGCGCCGGGATCAGCTTCGGCACCCACATCGCCGACGTCGAGGTCGATAAGGAAACGGGCCGCGTGAGCGTCACCCGCTACACGGTGATCCAGGACGCCGGCAAGGCGATCCATCCCGGTTATGTCGAGGGACAATATCAGGGTGGCGCCGTTCAGGGCATCGGTTGGGCGCTGAATGAGGAATACATCTACGGCGAGGACGGACGCCTGCAGAACCCGGGCTTCCTGGACTACCGGATCCCGGTCGCCTCCGACGTTCCAATGATCGATACGGTCATCGTCGAAGTGCCGAACCCCGGACACCCCTATGGCGTGCGCGGGGTCGGCGAAACGCCTATCGTGCCGCCCCTCGGCGCCGTCGCCAACGCGGTGAGGAACGCCACCGGCGTTAGGATGACGACCCTGCCGATGTCCCCGCCGCGGGTGCTGCAGGCGATCGACGAGGCCCACGATGAGTCCGGGGCAGGCCGTGCGGAGGGCTGAGCGATGGTGCGCGTCATGCTCGGCGGCGCGCTGAAGAACGCGGCCGGAGGCCGGTCCGAGTTCGATATCGAGGCCGACGACATCAAGCAGCTCTTGACCCGGCTCGGCGAGCTCTGCCCGGAACTGAAGCCTCGCCTGGACAAGGGCGTGGCGGTCTCCATCGACGGCCGGATCTACCGCAACGCCTGGTTCGAGCCGGTGCCGCCCGACAGCGAGGTCTTCATCCTGCCGCGCATGTCGGGGGGCTGAGCGGGCAGTGCGCTAGCGGCCGATGAAAGACGCAACGGAAGAAAGGCGGGAGGAGATATGAGAGGCTGGTTCGCTGTCCTGACCGTGTTGCTCTTGCCGACGCTGGCGTGGGCGGAAGGCAATCTCGCGGCCCGCGCCGAGCGACTGCCCACGCTGGAGATCGACGGCGCCAAGGGCTTTTCCGTGACCAGCTATGAGATCGAAACGGGCAAGTTCTACCGCTGGCGGATCGCAAGCGACGGCCGGGACGAATACAAGCTTTTGGCGCCGGAGCTGATGCGCAACTCCTGGGTCGATCAGATCTCGATCGAGGACAAGGAAGTGAAGCTGCTGGGTGGCCTCTATGCGGTCGAGTTCGACGACGAGGGAGAGATCGATATCTATTTCGTGCCGATTCGCCCCGGCACTTACGAGTTTTATATCGAAAACATGCGCGCCGACGGCATGCTGGGGACCTTCGTCGTCAAGTAGGGCGATGGCCCAGCGACACCGTGGTTTCAGAGCACGGCAAACCAGCGAACCAAGCGACCGGCCCGGTTCGCACAGATTGTCGGACATTTGGCTGTCCACTTCACCCTCAACACCGGACGTGGCGGAGAGCCATCACGGACTTCGGATCAACCCATCCGGATTGAAGTGGTGAACGCAAAACTGCGTATATGAATTTTCGAACGCCATCTCAATATCGCCCGTCACCGAGGTCGTGCCTAGTCCGATTTCCGCGTAGGTAAACTCGAAACTGCCACTCGGGCGTGCCAGCGCAATGTGGAACGGTTGACCATTGAAGTCGTTGATTATCGGTCTGCCGCTACTCTTCATGACGCCCGGTATGTCGACCCTTGCGGTTCTGAGTTCGAAGTTCGCCTCGAGATCGATCGGCAGGAACAGTGTCTCGCAAAATTCCGAGCACGTGGACGCGAAGACGGAGAAAAAACTGCTCAAGGGGACGCATGCCTCGCCTGAGATAATCGTTTCAAGCGCGCTCCGTTGAGCCTCATCCGCACGCTCGTCGATAACGATCTGGCGCCGGCCGTTGCCCGCCGCGATTTCGCCGGGCCACTTGTAAAGCGCCGCCCAATTCAGGCCTGCAAGCGGCGTATCGTTGAAATGGCCTTCGACGATGTTGCCGACGAAGGCCGACTGACAATAACCGTAGGTGCTCGGCAAGTTGAACTGGCAGCCGCAATTCACAGCGCAATTACAGTTATCGTAAGTTTCGCTCTTGAATACCCATTGATCCGTCATTCTCGTGATCCTCTTCTAAGCTGTTATGAACCGGCAGTCCCCGCTCGGTTTTGTGGTTGGATCATCAGGGGGCTCGCGGTGGGCGAACTGGGGTCCACTACTTCGACAGCGTGAATGGCCGCGAGCCATATAATACCAAAGGGCGTGGATATTGATTTTGTTGGAGCGGCCGATTGTTGCGGGGCGTGCAGCGATGTCTCATGGTCATCTAGGGGGCGGACCCGGCGAAAGGGCTCAACAGGATGCGATGAACCGGATGACGGCGGCGGCGAAATCCTGCGGTGCGTCCTGTTGCAGCCAATGGGAGGCGTTCTCCAGGCGAACCAGATTTGCGCCGGGGATTTCCTCGGCGAGCCGTTCGCCGTCGCCCAGCATCTGCCAGGGATCGTGGACGCCCCAGAGCACCAGCGTCGGCGCGGTGATGTCCTTGTGGCGATCGATCAGCATCGTCGTGTGGTTGGTGTTGAGCGCGCTGGCGTTGCGGATCAAGCTGATCTTGCCCTCTTCGTCGCTGTAGGGCGCGACGATGTTGCGCGCGAACTCGGGCGTTAGCCGGTCGGCATTGTGCAGGCCGTCGGACAGGCCAGAGGCGACGAACTCCGCCACCTCGGCGGCTGGTTTGTCGCGCCAGTTCGGATTTCCGAGGTCGATCATGTCGTCGATGGGCCAGGAATCGTAGGCCACGACATTGGTCAACACGAGCCGCGCGACGCGCTCCGGATGCTCTATGCCCATGATCAAGGCCACGCCGCCGCCGGTATCGTGCCCGACGATGGTCGCCCGCTCGATACCCAGTTCGTCGAGCAAGCGCAGGATCATCTCGGTCTGCGCCCTGAGCGAGCGATCGAAGCGGTCGCGGCGGTCGGAATAGCCATGCCCGAGGAAATCCGGCGCCAGCACCCGGCAGTGCGGCTCGAGAAGTGGGATGACGTCATGATAGAGGTAGGACCAGGTGGGAATGCCATGCAGCAAGACCACGGGGTCGCCTTCGCCGACATCCGTGTAGGCCACCTCGAGCGGCAGATAGCAGAGCCCGTCCAGCACAACCTTCTTTTGGCGGGCGACAAAGTCGTTGAAATCATCGGCCATGAACCGTTCCCCTCCAACGCCCCGGCCAGGGGACAGGCGCAAGGTGCGCCTAGAACTGCGCGGACTTCTCCGTCACTTCCTGATACCAGATCCTTCGGGTGCCGATTTTGCCACGCAGTTTCCACTTCAAGGATTTGGGCGCGGTCTCAATGGCACCCAGCAGTTCCTCGATGCGCGCGCGAATGGTGTCGCCTTGGTCCGCCGTGATCGAGGGAAACTCCGAGATATAGCCCTCCACACGCCTCAGGTTGGTCGTGAAGGTGTGATAGAAGCCCCAATCGTGGGCCATCATGTCGCAAATGTAACGCACATCGATATGCTTGTTGCCGTCGGCGGGCGAGCCGAGCGGGTGCTCGAGCAGGAGCACAAGAGTGTCCTTGAAGTCTTTCAGGTTGATCTCGACGATCTGCATCTTCTCCAGTAGGAGGTCGGTCGTGGAAATGGTCGGGAAATCGATGTCGAGCCGCCCCTCGAACGGAATGCGGTGGCAGAAGTAAAGCTCGTTTGCAAACACGTCGATGTTCAAATTCGTCTCGGGGTGCAGATAGATATGGCGGGCGCCTTCCGAGGCCATGTAAACGCCTTCGTCCGGTTTGTATCCCGTAGACAGGAAAAACTCGCGGACCTCCTGGTTCTGGCTCTTCAACCCGGCGAAATCGACATCGGTCAACACGCGAGCCATGTTCTGAAACAGATGCAGATTATTCGGGCATTGCAAGCGATAGGCGATGGAACCCAAGATTCTAAGCTGAATGCCCCGCGCTTCAGCGTCATCCACCAGACGCAAAGCCACATCGACGAATTCCAGGTGCAAATTGTCGCAGGGCTGGTCCATGCGCAAACTCCGTCAATTGCCCTTGCCCTAGAAGACCCCGGGACCGCGAAGGCCCCGGGGTGTTCCGAAGAAAAGGTCGTTCAACGATCGAAGGAGTGACTACTCGATCGGGATCTCCTTGAACGCAAGGGTCACATCGACACCCTGCGCCTTCCGGATCTGCTTCATGACAAAGTAGAACACGATGCCGATGACAAACACGCCGAAAATGATCATGAGCTGTTGCGGATCGTGGCCGGCCGCGATCGGATCGAAGAACAAAGTCCAGAAGTAGAACTGAGCTCCGGCGAAGCCGAGCGCGCAGGCGACCGTCATCATCGGCAGCCCGAACAGTTTCTTGGTTGCCAAGGGCGATTTTTCGTAGATGTGCGGCCGGGTGTAGGGGAAGAAGATTCCCGCCCCCAGCACGATGCTCCATGCCAACACCGCGGCCTCGATCAGGATCACGATGCTGGAGAAGAACTCCGTGAACACGAACATCGCCATGAAGAGGATCGTGACGGTAACGCAGAAGTAGATGGCGACCTTTGGCGTGTGAGTCTTCGGCGAAATATTAGCGAGCGCCTCGGGCGCAACCCGGTCGAACGACCAGGCGACGATGGCCCGCACGCCGAAGGTGTGCATGCCGGGGATCCACATCCACATCCAGAATATGAAACCAAGAGAGACCAGAACGGAGATCAGCGGTGAATTGGTGATAACGCCGGCCAGCAGTGTAATCGTCGGATCCGTCTGGATTCCCACGCCTTCGGTGTAGTTGAACGCGGCCGTTCCCAGGAACTCGTAACCGAACCTGTCGACGCAAAGCCAGATGGTGATCAGCCAGATGATGACGCTCATGGCGATCGCGGCCAGCATGCCGCGGGTCTGGGACTTCTCGACCGACTTGATCTCGCCGCCAATGGCAATCGAGAACGCGGATCCGATCAACGGCAGGAACGGCCAGTTGGAAACGAGCCAGGTCTGCTTCCAATCCGTCTCGCCGTCCCAGGCCCAGCCATTTTCCTTGCCCGAGGCGATGATGGCCTGGTAGGGCTCGTCCACCTCCAGGATGGGCCCCATGAGTTCGTTGAAGCTGGCGATGAACCCTTCATTGGAACCAGGAATCAGCGCGAAGATCAGAATCAGCGAGCCGATCACGGCCGCCGCAAAGACGAACTTCTGGACCGTCAGGTAGAACCTCATGCCGGCCGCCAGGATGATCCCGGAAAGAACCAGGATTCCCGAGCCGATCAGGAACATGGGCCAAGGTTCAACCACCCAGGCGCCCGCCGCGACCCAGGCGTCGCTGCCGGTCAGAAAGCCGATCAAGGTGAAGGCCGGCGAGATACCCAGGTAGATGATCCAGAACGCGGCGATGGCGCAATAGAACAGCCACGCGGTGATTTCCACCAGGCTGAGGGTCAGTGCCAGGAACGGCGGCATGCTGCGTGAACCGAACACATAAATCCCGCCGGAGCGAGGCAGAGTAACCGTCCAGGCGATCAATCCAAAGGCAATGCAGGCCATGACGACACCGGCCAGCACGACGGACCACAGCAGGTCGCCACCCGGATAATAGGCCGGCCCGTAGTACATGATGCTCGCAACACCCAGGCCGATACTGACGAGCCCAGTGTTGTAGATGAAGGTATCCATTCCGCTTGCCGTCCGGATCAGTCCGGACGCCTTGCGGAGAAAGATCCTTTGTTCGCTTCCTGCTTCAGCCATATCGCGCCTCCCCTTTCCGATCTTCAGTGCTTGAGTGGAGAGCTCTCCTGAATCTTCCCTCAACCTTGGGTCAATTGGACGCTACCCACTTTGCCGTCTTGGAGAGTCACCAATACGCCTTGCAGGATTCCCTCCGGATAAACGCTGCCGGGATTCACGCAGACCGTGTTCCCGATCTTGATGTTGCCACGCCCTTCATGGATGTGGCCGTGTATGCCAAGTAGCGGCTGGTGCCGCTCGATGGTCTCGTACAAAGCCGAACTGCCTGCGTGCATCTGCACCGGATTGCCCATCTCGAAGACGACCTGGAGCTTGTCGTCGAGTTTAGGGCATTGGTCGAGCATCGTGCCGTAAGGCGGCACGTGCACATTGAAGATGCAGCGGCTCATGTCCTTCACCTGAGGCACCAGTTCGGCGAACCGGGCCTCGTATTCCTCCTCGGTGAACTCACGCTCGGTGTCCCACGGGGTCTTGGTCGAGCCTCCGCAGTGCAGCACTTCGTAACCCTGCAGCTCGGTGATCTCCATCTCGTGGTAGTGCACGTGGGGCGAGCGGTGGAGCACCTCGTCGATTTCGAAAAAGTCGTCGTTTCCGGGCGAGGTGATGAGAGGGATGCCGGTCCCTTGCAGCTTCTCGCCGGCATAGTCGCACCATTCCTTGACTCGCTCCGCGACCAGCCGTTTGAACAGCGCCCCCTGGGCCGCCGGGTCGTCCTTGATGGCCTGAAACTCGTCCTCGGACATGATGGTGGGATAGAAGCCTTGGTTGTTCACGCGCTTGACGAATTCGTCGACCTCGTCCTGGTTGTTGAGCGTCACCATTTGGCCGGTCTGGAAGCTTGTGAAGGAACCGTCGGGCTGCTCGGTGATGGGGATCACCGCCTTGCCGGTCAAATCGCCGCCCATGATCAGGACGTTCGCGCCGTAGAACTGGGCGCCGTGGACGAATTTCTTGAAGCAGACGGCGGATCCGTGCAGATCCGAGGCGAAGAAGATCGTCAGCTTGTCGCCGCCGCCTTTCCTGTTCTTCTTCCAGAACATGCTCGTCGGATCCTCAATAGCGGGTCAGATAGGTATCGATTTCCCAGTCGGAGACGTGGTTGTGGTAGTCCCACCACTCGCCGTACTTGAGATCCATGTACGCCTGTCTCAGGTCGGGCCCCATGACCTGTTCGCTCAACGGATCGGCGGCGAAAGCATCGATCGCCTCCAGCAGGGTGCGCGGCAGCTCGGCGACACCTCTTTCCTGCAATTCCGCGTCGCTCAGCTCGTACATGTTCAAGTCGAGGGGATCGCCGGGGTCGATATCCTCTTCGATGCCGTTGAGGCCCGCCCCCAGCATCATCGCCGCCGCGAGATAGGGGTTCATCGCCGGATCGACGGCCCGGCACTCCCAGCGCGCGCTTGAGAGGTAGACACCCTCGTCCGGATCGGCATTGCCCTCGATCTGCGGCCGGACCATCGGCACGCGAAGCATGTGGGTGCGGTTGTTGCCGCCGTAGGAAATGAAGATCGGCGCCCAGGTGAACCCAGTCATGGAGCCGGTCTTGATGAGGCGCTTATAGGAGTTCACGGTTGGACAGGTGGTGGCGACGATCGCCTTGGCGTGGCGCTTGACGCCGCCGAGGAACTGATAGGCCACCTTGGAGAGCCCACAGCCGCGCGGGTCGTGCTTGTCGCCGCTGATGTTCTTGCCCGTCTTCAGGGAGGACAGCGACATGTTGAAGTGTGAGCCACTGCCGGTCCGGTCAGCATAGGGCTTTGGCATGAAGGTCGCCTCCCAACCGTGCCGCCGGGCGATTTCCTTGGTCAGCAGACGCCACAGCACGTAACGGTCGGCCATGGTCAGCACGTCGGCATAGGCGAAATCGAACTCGTACTGGCCGTTGGCGTCTTCGTGGTCGAACGAATGGACATCCCAGCCAAGCTGGTTCATGTAGCTGACGACCTCGTCGAGCCAATCGTAGCTCTCCAACGTGAGCAGAAAGTCGTAGGCCGCCTTGGCGAGGGTGTCCTTGGAATTGTGCGGTTTCACGATGCCGTCGCTGTTGTCGACGACGTAAAGCTCGCATTCGATTCCCAGGTTGAACTGCAATCCCAGCTTGGCGGCCCGTTCCACCTGTCGTGCGAGCACCGTGCGCGAGCACATGGGCCAGGGCTCGTTGTGGTATTTCAGATTGCCCGGCGCCCAGGCGATCTCCGGCCGCCACGGCAGCTGCACCACGGCCTTGGGGTCCGGATGTATGGCAAGCTCGTCGTCGTGCGGGCCCTGTCCCAATCCGTCCAGGGCAGCGCCGGTGAACAGCTCTGAGCCACGCATCATCCGCTCGAAATGGTGAACCGGGACTGTCTTGCCTTTGGGGATGCCGTGGGCGTCGACGTAAGAGGCGAAGCAGTATTTGACACCCTTCTTGGTCAAATCCGCGCGTGTCTGGCTCCAGGCGGCCTCGCTGGTCTTACTCTGTTTGGGCTTCGTCGTGGTTATTGTAGCCATGTACCCTGCCTCCCCATTTGGTGGACGGATGCCCGGCGTACGCGGCGCCTCGGGGCATACGACCGCCGGAAGAGAGCCTTCATTTTTGGTTGGAGGGACTCGAACGGTCTCTCCGCACCTCCCCTGCGTCCGCTCTTGAGAGCGCCAGCCGAGCCGGACGCAATGCCATTCCTCCGATTGGCCGGGACGGCTTCCGTTCCGAAAGGTGCCGCCCTTCTCACCGGGACCTACTGTCATCCAATGGCGGGAAAATCATGCCCGCAGATAATTAATCGGTCAATTAATTTTTTGGCGTGATGATTGTGAAGACCGGACTTTTTGCCACTCTCAAAGCCGGCGACTAGGTCAACATCAACGACCCTTGGTATTGGCGGCGGCGAGTGGTTTGGATTGCGTTGGCGCGCCAGCGTAACCGAGCTGGGCCCAAATCTCGTGGCGCAGCAGTTCGACCGCTTGGGTGAGATCGAAGTCGTCGAGGATCACCAAACGCACCATAACGCCGTCCAGGTAGGTCGAGATGAAGAGCGCGAGGGAGTCGGGGTCGACGGCCCGAAACCGCTCCTCTTGGATGCCCTGACGGATGCAGCCGGAGAGAATGCGCTTCTCCTCGTCATAGAACTGCCGCACCTGCCGGTCGACGACGGGAATGCGCGTTTTCGATCCCCTGTAATCGAGGCTGATCTTCACGAATTTGTGGATCGGCGCATAGAGCTGAACGTGATTGTTCAGCCAATCGTCTATGATATCCGCCGGGTTCTCGTAACGAGCCTGAAGTTGGCGGAAGTTTTTGAAGGCCTGGTCGACGGCGTATTCGATGGCGGCGCGGAACAGGTCTTCCTTGCTGTCGAAGTAATAGTAGATCAAGGCGGTATTGACGCCGAGCGCGCTGGCGATGTCCTTGATCGTCACGGCGGCAAAATTGCGCTCGGCGAAAAGATCGAGGGCAACGGCCGCAAGTTCCTCCCGCCGGTCGAAAGGGAGGGTTCTCGAGGATCCCTGCGGCCGGCCCCGCGATCGGGCTTTGTGAGTCGCTTGCAATCGCACCATCGAAGGCTTCCCTAGCTCAAATGCCACTCAAACTACAATATGGTCTCGCCCAATAAGCGGTCCAAAGCTAACCCGCTCGGACTCACTTGCCAATCCAAACGGCCATCATGCAAACTCCCCTATATTAACTAACTGATCAATTGAAAGATCAAGGGAGGAGATAATGGCCATGGGCGACGGCGGCCGCGAAACCGCAAACCGCAAGGCCCTCGATCGGCTCTGTGGCGCCGATCCGGTGTTGGTGGATGTCCAGCCTGCCATCGACGTGGTGCCGGGCATGACCCGCGAGACCATCCTGACATCGGGGCCGCCGATGCCATGGAGCGACTACGTTGGCGGTCAGCGTGATGCGGTCATCGGTGGCGCCCTCTTCGAGGGGCTCGCCGAATCTCCGGAGAACGCGGACGCCAAGCTCACTTCCGGCGATCTCAAGGTCGACGGTTGCCACGACTATCAGTGCATTGGCTCGTTGGCCGGTGTCTATACGGCGTCGATGCCCGTCTTCGTCGTGGACAACCGGGCTGGCGACAACCGCGCCTTCTGCAACATTTACGAGGGCACCAATCCGCGCCGCCTCAACTATGGTGTCTATGACGAGGGGGTGAAGGAGCGCCTGCTGTTCGTCAACGACGTTATCGCGCCGGTCATCGGCGAGGCGGTTCGCCGGGCCGGCGGCATCGCGCTGAAGCCGATCATGAAGCGGGCGCTCCATATGGGCGACGAGCTGCACAGTCGCAGTACGGCCGCATCGCTGTTGTTCACGCGCGAGTTGTTCCCGCCGATGATCGACCTTGCGATGGTCGACAGGGATGGCGTCGATAAAACGCTGACCGCGTTGACCGAGGACCACTATTTCTTCCTTCGCCTATCCATGGCGGCGGCCAAGGCGACGGCCGACCACGCCCACGGCATCGAAGGCTCGAGCATGGTGACCGCCATGGCCTTCAATTGCCGAGGCTTCGCGATACGCGTCAGCGGCCTCGGCGGCGAATGGTTCACGGGACCGCATGCCGACGTGCAGGCGAAGCTCTTCGAGGGGCACACGGAAGATGAGATCACCTGGATGGGCGGCGAGAGCATTATCGCCGAGACCATCGGGCTCGGCGGTTTCGCGCAGGCCTGCGCCTTTCCTCTGCAGAAGTATCAGGGCGGATCCGCTCAGGCGATGATAGCGCGAAACGTGGAGCTCTACGACATCACCATCGGCGAGAACCCGGATTATCACATTCCCTATCTCGGCTATCGCGGCACGCCTACCGGGATCGACGTCTTCCGCGTGATCGAGACGGGAATTATGCCGGCGATGGATATTGGCGTGGCCGGCAAGGACGGCGGACAAATCGGCGCCGGCGTGGTGCGGGCGCCCATGCTCTGCTTTACCTCGGCGGCGGAGGCTTACGAGGCGCGTTACCCCGATCACTGAACATTGTGGCAACCGGCCCGTGAGTGCAGTCTATGCATGACTGTTGCCACCCATGAATGGCAGTGTTGGCGATGAGTTACATTCGTGGGTCGGGCAGGGGTATCACATGCTGCAGGCGTTATGGAGCTTGGAAGTCCTGCTTGCGGAAGGGGCGGTTCCGGCAGGCGTGTTGATCTTCCACCTGCGCCGGGTGTTCGGCGATTATTATCAGACCGGCCGTCTGTTCGGTGGCGACAGCCGGTCCCACTACGTTGGCGAATACCAGATCGAGAACCTCGGCCTTGCCGGGCGATTCACGGCGATCCGCCATGGCGGCGTCGATCCCACGCCGTTCGGCGAAAAAGATCGACATGACATCACATTCACCGGCATGCTCGAAGCGAACCTGGAGCGCGATGTCCTCATCCTTGATGCGACCGTCGACGCCGCTATCGATACCGCCACCGCCACCGATGCCGGTGGGGCGCATCCCATCCAGCTACGCCTGACAAAACGGGCGCCACTGGCCTGACCAGCGCCTTTCGCGATTTATACCAAAGGGCGTGGATGTTGACACATTTCATGGCGGCTTTACAGCACGACCGGTAGACCTCCGACTCCAGACATCGGAGGGGGAATGTCCGAAAGCACATCGATTTCGGCCGCTTGACCCCCAGGAGCGGACGTGGCGGGGCCGCCCGGCGAACGGGGAGTTTTGACTCGACTCGGACATTCCCATCTGAGCGCGCAACCGCGCCGCCGCCCCGGCCAAGCCGAGCCGATCCGCGCAGCGGCACTGCCTCGAAACCAAGCGGCGGGCGGGAGCGGTGAAACGGGGCCAAGGCGGGGGCCAGCCAGACGACGGACGATTGACCCTGTATTAACCGGATTGGGGCTCCTATATACCCTCTTCGAGACCCATAACCCCGGACATCCCATGACTAGGCTCCAGGGCGAGATCGCCCGACGACGCACCTTCGCCATCATCTCCCACCCGGACGCGGGCAAGACCACGCTGACCGAGAAGCTGCTGCTGTTCGGCGGCGCGATCCAGCTTTCCGGCGCGGTCAAGGCCCGCGGCAAGGCGAGGCGCGCCCGCTCCGACTGGATGAAGGTGGAGGTCGAGCGCGGCATCTCGGTAGCGTCCTCGGTTATGACGTTCGATTACGGCGACTGCACCTTCAACCTGTTAGACACGCCGGGCCACGAGGATTTCAGCGAGGACACTTACCGCACCCTGTCGGCGGTGGATTCGGCGGTCATGGTGATCGACGCCGCCAAAGGCATCGAAGCCCGGACCCGCAAGCTGTTCGAAGTCTGCCGCCTGCGCGACGTGCCCATCATCACCTTCATCAACAAGCTCGACCGGGAAGGCCGAGACCCGTTCGCGCTACTGGACGAAATCGAGCAAACGCTGGCGCTCGACGTCACCCCGGCGAGCTGGCCGATTGGCATGGGGCGCGATTTCCACGGCTGCTACGACGTGATCGGCGACAGGCTGGTGCTGATGAAAAAGGGTAGTGCCGCCGGCGCGCTGGAACTCGATTCGGCCAGCGCGGCGCGGTGTAACGGCATCGACGACCCGGCGCTGGATACTCTGCTGCCGAAGCACGCGGTGGCGCAGCTGCGCGACCAGCTGCCCATGGCCAGGGGGCTGTGCCCGCCGCTCGATATCGACGCCTATAGGGAAGGGCATCTCAGCCCGGTCTTCTTCGGCTCGGCGGTCAACAATTTCGGCGTCCGCGAACTGCTCGATGGGCTGGCGCGACTGGCCCCGCCTCCGGGAAGCCGCCGCGCCTGCGCCCGCGTGGTGTCGCCGGGCGAGGACAAGGTGACGGGCTTCGTGTTCAAGATCCAGGCCAACATGGACCCCAAGCACCGCGACCGGGTGGCGTTCTTCCGCGTCACCTCAGGTCATTTCAAAAGGGGCATGAAGCTGCTGGCGGTGCGTAGCGGCAAGTCCATCAACCTGCACAACCCATTGATGTTCCTGGCTCAGGAGCGCGAGACCGCCGAGGACGCCTGGCCGGGCGACATCATCGGTATCCCCAACCACGGCAATCTGCGCATCGGCGACACCCTGACCGAGGGCGAGAAAATCCAGTTCTCCGGCGTCCCGAGCTTCGCGCCGGAGATGCTACGGTCGGTCGCCCCGGTCGATCCCATGCGGGCCAAGCATCTCGGCCGGGCTCTGACCCAGCTCGCCGAGGAAGGCGTTGCCCGGGTGTTCCGGACCCGGCTCGGGTCGAACTGGATCGTCGGCGTGCTGGGCTCCCTCCAGTTCGATGTTATGGCCGACCGCATCCGCACCGAATACAACGTACCGGTGCGGTTCAGCCCGGTCGACCTCCACACCGCCCCGCTGGCTCGAGGCGGACGATCCCCATATGCTGAAGAAATTCATCGACAAGAACCCGGCCGCCATCGCCGACGACCACGACGGCACGCCTGTGTTCCTCGCCCGCAACGCCTGGCACTTGGACAAGACCGTCGAGGAATGGTCCGATATCCGCCTCCTCAAGACCCTGGAAAGCGCGCCGGAAACGGCGGCGCCCTGAATTTCGCCGCCTGCGGACGACCACGCCGGCAATGCGACCGGCGGGGTTTCCCATCCAACGAGTTGGGCTGAACGTTATTCCCCTCATGACCCGTATAGGTGAATGACCGGTTATGGCTTAGATTTCGCCGTCTGAGCCGAGCTCTCGCTACGGCAGGAATGCTCCTAGCACCGGACGTTCGACTCTGTTCCGTCATTTCAAATCGGCATTTCCGGAACCGAGAGACGAACGACACCGCCGGCCCCAATCGAATGACCCTCCAACCCACTCGAAGCGGCAGGCCGATTCCGGCCGGGCGCGGCCGAGAGTATCCAGGTTGTGGGTCTGGTCGAGGAAGCCTTCGAGCGGGGCGCGGGCGATCACGGCATTGTGTCGACCGCATTATTTCCCGACCGCATCCACTCCGGGCCAAGTCCGGTTTATCTCGTTGCGATCCATTTTATTCGTTCTTTGGATCTTGGCTAATAGATTGATCGGGAGCGGACATATGATACCAAAGGGCGGTGAAATGGGTCAATATCCACGCCCTTTGGTATGAGCCGGAATGTCCCTCTGAAGCGCTTGACGCCAAGGGCGATCGCGGAGGAAGCTCTTCGGATCTAGTTAGCTGCGCCTGGGGGGCGCCTAGACATGAGCGCCGCATCAAACGACAAGCAGTCCTGGATCGCCGACGACGAACCTCCGGCCTACGAGTTGGTCAATCGCGACGGGCGCAGCAGGGCCGTTCTGGTTTGCGATCATGCCAGCCTGGTGATTCCGCGTCGTTTGGGCACGCTTGGTCTCTCGCCGCGGGATCGAGAACGGCACGTCGCCTGGGATATCGGGGCGGCGTCGGTCGCGCGCCAACTCTCTCGGATTCTCGATGCGCCCTTGGCGCTGCCGGGCTATTCCCGCTTGGTGGTGGATTGCAACCGGCCGCTCCATGAACCCGAGGCCTTCGCGACCCAAAGCGAGGACGTGGTGGTCACCGGTAACCAATCGGTCACGGAGCAGGAAAAGGTCGAGCGCGCGGATGCCTTCTTCTGGCCCTATCACGACGCCCTGCATCGCCTGGTCGAGACGCGCGCGGCCGGTGATGCCGTGCCGGTGATGGTGTCGGTTCACTCTTTTACGCCGGTCTATCATGGCGAACGGCGCCCTTGGCACATCGGCGTCCACTACCGCTGGGACAACCGTGGCGGCGAACACGCGCTGAGGGCGCTGCGCGCCGACGCCACGCTTCATGTCGGCGACAACGAACCTTATCCCCTGGCGCTGAACGAGGACTACACGATCCCGGTGCATGCGGAAAGGCGCGGCATGCCTTACGTCTTGTTCGAGATCCGGCAGGATCTGATCGCCTCCGAGGCCGGCGCAAATGCCTGGGCCGAACGGCTGGGTGCACTGCTAGGCGCGCTGCTGACGGAGGCGGACCTCCACCGATATGGTCCGGAGGCGACGGATGTCCGCGAGCCGCGCTTCGAGTGAGGAGAGTCGATCATGTTGAAAAGCGAGATTGACGCGATACCGCTCGAAGGCGACGTGAGCTTTCGCCAGCGAGCCGTGGGCCTGGACAAGGCAACGCTGCTGGTGATCGAGGACGCCGGCGCGACCCACAGCCAGGACCGCCATGACTTTTCGCTCAGGGGCATCAAGGGCTATTGCCGTATTCGCACGACGGACGCGATAATCGACGAGATCGTCTCGCTGCAACGACGGGCC
>PVMK01123531.1_pt1 | contig 17878 bp, 17 predicted proteins | sample 1853481 | NCBI WGS metagenome assembly PVMK01 (sample SAMN08533507, study PRJNA380276) | Marine sediment metagenome, whole genome shotgun sequencing project. | reverse complement strand
TTCCTTGACCCTTTTGCCGCTCCTAACCTATAATAGCATTCGATGATCGAGAAACTTGCGGATATAAAATCCAAAGCCCTCGATGAGCTAAGCAGCCTTGCTGATTTCAATGAGCTCGAGGCCTGGCGCGTCCGTTACCTTGGCAAAAAGAGCGAGCTTACCCAGATACTCAGGGGAGTAGCATCGATACCCCCGGAGCAGAGGAAAGCGGTGGGCGCCTCCGCCAACGAACTCAGAGCCACCTTAGAAGATCTTTATCGCGAAAATAAAGACGCCTTAAAAGAGCGAGCATTTCAAGACGTGGAGACCACCGCAAAGGGCTATAAAGACGTAAGCCTGCCCGGCCGCCCTATCCCTCTGGGCCGTCTTCATCCCATAACTCAGACGGTAAACGAAATCTGCAGCATCTTCGTCGCGCTCGGCTTTCAGGTGGTGGAGGGACCGGAGGTGGAATGGGATTACTATAACTTCGAGGCGCTGAACATCCCCCCGGATCACCCCGCCCGCGATATGTGGGACACCCTCTGGATCGATACCGGGAGCGGCCAGCGCCCTATGCTGCTACGTACCCACACCTCCCCCATGCAGATAAGAGTTATGGAGCAAACACAGCCCCCGGTTAGGGTGGTAGTGCCCGGAAAGGTCTACCGCTATGAGGCAACAGATGCCACACATGAATCCATGTTCTATCAGCTCGAGGGGCTCGCTGTCGACGAGTACATAACCTTTGCCGACCTTAAAGGTACCCTTTACGAGTTTGCCAAGCGCCTCTTCGGCGAGGAGCGCCGCGTGCGATTTCGCTGCGATTATTTCCCCTTTGTCGAGCCCGGTGTTGAGATGGCTATTGATTGTTTCATCTGCGGCGGCCAGGGATGCCGGCTGTGCTCGGGCACCGGATGGATTGAGATCCTTGGTGCCGGCATGGTGCACCCGGACGTTCTCAGGCGTGTTAATTACGACCCGGAGGTATATACCGGTTTTGCCTTTGGCCTCGGGCTGGAGCGCATTCACATGCTCAGGTATGGCATTGAGGATATTCGCCTTTTTTACTCCAACGACCTGCGGTTCTTGAGACAATTCTAGTTTCTTTCTCTATGCCATCGGGCATCTTAAGGAAAGTATACATTTGGAGACCGCTAAAAACCCCGGTGCAGGATACTTCCTGCCAGGGGTCTGGGGGTGTCCCCCAGCTTTAACAGTCCCCCAAGACTGGGGGATATAGGGGGTTGATCAAGGCTATTTCAGCATTCTAATTTACATCCAGGATACTAAGACCGTGATAAAAGAGCGAAAACTATGAAAGTACCCCTTAATTGGCTTCGAGAATATGTTAACATCGCCCTGCCACCCGATGAGCTGGCCAGGAAGCTGACCATGTCAGGGACCGATGTAGGGGCGATTGAAACAATAGGTGGGTGGGAGAATATCGTCGTCGGTGAGGTGGTCGCCATCTCGCCACATCCCAACGCCGACCGGTTAAAGCTCGCCACCGTCGACCTGGGCGGTGAACGCCTCACATCGGTGTGCGGCGCGCCTAACGTTGCAATAGGGCAAAAAATTACATTCGCTCATATCGGCGCCCAGCTCCTCGACGCCGAGAGCGGAGAGCGCATCAGGCTTAAGAAAGCGAAAATTCGCGGCGTCGCCTCTGAGGGTATGATCTGCTCCGAGAGAGAGCTGGGTATCTCCGATCACCATGAGGGGATCATGGTCCTGCCCCCCGACGCGCCGGTTGGCATCCATCTCGATGAATATATAGGCGATACTATCCTCGATATGGATTTAACGCCCAACCGTCCTGACCTCCTGTCCATTATCGGCATCGCCCGCGAGGTCGCCGCCCTCACAGGGGAAACAATGGCTACCCCTGATTCGAGCTATGTCGAGGCGGGAGAATCCATAGTGGGACAAGCCTCGGTTGAGATCCATGATCCTGATCTTTGCCCCCGCTACTGCGCCAGCCTGATCACCGGGGTCAAGATCGGCCCATCTCCTGCCTGGCTGGAGCAGCGCCTGCTCGCCTGCGGCATGCGCCCGATTAATAATGTGGTCGATGCCACCAACTATGTCATGCTGGGATACGGGCAACCCCTTCATGCCTTTGATTTTGATAACATTGCCGACAGAAAGATAATCGTGCGCCGTGCTGCCAATGAGTCCATGCGCACCCTGGATGGCGTTGCGCGAGACCTTTCCGACGATATGCTCGTAATCGCAGATGGCATGGGCCCGATTGCAGTCGCCGGAGTCATGGGTGGAGCCGAGAGCGAGGTCACCGAGTCGACTACCTCTATACTGCTGGAGTCGGCGAATTTCAACGCAGCCAGCATCCGGCGCACCTCTACCATGTTCAGGCTGCGCAGCGAGGCGTCACTCCGCTTCGAGAAGGGCTTGAGCCCCGAGCTTCCCCTGCCGGCATTAAAACGCGCCACCCGGTTGATTGCCGAGATATCCGGCGGGAAAATCGCCAGTGGTATCATCGATATTTATCCCGGTAAAAAGGAAGTCGACCCTATATCCCTTACCACCAGGAAGGTAGCACGGGTTCTGGGTATAGAGATATCGTACGAAAAGATAGTTACAGTGCTCGAATCTCTGGGCTTTCGGTGCACGCCGATCGGCACTGGAGAACTACAGGTCGCTATACCCTACTGGCGTACCGATGTCCGCCTGGCCGAAGATCTTGTGGAAGAGATAGCACGTATAATCGGCTACGACGACCTCCCGACAACCCTGCCCAGCGGAGCTCTGCCGGCATACATACCTGACCCCATTCGCGCGCTTAAAGTAATAATAAGCGATATCCTGGTTGGCTGCGGTATGCAGGAAGTGGTCACGTACTCACTCACCAGCATCGACGTGCTGCACCGAATATTTCCCCAGATAGCCCCCCTAAAGGTCGCCAATCCGATAACTACAGAACAGGAATATCTGCGCACCACCCTGCGCCCCGGTCTCCTTCAAGTCCTCTCCGCTAATGAGAAGCATGAAGAGAATGGTATCAGGTTGTTCGAGGTAGACAAGGTCTACTTCCCGCGGACGGGAGATCTCCCCGAGGAGCGTCATATGCTTGCAGGGGTACTCTGCGGCACCCGCCACGACCGCTCCTGGCATGGCGAGAGCGATATGCTGGATTTCTTTGATGCTAAGGGGATGTTAGAGACCCTCTTTGAACACCTGGGCCTTGTGGCAGTGTTTAAGCCAACTGACGATACTACATTCAGTCCGGGCAGCAGGGCTACGATCATGATTGAAGGCGAAAATGCGGGCACTTTAGGGGAGCTTCATCCCAGACTTGCCGAATACTTCGACATATCCATCCACCCTATAATCTTATTCGAAATCGATCTGCAAATATTGCTCCCGGCTACAACAGCACCCGGCAGTATCGCCCCATACCGAGGTTTCCCCATCACCCTGCGGGACATCGCCGTAGTAGTGGACGCAAAGACCGCCGCAAAGAGCGTGCAGGATATTATCGAGGACTCCCCTCTGGTAACGAGGGTCACTCTCTTCGACGTTTATACCGGCAAGCAGGTATCCCACGGGAAAAAATCACTTGCCTTCAGAATAGAGTATCAGTCGCCCAGCCGCACGCTCACCGACGAAGAAGTAAACATAGACCAGCAAAAGACACTCGATCGCCTCTCGAAGGAGCTGGACGCTACTCTCAGGCAGTAAGCCTACATCATAGACTTCCGGAACACATTCTCTATATAATTCCGCCTTAACTTCTATACTCTATTTATATACGACTGCTGAAATAGTCTCGATCAACCCCCCAGGCCCCCGGCAGAGGGAAATCCCTCTGAACTCCCTTTACGACTGTCATTGCGAGGAGTGCTAGCGACGAAGCAATCCTAGGAGTGGTGGTGGGACGCTGAGATTGCCGCGCCCCGACAAGTCGGGACTCGCAATGACGATGAGGCTTGGTTCTCTGTCATTCCGAACTTGTTTCGGAATCTCAAGGTTAATTCATAAAAACAAGAGATGCTGAAATAAATTCAGCATGACAACGGGGCATGACAACCTGTCACTGTGAGGCACGGAGGTAATACTGCTTCGCTACCCCTGAGCTAAACTCAGGGCTTCGGCTCGCAATGACTTGGGGGGTACCACTACCTCCATTCACCTCACCCCCAAACCCCCGGCAGGAAGTATCCTGCACCGGGGTTTTCGGCGGTCTCTATATAACGAACGGCAAGGTCGATAAATTCCCTTTCCAATGTGATGGTGCTACAATACATTATGGCAATGACATCGATTGTGCTTGCCGGCGGCAAGAGCGTGAGGCTGGGTCGGGACAAGGCACTGGAGGAAATAGGCGGCCGTAGCCTTATTAAGCGAGTCATCGAACGGCTTTCCCTGCTCGGAAATGAGATTATCGTGGTCGCCTCATCAAGCCACCAGCTCCCCGACCTGGGCGTTAAAATAGTGTTTGACAGCTACCCGGATAAAGGCAACCTGATAGGTATCTATTCTGGCCTCAAAGAGGTAGAGTCTTCGCATTCCCTGGTAGTAGGCTGCGACATGCCATTCCTGAATATCGCCTTACTTCGTCACATTATGGCACTCTCCACTGGCTACGATGTCGTGATCCCGCGAGTCGATGACGAGGTAGAGCCGCTACACGCCGTCTATTCGAAGAAATGCCTTACGCCCATTGAAGCCACTCTGGGCGAAGGGAAGCGCAGGATTGTCGATTTTTTCCCTTCGGTAAGGGTGCGATACGTTGACAGCGCCGATATCGATAAATTCGACCCGCAGCATCTGAGCTTTTTTAATATCAACTCTGAAGCCGATCTTGAGCGGGCAAGGACACTTCTAGAAAGAGAAGCCCAATGATAAGCGTGGAAGAAGCCCTTGATAAAGTCCTTAGCTACTTCTCAGTGCTGAACTCTGAGGAGAAGCCTATCCTTGAATGTCTGGGTCAGGTACTGGATGAGGACGTTTACTCTGCCATCGATGTCCCCCCGCTAGATAATTCTGCTATGGATGGCTATGCTGTTAGAGCAGAGGATGTTGCCGGTGCAACCACTACATCACCCGTCTACCTCAATGTTATCGGCGAGGTCAAGGCAGGCGATCTACCGAAAGAGGAGGTTGGGACCAGCACGGCTCTACGCATTATGACAGGGGCGCCTCTTCCCAATGGCGCTGATAGCGTTGTGCAATTCGAGCATACCGATGAAACCCCACACTTCGAGCGCCCCCCCTTTAGGATAGGCGTGCTCAACCCGGTGACAAAGGGGAAAAACGTTCGTCATGCCGGCGAGGATATCGCTACGGGACAGCTGGTTTTCAATAAGGGAGCGGTGCTTCGCCCTTCGGAGATAGGCGTACTTGCATCATTGGGCAAGGAAACAATCCGGGTAATTCGCCGCCCTGTAATCGCTATTCTTGCTACCGGCGACGAGCTGATAGAGCTGGGGCAGCCTCTCCCCACGGGTAAGATCTATAACAGCAACAGCTTCAGCGCTGCGGCACAGGTACTGCGTTACGGGGGTATCCCCCGGGTTCTGGGTATTGCAAGGGATCGAGTTAAGGATATCGAGGACAAAATACGAGAGGCTCTCACTGCAGATATGCTTATCACCTCGGGAGGGGTCTCCATGGGTAACTACGACCTGGTGAAGGACGTGCTGGCAAAACAGGGGGAGGTATCATTCTGGTCAGTGAGGATGAAGCCCGGCAAACCCCTTGCTTTCGGCATAATTAAGGGGGTACCCCACCTGGGGTTACCAGGGAACCCGGTGAGCTCTATGATCACCTTTGAGGTCTTCGCCCGACCCGCCATCCTCAAGATGATGGGGAAAATTAATCTATCCAAGCCCACGATCGAAGCGACTCTTGAAGGATACATTAAAAATTCTGATGGTCGCCGCGTATTCGCCCGTGCATTCGTTAGCAGGGAAGGCGATCGCTACGTTGCCCGCACCACCGGGCCTCAGGGATCGGGAATCCTCACCTCCATGTCCCGCGCCAATGGTCTGGTGATTGTCCCCGAGGACGTTGCGTCAGTCGAGCAGGGTGAGACAGTGAAAGTACTCATGCTTGACTGGAGCGAGGAATAATTATATAAAAACTAAAAAAAGATTTCCAGGAAAGAGAGGTCGGTAAAATGCTTCCTATTGTCTCTATAGTGGGCCAGTCACAGTCCGGCAAGACCACGCTGGTGGAACGGCTTATCGGTGAATTCAAGGGAGCGGGGATACCGCGTGGCTACGGTAAAGCATGCCTGCAAGGACTTCGATATTGACAAGCAGGGGAAGGACACCTGGCGCTATACCGAGGCGGGCAGTGACGCGGTGGCCATCAGCGCGCCACGGAGGTTGGCCCTGATTAAGCTCCAGGACGGTAATGACTCCATTGATGAGGTATTGCGCCTGCTCGGCGAGGATTTCGACATCATTCTCATAGAGGGATTTCACCAGGCACATGTACCCAAGATCGAGGTTTACCGTAAGGAGCTGAATGAAGGTCTGCGCTGTGACCCCGGGGAGCTAGACGCCATCGTTAGCGACGATACACTCGATGTTGACGTCCCGCAGTTCTCCGTGGAAGATATATCAGGGATAGCCGACTTTATAAATGAGCGGATCATCGGCAAGAGGGGAGACGATACGTTGCTCTTTGTGAACGGTTCCCCCGTCATACTCAACCAGTTCGCCAATCAGATCTTCGCCAATACCCTGCTGGGCATGGTATCGTCGCTTAAGGGAGTAACTGAGATTAGAAGCCTGGAGGTTGCCGTACGAAAGAAGGGTATCTAAGACCCTATCCTGAAGTTTCTGTATGTTCCGCTGTACTCCGACCAGTCTACCTCCACCCGCTTCACCGATGCGAAGCGAGGTCCCACCTCTACTTGACCTAATAGTTGCTCCAGTTTCTCCCGGTCTCCCTCAGCTACCACCTCCACCGCATGCTCACGGGAGATATTTCTTACATAGCCAGTAAGCCCCAGTGCCTTGGCGTTGCGCAGCACAAAAGTGCGAAAGTTCACTGCCTGTACCATACCATAGACCATGACGTGCAGCGCTGCCCATTGTTCCATTCATTAACCCCTTTTTATTGCCAGGGAACGTGGCCCCATGCCATCCAGTCTCTCCAGTCCGTGCTCGCGGGCTATATTCACCGCTTCAATAAACTCCTCATTGCGTAGAGGACGGGAAAGAGCGGGAAGCTTAAAAACACGATTAGCGGGATAGTACTGCGCCATAACGTTCAAATAGGTTTGTGGGGAGATCTCGTCGGCGATGAATCGGACCACACCCTCTGTCCCCGCGATCCCGTTCGGTAAAACGAGGTGCCTGATAAGGAGGCCCCGCCTGGCAACACCCCGCTCGTCTATCTGAAGGTCACCGACCTGGCGGTGCATCTCTTTTACCGCCGCACGGTTCACTGCGGGGATAGTCCTTGACACCAGAAAACCTGCGGGCGTTCAGCTCATCGGAATATTTCATATCGGGCATATAAATATCGATAATGCCATCGAGCAGCTTCAGGGTTTCCACTGATTCGTAGCCGCCGCAGTTGTAGACAAGAGGGATTGAGAGCCCTAATCCCGCAGCGATATGTATTGCCTCCATTATCTGCGGGACGACATGTGTTGGAGTAACCAGGTTTATATTGTGGCAGCCCCGCTCTTGAAGGGCGAGCATTATCTTTGCAATCTCTTCAGTGGTTGCCACCTTTCCATCTCCCAACTGGCTGATGGAGTAGTTCTGGCAGAACATGCATCTCATATTGCAGTGGGTGAAAAAGATCGTCCCCGAGCCATATAGACCTACCAGTGGAGCTTCCTCGCCAAAGTGAGGTCCATAACTTGATACCGAGGACTCTGCAGCGGTTCGGCACGTGCCTGTCTCTCCATGGAGGCGATCTACCCGGCAGCGTCGGGGGCAGAGCTGGCAATCACTCAAGACAGCGCGTGCGCGGGCTACACGCTCCTCAAGCTGCCCGCTAACATATAGTTCCTGATAGGCGGCCATTACCCCTCTTCTTCCGTATCCCCCTTCTCTTTCCTAACTTTTTTGACCACTTCAACGGTTGTCGGCGGTTGAATGATCGTTACGATAGGCGTTTGCTTAGCATCCTTTTTGGGTTTCTTGCTCTCCCGATGTCTAAAATCTCGCTTACCCATATCGTTACCTCCGTATGAAAAGCTTATCAGAAGACTGTTATCTTGACAAGGCAAGCTAATTATTGGTACAATCCCCAACTGAGCGCTTCATGTTTCGGCCCCGTGGTGTAGCGGCCTAACACACCGCCCTGTCAAGGCGGAGATCGTGGGTTCAAATCCCATCGGGGTCGCTTTTTTAAACTTTACGACACCGGGAGGAACCCCTACCCGGGTCTATAAGTCCGTCTTCTAAGCAATTAAACCTACATTGTAGTACTAAAAAGGAGCATCACCTTATGGTCATGGATCAGATAATCACGGCAGCTAGAAAAGAGAAGAGGACATCCCTCACCGAGCTGGAGTCGAAGCAAATCTTGAGAGAGGCGGGGATAAACACTACCGAGACGAGGCTTGCCCGCACCAAGGAGGAGGCAATCGCCCACTCCCGGGAATTCGGTTTCCCGGTGGTCCTCAAAATAGTCTCCCCCGATATCCTGCATAAAACCGACATCGGAGGGGTAAAGCTGAATTTGAATAACGAGGCGGACGTGGATAACGCCTACGATGATATCATCTCCGTGGCAAAGAAACACGAGCCTTCGGCGAGTATCCAGGGGGTCTCGGTACAGCCTATGGTAAGACCGGCTACAGAGGTAATCATCGGCATGAACAAGGACCCGCAGTTCGGACCGGTACTTATGTTCGGTCTGGGCGGTATCCTGGTAGAGATACTTAAGGATGTTTCTTTCAGGATCGTACCGCTGACCAGGAGGGATGCCAGGGAGATGATCAGGGAGATAAAAGGATACCCTATCCTTGAGGGCTATCGGGGGCAGGAGCCAGCCGATATAGCCATTCTGGAGGAGCTACTGCTCAAGGTTTCCGAGTTTGTGGAAAACAGGGAAGAGATAAAGGAACTGGATATCAATCCCATCTTTGCCTACCGCGATAGTGCCCTAGCAATCGATGCCCGGGTAATCCTTGAGCCATGAGGAAACCCGTTGAAAGACATCGTTAGACGGCTTGACCGGGCGTTTAACCCCAGCTCCGTGGCTGTGGTGGGGGACAAGATGGAGATGGGCTACATGTGGCTGAGAAGCCTGGCCGACTTTCAGGGAAGGGTCTACTCGGTTCAGGTCGACGAGAAGGAATTACCGGGAATCGCAGCGCTGGGGGTTAAGAACTACTTAAGCCTGCTCGACATACCGGATGAGTTAGATTACGTTATCGTTGCCGTACCTCGCGCCATAGCCCCACATATAGTGCAGCAGTGCATCGATAAGCAGGTTGGCGGGGCAATGCTGTTCACCTCAGGATTCGCAGAATCAGATACCGAAGAAGGTATCGCGCTGCAAAGAACTATTACCGAGATGGCCCGCGAAGCCAACCTTAGCCTTATTGGGCCTAACTGCGTTGGCATTTTCAATCCAAAAATCGGTCTCCGGCACAGCATCGATCAGCACTGCAGCGATGGCGGCAATGTAGGTTTCATCTCCCAGAGTGGCACCCATGCCACCTTCTTCACCCTGGTAGGAGAGATCAACGGGATCAATATCTCCAAATCAGTTAGCTATGGAAACGCCGCAGTTCTAGACGCCACGGACTACCTCGATTATCTCGGTGAGGATGAAGATACGAGGATAATTGGCATGTATATCGAAGGTGTCAAGAACGGGAGACAATTCTTTTCCTCCCTGAGAGAGGTAGCCCGGTATAAACCGGTGCTTATCTGGAAGGGGGGAGTGACTGATGAGGGTACAAGAGCCACAGCGTCACACACCGCCTCTTTAGCCGGGCCACCGCTACTTTGGGATGCCCTCATTAAGCAATGCGGGGCTATCAAGGTAGACAGCATGGATGACATGATCGACACGATAGAGGCATTGCTTTATGTCAAGCCGACCACCGGGAACAGGGTGGGGCTGGCGGCTATGACCGGGGGTCAATCCGTTGTTATCACCGATGCCTTTGCCAGAGCAGGATTTGAGGTTCCGCTGCTCACCGAACGGTCTTACAAAGAATTTGCCTCCTTCTTCAATACTATTGGCTCAAGCTACCGTAACCCCCTCGATATTAGCTCCAATCTCCCCCACCTGGACCGCATTATACGATGTCTCGATATCCTCAGTAACGATGAAAGGATAGATACGGTCGTTCTGGATCTCCCCCTGGTTTTCCTGACACGCATCTCATGGCATATCTCCGGATTTTTCGACGACCTGGTCGAAGCATTAGCCCTGTATAAAGAAAGATCACCAAAGCCCTTTCTCTCCATAATTACCTGCACTCATGCGGAGAGCGAGGCCATTGATGCAAGAAAGAAACTTGTGGCGAAGGGTATCCCCAACTTCCCCAGCTTCGAGAGGGGAGCAAATGCCCTGAAGAAAGTTGTTGCTCACTATAGAAGCGCCACAGAAAGATAATGATTTTATTCACAAAGTATGTTACGATATGGGTGTTAACAAAGGAGGAAATGGATGGCAGGAATCACATCGTATGGTGCTTATATACCGCTTTACCGATTGAGCCGGGAGATCCTGGTTCAGGTCTGGGGAGGCAAGGGAAAGGGAGAGAAGGCGGTAGCCAATGCCGATGAAGACAGTTTAACGTTAGGCGTAGAAGCTGCAAGGGATTGCCTAAAGGGCTTCGACAAGAGCAAAGTCGACGCCCTTTATTTTGCCACTACAACGGCGCCCTACAAAGAGAAGCAGTCAGCCAGCATAATGGCTGCTGCCTGCGACCTGCGGGAGGAAATCCGCACTGTCGATGTAACTAATTCCATGAGGTCGGCTACAGTCGCGCTTACGATGGCTATAGATGCCGTCAAATCCGGATCGGCAAGGACGGCCCTAGTGGTCGCCGCCGATACCAGGCTCGCGCCCCCGGACACCGCCTACGAATCACTCTTAGGCGATGGCGCAGCCGCGTTCCTTATCGGCAACGACGATGTAGTTGTCGAAATAGAGAGCAGTAGCTTCATTAGCCTGCCGTTCGTGGATTACTGGCGTCTGGAGAACGACAAGATAATCCGCTGGTGGGAGGAGCGTTTCTGCCGTGAGGAAGGTTACGTTCCTTATATGACCAAGGCGATGGAGGATGCGATCGATAAAGCAAAGGTAACAGTCGCGGACATCGCTAAGGCAGTGATTTATTCCCCGGATAAACGCATGCAGGGGGATATTGTAAAGAGGTTCAAGTTCGACCCCAAGACGCAGGTGCAGGACCTCATGTTCGACAACATAGGCCACACAGGCTGCGCGCTGGTGCCGATGGCGCTTGTCGCGGCGCTGGAGAACGCCAAGGCCGGGGATAAAATCCTGGCTGCTACATGGGGCGACGGTGCCGATGCCTTTGTATTCAAAGTAACCGATAAAATCAACAAGATGGCCGACCGTAGGGGTATCAAAGGCTATCTAAAATCCAAGGTCGCATTACCTACGTACGGCAAATACATGCACTTCCGCGACCTCATGGAGTGGGAGCACGACCTGTTCATGGAGCGCAGGATGGCCCTGGCCGAGGTATGGCGCTACCGCAACTTCTACTTCCGCTTCTACGGTGTGAAGTGCACCAAGTGCGGCCATATCATGCTTCCGCATCCTAACTTCTGCATCTACTGCCAGGCTGATGAGAAGTTCTTCGAGCAGGTGCCGATGGCCGATGCAAAAGGCAAGCTTGTTACATACAGCATGGACGTTAGATCGCGTGCTATCGATCCCCCGAATGTACTGGCTGTTGTCACCTTTGACGGCGGAGGCCGGTTCTTCAGCCAGATGACGGATCGCGACCCGGATAACATTGAAGTTGGCATGGAGATGGAAGTGACTTTCCGCAGAATCCACGACGCTCTGGGCATACACAACTACTTCTGGAAGTGCCGGCCGGTGAGAGGGGACTAAAGGAGTAAAAAACATGAGAGAGAGCATTAAAGATAAAGTCGCCATTATAGGTACGGGCTGTACCAAGTTCGCCGAGCGCTGGGATGCTGATGTTGAGGACCTTATTAAAGAGGCCGTGGACGAGGCGCTTGAAGATGCCGGCGTAGAAATCAAAGATATCCAGGCGGGATGGGTCGGCACAGGGCGCGGCGGGCAGCAGGTTCCCATGGGACCGCCGGGCGCACACATCGCAAGCGCGGCGCTGCAGACACAGTATATCCCGTTCACCCGTGTAGATAACCTGTGCTGCGGAGGGCAGGAGGCAGTGAGGGGTGCCGCGCTGGGCATAGCCTCCAGGTGCTACGACCTGGTGCTTGCCATCGGTGTAGAGAAGCTGAAAGATACCGGATACGGTGGCCTGGGCGAAGCGTATCCCGGCAAGTGGGAGCCGATTTACGGCGCCCTTGGCACACCTCCGGGAAGGTATGCCCTGTCGGCCACCGCATATTTCGCTAAGTACGGCTTTTCCCAGGAAGAGGGGAAGCGGATGCTTGCGGAGATCTCGGTTAAAAGCCACTATTACGGCATGCGCAACCCAAAGGCACATTTGAAAATGGAGATTACCGTTGAGGAGGCGATGAACGCGCCGATGATCTGCTGGCCTCTCGGCCTGTTCGACTGCTGCGGCGTCACCGACGGCGCATCGGCCGCAGTGCTGGTTCCATCTTCAGAGGCCAAGGCCTATCGAGATGATTACGTAAACATCAAGGCATTCTCCATAGCCACCGGCCCGGGCTTTCTCAAAGAGGATGAGCGCTATGACTTCACCTACTGGAGAGAGACCCAGGAAGGAGCCAAGGCGGCCTACGAGGAGGCCGGTATAAAGGACCCGCGCAAGGAATTGAGCCTGGTGGAGCTTCACGACTGTTTCTCTATCGCCGAGCTTATTGCCACCGAATCCATGTTCCTTTGCGAGCCAGGCAAGTTCCGCGAGGAGTTCACCGAAAAGCGTGCCTACTACCACGACGGCGAGATGCCGGTGAACGTCAGCGGCGGCCTCAAGTCTTTCGGACACCCCATCGGCGCCAGCGGCGCGCGCGAGATCGAAGAGTGCGTTAGACAACTACAGGGCAGAGTAAAAGAGCCCTCACGACAGATAGCCAATTTCGAGTTAGGTTTAGCTCATAATCAGGGCGGACACCCTGGGCGTTTCGTTACCGGAATCGCCATACTAGGTATGCCATAGACAATAAGGTAAAACTAATAGGAGGTGAACCATGAAGAAGGTTCGAGTAGGAGCCGGTTCTTCGGGATGGCCGGATTTTAAGGACGGCGCCCTGGACGTAGCGCAGAACGGGGATATCGATTATATTTCCTTCGACCACCTGGCGGAGCTTACTATGGCTATCATGCAGCACCAGTATGCGAAGGACCAAACAAGGGGCTATATCCCCGAGGTCATCCCCCTGATGAGAAGCCTGCTGCCTATCTGGAAAGAGAAGGATAAGCACTTCAAGATGTGCAGCAACGGCGGTGGAGCCAATCCGCCCATGTGCGCCGACAAGGTCTTAGAGCTGGCGCAGGAGCTGGAGCTGGGCGGTATAAAGATCGGCGTAATCACCGGTGACACAATTCCCCTGAGCCGACTAGATGATCTGCAGAAACAGGGATGGAAGTTTGTAAACATGGATACCGGTGTGGATGACCTGGACAAGGTACGAGGTAGACTGCTAGCCGCCTACGTATATACAGGTGCCGATGAGATTATCGATGCCTATGGCCAGGGCGCTGACCTGGTAATCGGCGGACGGCTGTCCGACAATTCACTGTACATCGGCAATTTCATGTACCCCCTCGGCTGGAAATTCACCGATGAGTACTGGGACCGGATAGGTGCCGGGGTCTGCGTCGGCCACCTTCTCGAATGCAGCAGCTGGAGCGCCGGCACATGCTCCAACCTTTGGGAGGAGATTGACTATCCCAAAGGCAATCCCGGCTTCCCCATCGCCGAGATGTATGAAAACGGCGATTGTATTGTAAGCAAGACAGATACTTCGGGCGGCGCCATCAGGGTGCAGACGCTTAAGGAACACCTTGTTTATGAGGTACACGATCCGGAGAACTATATCATGCCCGACGGGATCTGCGATCTCACCCAGATAAAGCTTGAGCAGATTGATAAAGATGCGGTGAAGGTGACGAAGTTTGGTGATAAGTCACGCGGGAAGCCACGGCCGGAAAATCTCAAGCTGTGCCTCGCCTATAACGACGGCTACATCTCCGAGGAGATCACGATAGTCTGCGGCCCCAAGGTCTTTAAACAGGCAGAAAAGGCACATGAATTCGTCCTGAGAAGGCTCGATCACCTCGGTCTGAAACCCAGAGAGATGCTGTGGTCGCTTATTGGCTGGGATTCTCTCTGCGGTCCTACTGTCGGCTCGCCCCCGCCGGATTACGATCCTCCCGAGATAGGCATAAGGGTAGCCTTTAAGTGTGACACCAAGGAGGAAGCACGGGCATGCCGCACCGAGTGCGGTCATCTGTGCTGGGGCTCGCTTGGCGTGGGCGCTGGTTTCACAAATCCGCCTGCTATCAGGCCCGTATTCGCTTTGTATCCCACCTTGATACCCAGAGAGGCCGTGCCTCTGAAGCTGGAGATAAAGGAGGTTAAGTGATGGCAAAGAAAAAGGTTAAATTGATGGATATCTGCTATTACCGCTCCGGCGATAAGGGCGACATCTCCAATATAGGCTTGATGGCCAAGAATGATAAAATCTACGAGATTATTAAAAAGGAAGTCACCCCTGATCGGATCAAGACACACTTCAAGGGCTGGGTCAAGGGAGACATAATCATCTACCCGATGGACAATCTTCAATCGCTGGAGATCATGATGTACCAGGCACTGGGGGGCGGAGCCACCAAGACACTTCGTATCGACCAGACCGGTAAGGCCATGGGCAACGCCCTGTCCAAGATGGAGATAGAGGTAGACGAAGACGTGCTCACCACTATCACATAACACTTTATAGAGAGGAGTTATATGCCTCTTGAAGGACCGGATGTCCTTCTCTATGAGAAGAAGGATCATATAGTAACTATTACTATCAACCGTCCGGAGCGGATGAACGCCCTGACCCTTGACCTATACGATCGCCTGGACGAAGCGTGGGAGCGGTTCAACGAGGACGATGATGCCTTCGTGGCCATATGGACCGCAGCCGGCGACCGCTCCTTCTGCGTCGGGATGGATCTCAAGGACCAGGCAGAGCGCGTTGCCAAGGATCCCTCCTTTGACGTCGTTAGGCTTAAGCCCGGGGTGCTGACCGGCACCGTGGGCACCCCGTTCGGTCACAATGTTACCAAGCCGATTGTCGGCGCTATCAACGGGGTAGCCACCGCCGCCGGCTTCCAGTTCACCATGATGTGCGACCTGAGGGTTGCTGCCGACCATGCCCGTTTTGGCGTTGGCGAGGTAAAAGTGGGAAGGGGAACGCCATGGGCCATACCAGTGCTGTGGCAGATGCCGCTGCCAACGGCCTTTGAGGTACTCCTCATGGGAGACCTGATGCCAGCACAGCGGCTCTATGACGTCGGCTGGATCAATAGGGTCGTTCCACTGGAGCAGCTTATGCCAACAGCGATACAATTGGCCACCGTCCTTGCTGAAAATGCCCCGCTCTCTGTGAGGGCGGCCAAAGAGGCCATGTACAAAGCCATGGATGTTGGCCGGCAGGCGGGACTGGATGCCGCCAAGCTTATCTACGAGAAGGTCTACACCAGCGAGGATGCCATAGAAGGCCCGAGAGCCTTTGCCGAGAAAAGAAAACCCGTCTGGAAAGGGAAATAGGTATACACTCTTTCTTTTTCCATTTATTGTGTAAACCTATTTCTACTAAATAATCTATTTCCAGGCAAACTGCGCTAATTAGGAGGATACATGGATTTTAGCTTCACCCAGGAACAGGAAATGTGGCGTAACATGCTGCAGGACTTTACCGAAAAGGAAGCCGGTCGAGAATATACACGTATGTGTGACCAGGAAAAGCACTTTCCACAGGAATTATGGGACGCCGGTGTAAAGCAGGGGTTCCTCGGCCTACTGATACCCGAGGAGTACGGTGGCATGGGCAGCGATGCTATTATGTATGCCATATTTATGGAGTGCCTTGCAAAATATAGCTACGAGATGGCCTCCGTATTCAGTGTACCCATGTTCTGCGCGATGAATATCGTCGAACATGGCACTCAAGAGCAGAAAGACCGCTATTTGCCACCATTTATTAAAGGAGAGCAGCGGTTCTCTATAGCTATAACGGAGCCTGAGGCCGGCTCGGATGCTTCCTCCATAGCCTGTATGGCAGAGGATAAAGGAGATCACTGGCTTCTTAATGGACAGAAACAGTTCTCCACGGCGGCTCAGCTTCCGGGCAACATAATCATGATGGCTGTGAGAACAGATAAGGATGTCAAGCCCGCCCGCGACGGTATTAGTGTACTGCTTGTCCCCAATGATGCACCAGGGATTGAGTGTAAAAGGTTGCCCCTAATCGTTAGACGTGCCATAGGTACATGCTCCGTCTTCTGCGGCGACGCCAAGATCCCCAAGGAAAACCTTATCGGCGAACTTAACGGTGGCTGGAAGGTCCTTATCGGACACCTTGAATTGGAGAGGCTGGCAGGTGCCGCACCCAATGTTGGAGAGGCACAATGCTGCCTGGATGATGCAGTCGAATATGCGAAAACACGTGTTCAATTCGGCAGGCCTATCGGCAAGAACCAGGGTATATCGCACATGCTGGCCGATCTACAAGCACAGCTGGACGCCCTGCGCCTTCTCGTCTATCGATCGGCTTGGATGATTACACAGAAGATTCCCTGCCGCAGGGAGGTATCCATGGCAAAACTCCTGGCTGGTGAGGTTTTCTATGCTATCGCCACCGCCTCAATGCAAACGTTCGGCGGCTACTCTTTCCTTCCCGAGTCCGACGTTGAACGCCATTGGCGGATGGCAAAACTGTTTACCATTGGTGGAGGGACCTCCCAGATCCAACGAATGATTATAGCCCGCGAAATGGGATTATAGAATCCATACAGCAATCAATGCAAGGCATGCCTTATATCCTAGGGCATGCCTTTTTTCGTCCAAATATTATATTGTAGAATCTACCGGCAAACAGCCCCACAGCTGACGCCATGAATGCCAGGCCGGCAGTGAAAGTGAAAGCGACGGTCGGCCCTCCATAGACGTAAAATAAACCGACGATCGGTGGCCCCACCGTCTGCCCCAACCGTATCATAGAGGAATTAATAGACATGAAAGCGGCACGATACTCTGTTGGAGCCAGGCCAGCCGCCATACTGAGTATACTGGGCAGATTTATACCTTGTGCGATTCCCAGGAGGAGCACGGGTATGAGAAGTAACCATAGGCTGGGCATAAGTGGAATCAATATCAGGGATAGGCCAAATATGGCAAACGAAACCTTAATGAGCATCCCCTCCGAGACCCTCCTTGTAATCCTTCCCAGCTGAGATGCCACAACAGCGGCAGCCAGCGCGCTTACGGACATGAAAACACCAATAGTAAATCCCGATACATTAAATGCATCATCCATGTAAATTGCGAAATATGTGAGGTAGGCCCCGAACACGATAATGAATGTTATCACCCCGGCAGCGAACAGCGCCGCTACTTTCATGTTCCTGAGGTATCCCCAAGCACCTACCAGATAGCTTTTAAAATCCTCACGGCTATCTGGCTCGGGGTTGTTTAGCTTTGTGAGCACGATGATACCAATAGGTATGGCAATCAGCGATAGGTAAAATGGATAGTACCATGCAATAGCTGCCAGGGCCCCACCGATTAGGGGATAGC
>PVMK01124888.1_pt1 | contig 17879 bp, 15 predicted proteins | sample 1853481 | NCBI WGS metagenome assembly PVMK01 (sample SAMN08533507, study PRJNA380276) | Marine sediment metagenome, whole genome shotgun sequencing project. | reverse complement strand
TCGCTGCAACTCCCGCCCAAAGGGCTTTCAGGATTTCTTCTTTGGGTACGACACGGTCGCATCGAGCGACCAGATAGAGAAGCAGGTCGAGCACCTTGGGTTGGACTTCGAGATCAGACCCGTCCCGACGCAGCACGTAGAGGCCCGGATCGAGTTCAAAAGCACCGAACCGGTATACGGTTCCCGTGAGTTCGGGATTTCGGTCTTCGGTCACACGAAGCTCCGCAGCACGATCACCTCAGGGGGCGGTCGCATCTGTCTGATCATATATTGAACTTCAGCCCCTTGGAGAGGTTTCAGCAGATCAGACTCCGATAAGGAAACGATCAGTCGGCGGTCAAGCTACGACGGCCCGAGTCAGTATACGCTCGCCACCGGAATTGCGAGCGCTGTTTGATGTAACGCAGAATCCCCGCTCGGTTTTTCGTTGGCTGAGCTCCGCTCCACCTCGGCACCCCGTTCCGTGAATTTCGTTTTTGGGATCCGGCAGCGGTGGGGATGCCGCCATCTCGATCGACGCCTTTATTGGGTCGAAAACGCCACCACGTGATCATCTCACAAGCGAGGGCCTACGGGAAGGTGGGTCGCTTCCCCGCGGGGCGTTCGGGTCTCGTGGTCGCCGGCGAAACTAGGCGGGGCCACGCCTCACGAGCCGCGCTGTTGCGGGTGGATCGCCGTCGATCGACGGGAGGCTCGGAGATGCCGCGTCGATCGTTCCAGCACGAGATCCCGAGGAGGGTGGGCCGCCGGCAGACCGAGGCACGGAGGGTGCTCTGCCCGACGAAGGGGAGCGATTCAAATTCAGCGGTTTCACCCGTAAAATCGAGGTCGCCGAGGCGGTCGTTAATTTAACAATAAATTTAAATTTTAATAAATCAGAATTATTTTTATAAATTCTATAAGTCCATAAAGAATCTTTAATGAATGCGATGAAAGTCGCGTCGAGATTTCAGCTCGCGTCGATCTCGATGGGGGATGGGCCTGTCGATCTGATGGCTGGCACTCGGCTTATCGAGCTTCATTCGAGAGCAAAGATGCGAACCGGTGGGAAATGGCAGTGGGTCCAAATTGCCTCTTGTATTCTCATACCCCAGAGGTTTATACCGGGAGTTGAGAGACGTCAGGTGGGGGCGCTCTGATTGGCCTCCCACCGGGAGGTCACCCGCTGCCCGAAGATTCCGAAAAAGACCGATCTGAACTCATTGACGAACTTCGCAAGCTTCGACAGGAGTTCGGCGAGCAGGCCGCCGAATTACGCGATGCCGAAGGGCCGATACGGCGCGCTGATCAGAAATTCTTCAGACCTGATCTTCGAATTCGACAGCGAGGGGTCGCCTGGTCTTCTTGAGTTCGAACTGTTCCTCGCTCATCTCTCGTCCCCTCGATGAGATCCTGGGAAAGACCGTGCAGGAGAGCGGGGTTTTGGAGTCTCTGCACCCAGACGATCGAGAGCCGCTTTTCGAGGCCTTTCGCGAGGGAATCAAATCGGACAAGGAGACGAGAAGTCGCTTTCGGCTGCGCGATCCCGATGGCTCTTGGCGTTGCTTCGAAGGAGTGTCGACACCCTGCAAGCAGGCGGATGGTTCTCGACGTGTCCTTTCGATCTGCCACGATGTGACGGATGTCGTGCAGGCGCGTCAGGATCACCAGGAGACTGAAGAACTCTATCGAATCGTAACCGATGTCAGCCGCGACATGATCGTCGAGGTCAATGCTGCGGGTGAGGTGGTTTTTGCAAATCGGTCTGTCGAAGTCGTAACCGGATACACCCGCGATGAGTTGATCGGAAAAGAATATATTTGGTTTTATAAGCTGCTTCATCCGGATGATCGCGAACGCATCTTTAGGCAATACGAAAATCAAAAAGGGGAACCTGGCGATTCGATTCGCTATCCCCCTTATCGCTTTCAACACAAAGACGGGTCATGGGTCTGGTTTTCGACAATCGGCACCTGGTACGAGAAGACCAGTGGCGAGATCAGAATGCTCGAATTGTCGCGGGACATTTCCCAGGAGATTCAAAGAGAAGAGGAACGAATCGAAATTTCACGGCAGATGCTGGAGACCCAGAAGCTCGAGAGCCTGGGGGTGATGGCGGGAGGCATCACGCACGACTTCAACAACCTGCTGACACCGATTCTCGGTGACGCACAACTCGCGCTACTCGATCTGCCCCCCGATTCACCTGTTCGGCCGCGTATCGAGCAGATCCATCACGCAGCGAAGCGGGCCGCAGCGCTCACCCGGCAGATGCTCGCTTATTCGGGGCAAACCCCGGTATCGATCGAACCCCTCTCCGTTTCTCGGCTCGTCGAGGAGATGGGGCAGTTGCTAGAGGGAACCGTCTCGGGCAAGGCGGCGCTGATCTACGACTTGTCGGATGATCTGCCCGCTGTGGAGGCGGATATCGCGCAGCTCTCCCAGGTGGTGATGAACCTGATAACCAATGCGACCGAGGCGGTCCGCGAGGGGGCGGGGCGGATCACGCTTCGGACGGGCGCCGTCGAGGCTGAGAAGGTCGATCGCAGCAGCGTGATTGGGGACTGCGAGCCGGTCGCGGGGAACTACGTCTTCTTCGAAGTCATTGACGACGGTTGCGGGATGGATGCCGAGACGCAGTCGAAAATCTTCGATCCATTTTTCACGACCAAGTTCACCGGGCGCGGTCTGGGGCTAGCGGCTGTCATCGGAATCGTGCGGAGTCACGGTGGGCTGATCGAGATCGACAGCGAGGTGGGGCGTGGAACGCGGTTTCGCGTGCTGTTTCCCGCTGCACAGAAAATTGCAGCTGCGACAAGGCCGCGGACGGCGCCGCCGGTCGAAGAATGGCGCGCCAGCGGGACGGTGCTGGTCGTGGATGACGACGAAGGGGTTCGAGATCTGCTGGACGTGACCCTTCGCCGAGCCGGGTTCACGGTGCTGCTGGCGAGCGATGGCCGCGAAGGGGTGGATCTCTTCAGGCTTCACGCAGATGAAATCTGCGTCGTGGTGCTGGATCGGACCATGCCGGACATTGGCGGCGAAGATGCTTTCGACGAAATTCGACGAATCCGGCCCGACGTGCGAATCATGTTGATCAGCGGCTACTCGGAGGAGCGGGCGGCGTGGCACTTCATCGACAAGGGACTCGATGCTTTTATGCATAAACCCTTCGAGCCCTCGGTTCTGCTCGAGAAAATTCGGCGCATCGTCGACAGCGATCGGGATCCAACCGCTTAGCGTTCTCTCCAAAAAGTCGCCCAGCCCCTTAGGGTTAACTCTTACAACCAGTCAAATCTTCTATCTATTTCGCTGAACAACGCCTTCTAATTACTGGAATCGGTGCTAGAAATGTTTGCCGAGCGGAGTTGGCGGCGAAGAGCGGCCGTAATCGGCGGCGGGAGGACGGAGAAGAGATGGCATTGAAGGAAGGGGAATCGAATATTCCTGCGCGTCGACTCTCCATCCCGCGGGCGTGTGCTTCAGCCCGGCATCGCCAGCGAAATCCGGGACCGCGATTGGAAGCTCTCTTTCGAATCCCGCCATCAAGCGGTCGAAATCGGTGAAGAGAAGCTGATCTACTACAACAAGGCGCGCTCTTTTGTGAAGCAGCCGGTTTTGATCGAGGCGCAATCGAGCGACGGGCCGCCCTTCGTGCTCGCCGTGAAAACCGTTGGCGACGCCGTTTCTGTGGGGACTCGCGAAGAAGATCGCGTATCGACCCTCGGGAGCGGTTTGACGGCGATGATCGAAAACGAGGCTGACTGTCCCGTCCAGGATATCAGCCTGTCAGGCCTCGCCGCCTTGTCCGCCCGGCAATATCACATTGGGCGATGCCTCGAAATCGCGATTCGCTATGGGGACGAAGAGTATGCCGGCGAAGTGGAGGTCCAATGTGCTCATCCGATCGGCGGTGGAAAAATCCGTTACGGATTACTCGGTGTTTTTGATACCGCGGAAGGCAGAAACCTCCAGAATGGTTTGACGCGAATGACCCTCGAGATCCAGCAGCAGCGCCTGAAGATCATCTCGAGTTCGAGCTGACTTCCACGCCGAGCGCGGCCTCCAGGCGGAACGGGAACTGGATCGGTGCCGCTGCCATGAGGGCGGTTCCAATTCCGCCGCTGCGCGCCTGTTTCGCGGATGCGGGCTAGAGTCGGCCCATGTCGAATTTCTTCGAACGTCCGCCGGCGGCTGATCAGACCCTGATCGGGCGAATGATCCGAGCCGCTCGTCTCGATCTGCGTCTCTATGCGGAGGTCGAAGCGGATAAGACCAGCATTGGTCAGGCCGCCAGTGTGGTCTTGCTCGCGGCTTTCGCGGGTGGCATCAATATTCCGAATGCGCCGTTCGTGATTCTCTTCGGCGGACTGCTGGTTGCACTCGCCGGGTGGGTGTTGTTCGCCTACGTGATCTATCTGATCGGCGCGAAGCTGCTGCCCGAGCCCACGACCAAGGCGGATTTTGGCGCGTTACTGCGAGCGATGGGGTTTTGCGAACGCGCCGGGGGTCGTGAAGTTGTTGGGGATCGTTCCCGAGCTGCGCGTGTTGGTTTTTTTCGTGGCGATGGTGTGGGTACTCGTGGCCACGGTTACGGCGGTCCGGCACGCGCTTGCCTACAAGAGTTCCTGGCGCGCGATCGGGGTCTGTGCCATTCCGCTACTCGCCAGCCAGCTGTTGATCTTCGCCGTGGCGTCCTCGATCACGGGGTCGCCCGAAATGCATCAGGGAATGCCGGAGCCCCCCGTCGTGCTGCCTTGATTTTTGCTTGGTAGCCGCGTTGCCGATCGCGCGAATGTTCCGCTACGAGAGTTCGAGATCGGCAAATACGGGCGCGTGATCCGAGGGCGTCAGGCCATCTTTCTTCTTCCGAAAATCCCGATCGATCGCGATCGCCTTGAAGCGGGGCAGGGCAGCGGGGTTGGCGAGCAGGAAGTCGATCCGGAGGCCGAGTTTTCGGTGAAACGCTCCGCCCCGGTAGTCCCACCAGGAAAACGCGACCTCATCCGGGTGGAGGGCGCGAAAGACGTCGGAAAATCCGCATCCCAAGAGATCCCGGTAGCGCTTTCGCTCCTCTTCGGTGTGGAAGATCTGGCCCTCCAATCGATCTCCGTCGTGACTATCGATCGCGGCCGGACAGACGTTGAAATCCCCGCACAGGATGGCCGGCTGCTCGCGATCCGCGGCCCCCTCGAAGTGCCGCGCCAGGTCGTCGAACCAGGTGAGCTTCTTCGGAAAGTCCTCGTGATCGAGACTCTTGCCGTTGGGGCAGTAGACGGTCGTGAATTGGAGATTGCCAATTTCGGCACTGAGAAATCGGGCGCCGAATTCGGCCTGACCCGGCAAGCCCTGCTGGGTCACGCGGGCTGGCTCTCGGCTCAGGATCGCGACGCCGTTCCAGGCTTTCTGGCCGTAGCTTGCGACGTGGTATCCGAGTGCCTCGAACGGCTCGCGCGGAAACTGCTCATCGGTGAGTTTGAGTTCCTGCAAGCCGACGACGTCGGGCTGGCGCTCTTTCAGCCAGAGCAGCGCGAATTCGAGCCGAGCGCGAAGTCCGTTGATGTTCCAGGTCGCTACCCGCATCGACACTCCTGCGCCATTGCGCCCGTTCTAGCACAGGCCTCGGGCCGGCGCGTTCAAGCCCCTCATCGACACGACGAACACTGATATTCTACAGTGGGTTGTGCTTCTGAATCGAGAAGTTGCACGAAGTATGGCGGCGACCGTGGGCGAACTCCGCAACGCCGTTCTAGACTGTCGGTCGATAGTTTGACGGAGGCCCCCCATGGTGGATGAAATCCGGCTCGTCGCGGACGAGTTGATGTCACAGCGCGAACACTGCGATCCCCTCACAGAGGCCAGGAAGGAGATTCTTCCCTATCAGCGTCGCGTCGCCGACGCGTTGGGAGCTCTGCGGGCGATCGTCACGGACGATACGCCCTCCGGCCAGTTGACCAGCGACCTGCGCGTGATCCAAGGCCTCGTCGCCGCCCTGGTCGGAAGTGAGCACGCCACTCGGTTGATCCAGAAGCTCCCATCCATTCGCCACCTCGTGGCGACGGATCTCGAGGCCGCCTATCAGGGAGATCCATCTGCGTCGAGCTACGGGGAGATCATCGCCGCGTATCCGAGCATCGTCGCGGTTTCCGCTTACCGCGTGGCTCATAGCTTTCACGAGATTGGTGAGAAGATCGTTGCACGCATCATGTCGCGGGATGCGCATAGCCAGACCGGCATCGATATCCACCCGGGCGCCGTGATTGGCGCTCACTTCTTCATCGACCACGGCACCGGCGTCGTGATCGGGGAAACCTGTGACATCGGCGATCGAGTCAAGCTCTACCACGGTGTGACGCTCGGCGCGTTTTCGAATCGGGCGGGGCGCGATGATGCCGGCAACAAGCGCCATCCGACGCTGGAAAACGACGTCACCATCTACCCGAATGCCTCGATCCTCGGCGGCGATACGGTGATTGGCGAAGGGTCAATCGTCGGCGGCAACGTCTGGTTGACCCACTCGGTTCCGCCCTACACGCGCGTCACGATCGACGCCCCGAGCCTGCAGCTCCATCAGAAGCCACCGACGCAATTGGGAGGCGGGATCTAGGCCGCGCTCAGCCCGAGCGCCTCCCGATAAAGCCGTCCATGCTTCGGGTCACGCCGAGTGCGCGCGCGATCCAGTCGAAGATCGGCGTTGGAAGCAGGCGCATCAGGTACACCAAGAGGACCGAGCGCGGCAGCAGAAGCCGGCGTCGCTTGCGCCGAATCGCCCGGACGATTTGTCGGGTCGCGTATTCGGGTGTGAGGATCGGGAGTAGCGGTGTCGCGGTGCTCGCGCCCTCGAACATGCCCGTCGAAATGAAGTAGGGACAGACGACAGTCGTTCGGATCTCCGGGTGGCCGAGGTGGCGCAGCTCCGCGTGCAGCGCGTCATCGAATCCAACTGCCGCGTGTTTGCTAGCCGCGTAATCGGTCATCCCCGGCGCGCCGATGAGCCCCGCCGCCGAAGCGATCGTGACGATGTGACCGCGGCCACGCTCGATCATGGCCGGTAGAAACGCGCGCGTTGTCCAGATGGGTGCGAGCGCGTTGACATCGAAAGTTTCTCTGATCTCCGCGTCCGTGATCTCGAGCAGCGGCCGACCCGAGACCACACCTGCGTTGTTGATCAGGATGTCGATCGGACCGTGCTCATCGATCACGCGCTTCGCGGTGTCGTGGATCGAGTAGGGCCGGGAGACGTCGCAGAGGTAGGTCGCGCAGCGCAGGCCCCGTTCGCTGAGTTCCTTGTCGACGGCCTCCAGCGCGAGCCGTTCGTTGCTCCACAGGATCAGCTGGGCGCCCTCGGCAGCGAGCGTCTCGGCCATCAGCTTGCCGATTCCGCTCGAGCCGCCCGTAATCAAGATCTTCTGGTCGCGAAAAGACCCCACGGGAGAACCCTATCACGGACCAGGCCATCGTGCGGGTTCGGCGGCCGGTTCCCTGGGAGCGCGACCCAGGTTGGGGTCACACGTCGCCGCAAAGCGAATCCGTAGGATTTGCCAGCCAGGCGAGACCGGAAAGGTCTCGTCGCCGCAAAGCGAATCCGTAGGATTCGCCAGCTACCCGCGAGCTGTGATCACCGAACCGAGTACCACGGTTGCGGCGCCCAGCAGCATCCACGGCGAGAACTGCTCGGCGGGGAGCACACCGGGAAAGAGCTGATGGGTGAGCTTGATCAAGCCAAACGTCGCGACGGGGGCAAGCGCGATGACGGCGCCCACGCGCGACGCTTCGACGTTTTCGAGTGCAGCGCTGAAGGCTCCGTAGGCGACGAGCGTGTTGAGCGCACAGTAGAGCAGCAGAGGGATCGCCCATCCGGAGAGCTCGACGATCCGACTGGGGTGGGCCAACGGTGTGAAGCAGAGCGTGCAACCTACGTACAAGCACAACAACAGGGCTTGCGAGCGGTAGATCGTGAGGAGTTGTTTCTGGATCAGCGCCGAGATCGACCAGGTCAACGCGGCTGCGAGCACCGTCACATAGCCCAGCAGGTAGCGGTTGCTTTCCTCGACGAACGCGAGAAGCTGATCGGAACAGAAGATCGCGAGCCCGCCAATCAGCACGAAAAAGCCGAGCCACTGCCGGCGATTGAATCGCTCTCCGTAGATGACAATCGCGCCCAGCGAGAACATCAGCGGGCAGGCCTGCATCACGATCTGGGCGTTGGCGGGGGTCGTTATGTCGAGGCCGAGCAGGAACAGCAGGTAGTTGGCGGCCATGCAGAGTGTGGCGAACACGAGGAGCAGCCAGCTTCTCGGCCCGAGCCGCGAGAGCCGCGGCAGTGAACCCCGCGACGCGAGAATCGCGCCGAGAACCAGCGATGCGGCGAGAAAGCGAAACCAGATCAGCGTCACCGGATCGAGGTCGCGCAGCATTGCGGAGAGCGCGATCGGCAGCGTGGCCCAGGCCAGCATGGTGGTGGTGGCGAGGGCGATTCCGAGGCGGGTTCTGCCTGAGGTCTTGTGGAGTATCACGGTTGGATGAGGCCTCTGGCAGCTACTCGATTGGCTGGCCCGATGGTGGCGTGTGCGCGGTTACCGTCAACTCCGTCCGGCTGCATCGCTCGTATCCACCGGGAGTGATAGGGTCACGCCATGGATGGACCGCTCGAGGGCTACCGGATCGTCGATCTGACCGCGCTGGTTTCCGGACCGATCGCGACGATGATGCTCGCCGAGCAGGGCGCCGACGTGATCAAGGTCGAGCCGCCGGGGCAGGGCGATCTCGTGCGCGCGATCGGGGGCGCGCGATCCGGAATCACGCCGCTGTTTGCAACGAGCAATCGGAGCAAGCGATCGATCTCAATCGACCTGAAGCAGCCGGAAGGCGTGGTGTTGTTGAAGCGGCTGGTGGCGACCGCCGACGTCTTCGTGCAGAATTTTCGCCCCGGGACTGCAGAGCGGATGGGGGTTGGCGAGTCTGCATTGCGCGCCGTCGCTCCCAATCTGATCTACGTCTCGATCAACGGATTTGGTGAGAAGGGACCCTACGCGCAACAACGGGTCTACGATCCGATCATCCAGGCGGCGTCGGGGCTCGCCGCCGTGCAACGAGATCGCGAAACGGGCCGCCCGCGCATGGTGCGCACCATCGTGGCGGATAAATTGACTGCGCTGACGGCCGCTCAGGCGATGACAGCCGCGTTGCTATCCCGCGAGCGAACCGGAGAGGGGCAACACGTCCGGCTCGCCATGCTCGACGCGATGGTTTCCTTTCTCTGGCCTGAAGCGATGATGGATTACACGTTCGTGCAAGATGGTGACGAATCCGGTCGGAAAGACCGCAAACCGCAGGCCCGAGATCTGGTGTTCGAGACGTCGGATGGTTTCATCACCGCGGGTACGGTTTCCGATGCCGAATGGGCCGGCTTCGCGCGCGCCGTGCAGCGCCCGGAATTGGTCGGCGATCCCCTGTTTGCGACGGGTACCGCGAGATTCGAAAACTGGGATGAACGTCTCGAATTGATGAGCGAGATCATTCGCACCGATACGACGGCGCACTGGCTCGAGCGACTCGACGCTGAACAGGTACCCTGTGCGCCAATCCTCGAGCGCCACGAACTTCTCACCGACGCGCAGATTGCTGCCAACGAGCTGATCGAAGAGATCGACCACCCGCAAGCCGGACGGATTCGCCACATCCGTCCCGCCGCGCGCTTCGATCGCACCGCCGCGAGGGTGCGCGGCTTCGCACCTACGTTGGGCCAGCACACGGACGAAGTGCTCGCCGAGATCGGAGTTGGCGAATCGGAACTCGCGTCGCTTCGCGCGGCGGGCACGGTTTTCTAGCTGACGACGACCGTGCATTCGCTCTAGGGCTCACCAATCTTTTGCGGGGTGGTTGCCCGGGGTCGGTGACGGGAGGCCATCGGGCTCGAACCCCATGTCGCCCGATGGGCCTCCCGTCACCGGCCCCGAGTGAAGCTTCCTTTGGAGGGGGCTCTTGGATCGCGGGTTTTCTTCGCGCAGGCAAATGGGATCGTTGGGAGCGGGACGCAAGAGCTGCGAACGAGATGGGGTTCGAGAGAGTAGCTCTTGCGTCCCGCTCCCCTAGCAAGGCCTATGTGTTGAATCGGGTCTCGAGTGTGTGGGATACGTTTCCCCGGCGCCTCGGTAACGAAGCGGCCTTCTAGGTTGCGCTCTTGCCTCTCGCCATGAGTAGTTTGCCCGAGCGGACGAGTTCGGCGATCGAGTAGGGGCGGAGCAGGCTGATCAGGGCGTCGAGTTTTTCGCTCGAGCCGTAAGCCTGCAGGATCATCGATTCGCTCCCGTAGTCGACCACCCGCGACTTGAAGTGTTCCGCGACCTGCAGGATCTCGGTGCGCTCCGCGAGCGGCGCTTCGATCTTGATCAGCGCGATCTCCGTCTCGTAAGCGAGATTTCCGGTGTGATCGATTGCGTGGACGACATCCACGAGCTTGGCGAGCTGCTTGATGATCTGCTCCAGCACCTCGGACTCGCCCGAGCAGGTGACCGTCATGCGTGAGAACCGGCCTTCGGCGCCGGGGCTGACCACGAGGCTTTCGATGTTGAACCCGCGCCGCGAAAAGACGAGTGCGACCCGCACCAACACGCCGGGCACGTTGTTGACGAACAGCGAAATCGTGTGGATCTGCTGCGGAACCGGTTCCAGTTCGATGGCTGCGCTCATCTCATGTGCTCCCGCTGGGTTTTGCAAGTGCGTGTTTGGGTTTCTCGATCAACATTTCGCTCACCGACGCACCCGCTGGGATCATCGGGAAGACGTTGTCTTCCTTGACGACTTCGGCCACGACCACGCAGGGTCCGTCGTGTTCGTGCGCCTCGCGCAGGATCCGGTCCGCGTCGGCGGGCCGCCGGATCCGAAGCGCCTTGACGCCGTAGGCCTGGGCGAGCTTCACGAAGTCCGGATTTCCCTCGAGGTCGGAACCCGAGAGCCGATTTTCGTAGAACATCTCCTGCCACTGCCGGATCATGCCCAGGAAGTTGTTGTTGATGATCAGAACATTGACGGGCAATTTGTGGACGAACGCCGTTGCGAGTTCCGAGAGCGTCATCTGGAAGCCGCCGTCGCCGACGACCGCCCAGACCTTCTTGTCGGGGTTTCCAAACTGCGCGCCGATCGCGGCCGGGAAGCCGAATCCCATCGTGCCCGCGCCGCCGCTGCTGATCCAATGTCGGTTGGAGCGGGAGCGACAGAACTGCGCGGCCCACATCTGGTGCTGGCCCACGTCCGTCGTGATGATCGCCTCGCCCTGCGTGAGCGCGTCGAGCCGATCGAGCACGTGCTGCGCCCGCAGCCCTCCCTGCTTCGGGTACTTGAGCGGGTAGAGGCGGCGCCACTTGTCGCACTGCTCCAACCAATCGGCGGTATCCGCCATCTCGATCTGGGGAATCAGGTCTTCGACCACGAGCCTCGCGTCACCGAGGATCGACACGTCCGGCCGGATGATCTTGTTGAACTCGGCGGGATCGATGTCGATGTGGATCTTCACCGCTCCGGTACAGAAATCTGAAAGCCGCCCCGTGATGCGGTCGTCCCAGCGTCCACCGATCGACATGATCAAGTCGCAGCCGGCCACCGCTTTGTTCGCGTAGGCGGTGCCGTGCATCCCCATCATGCCGAGGTGGAGCGGGTGGGTTTCATCCACCGCACCCTTGCCGAGCAGGGTGGTGACCACGGGTGCGCGCAGTTTCTCGGCGAGCGTGGTGATTGCTTTGCCAGCTCCCGAGATCACGGCGCCGTGGCCGACGTAGAGCAGCGGGCGCTTCGCGGCGCGCAGCAGTCGAGCCGTTTCGGCGATGGCTTCGGGCGCCCCACGCGACGCGACTTCGTAGCCCGGTAGGTCGACTTCATCGCAGAAGGGCGCATCACACGGCCCTTGACCGATGTCCTTGGGAACGTCGACGAGGACGGGTCCCGGTCGTCCGCTGGTTGCGACGTGAAAGGCTTCGCGGATGATGCGCGGGATGTCCGCCGCGTTCTTGATCAGATAGGAGTGCTTGACGACCGGGTAGGTGATGCCCGTGACGTCCGCTTCCTGGAACGCGTCCTTGCCGAGCATGCTCGTGATGGTCTGGCCCGTCAGCACGACGACCGGCGCCGAATCCATCAACGCGGTGAGCAATCCGGTCACGGTATTGGTGGCACCGGGGCCCGAGGTCACGAGCACGACGCCCGGGCGCCCCGTAGCGCGCGCGTAGCCGTCCGCCATGTGGGTGGCGCCCTGTTCGTGGCGGGTGAGGACCAATTGGATCTTGGAGTCCACCAACGCATCGAACAAGGGCATGACAGCTCCGCCTGAGAGCCCAAAGACGTATTCCACGCCTTCACGCTCCAAGCATTGGATGATCTTCTCGCCACCAGTCGGATGTTTTTGGTCCGTGTCTTCTTGGATGTCCAAAGTTTTGCCCCTTGAATCCAATTTTGATCCCCCACTGTAGCTCAGGAGAAGGCAAATTCGAGTCAAATATCGTTTGTTTTCGTTAAAATCCTATATCCCCGTGGGTATATAAGTAAAACATCGGCATTATAAGGCCAAAGCTGAAATATATGATGTATTGAGAGATGAAAATTAAACCAAAATGAGTCTATTTAGATTCTTGGCGAAGTCAGGAGATTCAAAGTCGGAGATTTTGATTGGATACTCTCGACTGCTCGCTCTTCCGCTCCGCGTTCGCCAGCTGCTCCCTCACCTCCTCCAGGGGCGCACCGTCCGGCACGCTGACGAAGGGCGCTTTAGACAGGGCCTCGCGGAGCGGAATCGAGGTGAGTCCGCCCGCCCGGAGTGCGTGGATCAATTTGAGGGTTCGGAAGGCGTCGAAGCCGCCGTGGAGGTGTTTCGCGCGGGTGATGGGGGTTCGGCAGCGCTGTACGCCGATGCGGGCGGCCGCCCACGCGCCCGTTTGATCGAGCTGCAACCGAAGCCGCTGCACGTCCGCACAGGGCCAGGCCCCGATCTGCTTCGCGAGCAGATCGGTGGGGTCCGCTGAATCTCCGGCTTCTGCGAGCGCGTCGAGGGTTTGGAGCCAGGCGCCCAGATCGGAAAAGACGTCCGGGTGATAGACGCAAAGCGGCGCGAGATCGCGCTCGTGGTCCCGGGCGCGCTCGAGTGCGCGCCCCGTCCCGAACGGCGTGCGCTTCGAGGCGCGAGCGGAGAGGCGAATCAGTTCGCCGTCGAGCGAGCGAATCGTTCCGACCTTCGCGAGTTTGTTGAGCAGGTAGAAGTCTTCGCCGGCCAGGCGCTTCGGAAACCCGCGCACTCGCGCATACGCGCTGGCGTGTACGGCGAGGGTGCTGCCGATGGCGTGAAACGCGTAGGGTGAGCCCGCGAATCGAAGCCCGGCCACGTAGTAGCGGAGCGAGGCTTCGTATTCGAGCGCTTCGCGGGTCGCGTCGACGTGTCGGAAGGGATAGAGCAGGGCGGCGTCCGAGTCGCCCGCAACCTCGGCAGTGGCCGCTTCGAAGTAATCCGTGGGTAACACCACATCCGCGTCCGTGCAGTGAATCCACGGAGACGCCACGTTCCCCTCGGACCAGAGCGCCAGCGCAATGTCCGCTGCGATCTTTCGCGCCAAGCCCACGCCGTGCCGCGGCGGGAGCTCGTGCCCCCGCGTTGCGCGGTCGATGAGCAGCAGCGCGCCTTGCGGGTGTTCGTGGACCGCCGCGTTTGGTGCGAGAGGGATGCTTTGGCTGCCATTCGCGCGAAGCTGCTCGAGCATGGCGAGGTTCGCGGCTTTCATCGGAGACGGAGAGTCGGCGCGGCCGTTGATGACGAGCACGATCAGAACGTCGCCGAGCACACCCGCCGGAATCGAAGCCAGCGCCTGCAGCAGTTCGCGCCCTTCGCCGTAGGCGGGAATCGTCAGCACGTGACCGAATTGGCGCCGGAGTGCACCGAGTTCGCGTGCTTCGGGTTCCGCGTAGCGATCGAGGTACTGGTTTTGGGTGTGCGGCACGGCCATCCGCGACGTCAGTGCAGAGCCGCGCTGATCGGAAGCTCCGACACGATCTGCGCCTCGTCGTCGAGCCACTCGGACAGTCGATTGCTGACGGCGCTCTCGTCGAAATACAGCTCGGCGAGATCGACGAAGAGTTCGCGGTGTCGCCCCTCGGATTCCATCAGGTTCGCGTAGAAGGCCGCCATCTTCGGGTCGGCGCCAGATTCGTCGATGGCCGTGGCGATCAGCCCGAAGCGCTCGCAGCCGCGGGCCTCCACCACGCCCGCAACCAGCAACCGGTCGAGGAAGTAGTCCTCGCGGCCCCTGCGGACCCGCTTCAGCAGGGCATTCAGGTAGGGGTCCTTCCGGTCGCGCGTGAGCAACAGGCCTCGCTCTTCGACGATTCGATGGACCTGCTGGAAGTGGTGGAGTTCTTCGCGTGCAAGTTCGATCATCTGGCGCACGAGTTCTCGGCGATCGGGATAGTGGGTGACCAGCGAGATTGCATTCGCGGAGGCTTTGCGCTCGCAGGCCGCGTGGTCGAGCAGGAAGTCGTCGAAGCCGTCGAGGACGGCCGTCACCCATGGGTCCGCGGTTGCAACGCGCAGTTCGAGCATCTCGACCGAGGTTTAGCAGCTGTGCCGACCAGTCGGTATGATCCGCGCGTGATCGAGTTTCGAACACCGTTGCGCGGCCGACTCGAACAATTCGAACTCGATTCGGAGGCGCTGCGGGGCAATGCGCTCGGCGATCCCCACCGTCGTTCGGTCACCGTCTATCTCCCGCCAGAATATGACCGCGCACCCGATCGGCGCTTTCCGGTCTTCGTCGACCTCGTCGGTTTCATGAGTTCGGGGCCTGCCCATGTGAGCTGGAAGGCCTTCGAAGAGAGTGTTCCGGAAAGGCTGGAGCGCCTGGTTCGGCGCAAAGCCATGGGCCCGGTGATCGCGGTCTTTCCCGATTGCTGGACGCGACTGGGCGGCAACCAGTACATCAATTCACCGGCCGTCGGGAAATTACGCGGATCACCTCGTCAAAGAAGTCGTTCCCCAGGTCGACGAGCGCTTCCGCACGCTTGCGGATCCCGCGAAGCGCGCGGTGTTCGGAAAAGTCCTCGGGGGGGTACGGCGCGCTGATTCAGGGGATGAAAGTACGCCCGCCATTGGGGGGCGATCGCCTGTCACTCGGGCGATATGTATTTCGATTTCTGTTACCGAAACGACATTCCGCGGGTGTTGACGGCATTGGCGGCCTTCGGCGGAGATCCCAAGAAATTCCTGAAGGCCTTCTACGCCAGCCGAAAGCCGGACGGCGATACCCACACCCTGATGTTTCTCGCGATGGCGGCCTTCTACGATCCCGACCCGAAGGCGCCGCTCGGTTTTCAGCTGCCGATGGACCTGCACACCGGCGAGATCGACGAGAAGCGCTGGGCGCGCTGGCGGCGCCACGACCCGATCGAACTCGCGAAGAGGGCAGGGGTGCAGAAACAGCTGCGTTCGCTGCGCGGAATCTACATCGATTGCGGCACGCGCGATCAATACCACCTGCACTACGGCGCGCGCATCCTGCACAAACGCCTGCGCGAGGCGAAGATCTCACATCACTACGAAGAGTTCGACGACGACCATTCGTCGGTTGGTTATCGACTCGATGTGAGCCTGCCGTGGCTCTACGAGAAGATCATCCCGCGTGGAAAGGTGAGGTAAAGCGTCGAAAACAAGTGAGAGACTGCAAGAACGAATTCAGGAGCCCGGGCGAGATCGCAAGGCGATATCGCCTGCCTGGTGTCTGACGTCGCTTAGGAGATGAAACCACCCGATATCGGATATTTCAGTGATCTGGCGGTTCAAATCAGGGGTGTCGCAAGCCCTACGGATATCCTCACCAGAATGGGATGCGTCGATCCTGCGAATGGCATTTCGTTCGGGCAGCTCGTGATCGATGCGTATATCTGGGAGTGCGTTCGCGAGTTCATGAAGGAAGTGTATGTCCCAGAAGAGAGAATTGGCCTCGATGCAATCGAAGAAGTCGGCCACGGTCATCAATTCCTGAAGAGCAAACACACGAGACGATTCATGCGAGACGAAATTACCCAGTGGGACCCGGCCAAGCTGGAGATGCTTAAGTCAGACGCAGCCACGGTGATCACTGAAGTCAACAGCATCGCTGAGCAACTCCTGAAGGATCACGAGGTTCTGGAAATCGAGGAAAGCCTCAATCCAACAGGGTGATGAGATCATCCGAGCGTATGCGGGCAGCCTGGCTGCGAGACACCACAAGCGGTTCCGCCAGCCCAGAATCCGCAGAAGATTTACCGGAACGGGAGATTCTTGGGCTCCCCAATTCCCCAGGGGTCGGCCCCACCTGAGGCCGTTGCGCGGAACAGCGCAACCATTGCCCACCGGGTGGTGGGGGAGCGTGTGCAGCTCGCATTGCTAACCAATGGGAATCCTTCCGATCAATCGTTCATTCTTACATCGCCCACCACTTCGCAATCCGATGGATACGAGCGCTTCCTGAATTCAGGCACTCCTGGATCTGCGCATGGCCGACTGTGCCTCAATTCCCCATCTCGATCGAATTTCTTCAGCAGATTTCACTTCACACAAGTGAGTAGTAAGTGTTAAGCTTGCAGCCCCGGTGAGATTCTCCGGTTACGCGTGGTAGGGCGCGCGCAAAGATACCTGCAAGCCGATTTTGAACTGGAAACATTCTGATGTTCCTGCGCCCCCCCCCGGAATCCGCCCAAAAACTACTTATTACAGGGCTGTTCGGAGTCGCGATGCTGTTGTCCGCCTTGGCGGGCGCCGCCACGCCGACTGCGACACCCACACCCACTGCGACGCCAGGCAGTGGAGTGGTGGCCTACTGGGCGATGGACTGGGAGGGCAGCAGCTCTAGCCAGGGGATCGACACGAACCCCGCGTACACCACCCAGGTGGTGATCGTTGGATTCGATCCGCAGTGCGGGACCGCATCCCCTCCCTGCCCCATCGCGGGCTCCCTGAGCGGACGCACTGGGACTGGCCAGGCAATGGCACAGGCGCTCGATGGTGAGGCGGGTCACAGCAGCGTGGTGCACGACTTCACCTGGGAATGGGTGAGTGAGAGTGGTAACTCTGCTGCTCAGGAATTCGGCATGCTGGACACCGCGGCTGGAGAATCGCTTTGCGGTGTATCGTTGAACCTGTCAGACCATAGCCTCAATGTCAACGTTCCGGTCAAGTTCGGAGTCACTGGTCCGGATAGTCCCGTGACCACTGCGAACACGCCCTACTACATCCGAGAGCGTATCGTCGACAACGGTGATTGCAGCTACGACTGTTTTGTCTACGTCGATGAAACGCCCAGCTGGGGTGCTGGGACGTGGTACACGGGCTCGATCGTTGGCCAAGATTACCCCAGCTCGGGACCTTGCACGGCGGATGACAGGGACATTCGCGGGGTCTCCTTCTCGGGCAGCACTGGCAGTAGTTTCGACTATGTCGTGGATGACAGTGGGTTGTGTGACGAGGTCGTCAATGGGACGATTCCGGTGGGGACAAAATGCGGCAGCACGGGCGCCCCCACGCCGACCCCAACGGCTACACCGACCGCCACGCCTACTGCAACGCCTATCGCGACTCCGACTCCAACCGCCACACCTACTGCGACTCCAACTGCGACTCCGACGGCCACTCCGACCGCGACTCCGACGGCGACTCCGACCGCCACTCCTACTGCGACGCCGACGGCGACTCCGACCCCCACGCCAACCGCGACGCCGACCGCGACTCCTACGGCGACGCCGACCGCAACGCCGACCGCGACTTCAACTGCGACTCCAACTGCGACGCCGACCGCCACTCCGACTGCGACTCCCACAGCGACTCCGACTGCGACGCCAACTGCGACTCCGACCGCCACTCCTACTGCGACGCCGACCGCGACGCCAAC
>PVMK01157760.1_pt1 | contig 17880 bp, 14 predicted proteins | sample 1853481 | NCBI WGS metagenome assembly PVMK01 (sample SAMN08533507, study PRJNA380276) | Marine sediment metagenome, whole genome shotgun sequencing project. | reverse complement strand
CATAAGCAGAGACGAAGGGGCCGAAGTAGGCTGCATGGTCCTCTCCAATTTTTCGCACGATGGAAAAACCGGGATACTTTTCCTTGAGGTCCAGCCGCAAGGATGGATAGCGTTTGTCATCTTTTAACACCACATTGTAACGAGGTCGGTAACGCTTGATCAGATTGGATTCCAGGATCAGGGCCTCTTTTTCGTTACGGGTGAGAATGGTGTCAAAAGAAAAAACAAAACCTTTAAATTACGAAAGTGCCGTGCCAAAGATTTCAAAACACGGACGCGCCCATGCCTCCACTGCCAGATGGAAGGGTGTCTGGCGCCTTGCTGCCTGGATGTTGACCCGCAGATCTACCGGGAGCAGGTCAATGAAGCCGTCATGTTTCTTAGAGGCCGCACCACCGATCTGGTTGCAAAGATCAAAAAGCAAATGGATACCGCCGCCCGGTCTCAGGAATTTGAAAAAGCGGCCCGCCTCAGAGACAAAATGTTTTCACTGAAAAAAACGATTGAAAAACAAATCGCCGTGACTACCGATTTTCAGGATCGAGATGTGTTTGCGATCGTCAGATCCAACGGCGATGCGCTGGTTACCGTTTTTAACGTTATGGGCGGCTTCCTCAAAGGCACACGGCATTTTAGTTTTGAAGAGACCCTGTCAACCAGCGAGGAGGCCATGGGCATCTTTATCCGGCAATATTACGAAAAAACAGTTTCGCTGCCCAAAGAAATTTTAGTTTCCACACACATGCAAGACACGCCATTGATCGAAGAGTGGTTCCGTACGGTTAAAGGCAAAAAAGTAAAAATCCTGAACCCCAAAAGAGGAGAAAAAGCAAAATTGCTGGCCATGGCCACTCACAACGCTGAAAAAGAGCTGCGGGAGTTAATGATCACAAGAACCGCTGAGATGGAGTTGCTGTTACGGCTTCAAAAAAAACTTAAATTAACCAGATTGCCCGGGCGGATCGAATGTTTCGATAACTCCAATATATCCGGGGCCGAACCGGTTGCCGGCATGGTGGTCTTTGAAAAAGGCAAAGCCCAAAAAACGGCTTACCGCAAGTTTAAAATCAAAGCCGTACCCACCCACGATGACTATGCTTATATGTCGGAAGTGTTGCATCGCAGACTGGGGAAATTCGACTCGCGCCTAAAGCCCGAACCCTATCCGGATTTGTTGATTGTCGACGGCGGCAGGGGACAGCTGAACATTGCCTTGGCGGTGATCAAGGAGCTATCCCTCGAAGGTCAGTTTGAAATAATTGCTATTGCCAAAAAAGATGAAAAAAAGGGCGAGACCCGGGATAAGATATTTAAACCGCACAGGACCAATCCCATTGCCTTTGGCAAAGATGCGGATCTGCTTCTTTTCCTACAGCGGATCAGAGACGAGACGCATCGTTTTGCAATTACATTTCACCGCAGGCGCCGAACCAAAACCGCGCTGCAATCCGAACTGGATGCCATACCGGGTATCGGCAAAAAAAGAAAAACGATTCTGTTGAAACATTTCAAAAGCATAAAAAAAATCCGGGAAGCAGGCATCGACCAACTCAATGCGCTTCCCGGAATCACGCGTTCGGCAGCTGAAGCCGTGCACCGATATTTAAATTCCTAATCGAAATTGGTTTCAGGTGTCAGTGTTCAGGTGTCAGGATTGTGAACCCGATGACGTCGAGAATTATCAGGTTCCGCAGGCGGGTTACATCTGTTTTATTGGTTTGATTGGTTTAATTAGTTGTATTTGTTAAAGCGAACCAATTGAACCAATCGAACTAATCCAACCAATGGAACAAGTCGTTTTTCCTTGAGCCCTGAACTGCAAGACTGACACCCGAACACTGACACCTGACACCTTATCTTAACTAGTAATCCAGTTTTTTGAGAATGTCTTTTAGTTCCTGGACCGCGGCCGCAGAATTTTGTAAAGCCGCTTTTTCGTCCGCGGTTAAGGTAATCTCAATGATTTCTTCTGCACCGCCAGCGCCTAATTTAACCGGGACGCCGATAAACAGGTCGTTTATGCCGTATTCGCCTTCCAGATATACGGCGCAGGGTAAGATTTTCTTTTTGTCTTTTATAATCGATTCAGCCATTTCAACCGCAGCAGATGCCGGTGCGTAATACGCACTGCCGGTCTTCAGCAAACCGACGATTTCAGCGCCGCCATTGCGCGTGCGGTCGACCAGGGCATCAATGCGATCCTCCGGCAGCAGTTCGGTGATGGGAATTCCGGCGACCGTGGAGTACCGCGGCAGGGGAACCATGGTGTCACCGTGTCCGCCAAGAACAAAGGCGTGCGTATTCTCAACAGACACATTCAGCTCCATTGAAATAAACGCCCGAAAGCGTGCCGAATCCAAAACCCCTGCCATACCGATAACCCGCTCCTTGGGAAAACCGCTGGCTTCATGGGTCACATGACACATGGCATCCAGAGGGTTGCTGACGATAATGAGAATTGAATCCGGTGATAAAGCTGCAATCTGCTGGGTTACGGTTTTGACAATACCGGCATTGGTGCTGATAAGATCATCGCGGCTCATTCCCGGTTTTCTCGGAATGCCCGCGGTAATAATGACGATGTCGGAGTTTGCTGAGGCATCATAAGCATTGGCGCCTGTCAGGTGGGCATCATGTTTTTCAATAGGTGCCGCTTCAGTCAGGTCCAGGGCCTTGCCTTGAGGTACGCCTTCAATAATATCGATTAAAACCACATCGCACAGCTCTTTTTCCGCCAGCCGCTGTGCGGTGGTGGCGCCGACATGTCCGGCTCCAATAACCGTTGTTTTTTTGTCCATGAGGTCCTCCTTCCGTCATGATTAGAGAACCTATCTCAAAAATAGTAGGTCACGCTCAAGAGCAAGACACCGGCCGACGAAAAAGCGCAGCATACACGATAGTATGTGAGCATTTTGAGGAGGTCGGTAACGCAGCTATTGAGCGTTAGATGCATTTTTGAGATGGGTTCTAAATGGGTTCCAGTCATTCTTTCTCTAAAACACGCTTGCCGAATTATCTAAAAAAGTGATGATGGTTAACATAATTTCGAATATTGTCAACCGATTTATCTGGGTCTCAAATATTGACAGGAAGCATAAAAATAGGATAAATTAATATTACTTCAAGCAAATTTGGGCTTTTTTTTCGGTTGACAAAATAGCCTTTGCTAATATAATCGTCTGGTTTCGGCGCCGATCGTATTTTCGGGGTTTGAGGTCGCTAAGCATTCTATATCTAAAGAAAATGTGGCTTTGATCCGATAGCAGTATTGAGAAACTTTATATTTTCAAGATCTACATTATTCCATTTATGGCTATTGTTAATCTAAAAAAAAGACAGATCGAATGCAAAATCGTTTATTACGGCCCAGGACGTTGCGGTAAAACCACGAATCTGGAATATATCTATAAGAGTTTTAAAAATCAAGTAATGGGAGAGATGGTCTCCATCAAAACCGATGGCGATCGGACGTTGTTTTTTGATTTTTTACCGATGAACCTGGGTAAAATAAGAGGCTGTGACCTTCGCGTTCAATTATACACCGTTCCAGGACAGGTACGCTACAGCTCTACCCGCAAGCTGGTGTTGAGGGGGGCCGATGGTATTATCTTTGTAGCCGATTCGCTGGAAGTCCGGCGCGAAAAAAATTTGCTGTCCTTGAAAGATCTGCATCAAAATCTCAAAGAATACGAACTCAGCATTTTCAAGGTACCGTTGATCATGCAATTCAACAAAAGAGATCTTAGTAACGAAAACATTGCCATCATGGATCTTAAAAAAATGGAGCATGATCTCAATCGGCAGTTGAAGGTTCCTTTTTTTCCCAGCAGCGCCTTAAAAGGGGAAGGTGTCGGCAAAACCCTGCACGGTTGCTTGAAACTTGTCATGCAATCGGTCCAAAACGAACTCAGTTAGAGCGTTTGTCAAAATAACGTCCGATAGCGGTTGTCATGTTTGTAATAATTTTAATTTGAATGATGTCATCAAAAGCCGGAAAACACGATTTTTCTTCGTGTTTTCTGATTTTTGCGACTACGATTTATTTTTAATTATTAATCTGGGGCGATTTTATGGTACAATTCAATTATCGTAGACGGTATCCGTATCAATAACCCAGTTTGAAGATATAGCATTGGTTTATGAATAACACTGTGGCGCTATCAGGAAGCCTGGATTTTCTGAATTTAGGCGAATTATTAAATTTGCTCGGTACCAATGGTAGTTCCGGCGTGTTGCACATCAAAAGCAACTATTCGTCAGAACCCGGGTTGGTGTATTTGGATAAAGGAAATCCAATAAATGCGGTCAACGGTTCGTTTACCGGCCTGGATGCCCTTTTTCCCTTATTTGGTTGGATCGATGGCCAATTTGAATTTGTTGAGGAAGATGTCAGCTGTGAGAAAGAGATTAACAAAAGTCGTATGGAAATTATTCTGGACGGGCTGCGATTGCTGGATGAGGGCGAGATCAAAATGCTCGGCCCCGCCACAGCATCCAAAACCACGCCCGGATCTGAAACCATACCCGGTAAACTCCCTTTAATTAAAGGACCTCTGGTCGATTATTCATATGTGGTAGACGAAGAAGGATTTTATGACGGCGATGAGATCATTCAGGAGGGCAACCATGGCGATTGGATATGGGTCATCTTAGAGGGCACCGCTGAAATCATTAAACAGACCGCCAACGGTCCATTGCAAATGCTAAGAATAGGAGATGGTGCTTTTCTGGGCAGTGTCGCCGCGCTGTTTTCCGGAGGCAGAGTGCGCAGTGCAACCGTCAAGGCGGTGGGTAATGTGCAACTAGGGATGCTGGATTCACAGCTGCTGGCCAATGAACTCGCCAATGTGTCCGCTGATTTTAAAAGCTTGTTAACCAGCATCGATTCAAGGCTGCAGCAAATTATCGAGATGGCTGTTGAAATCACTAATAATAGTACCCAGCTCGACGATTTGGTTAAAGGCAAAAAACAACTGATCAAACAGGGCCAGAACGAAGAACGCCTATTCACCATTAAAAAAGGAGAGGCGATCATCGCCCGTCAAACCGAAAACAGTTATGTGCCGCTTGTACGGCTTAAGAAGGGGGATTTTTTCGGAAGAGTTCCCTTTTTAGATATGGGTCATGAACCGTATTCCGCCGCGGTATTTTCATCGGAAAATCTCAAGATAGCGGCCGTTGACTCTGAAAAACTGAAATCGGAACACGAACGACTATCTTCTACCCTTAAAAATATCATTGAACATCTGGCGACTTCTGTTTCCGTAACCACTCTGGTGACCTGTGGCTTTAAAAAAGAAAAGCCATAAAAAAATGCCGCTGCAACCCAAAACGATTAAAATAACGTGAGGACAATGACTACCCGAGAAAAAAGAAAACACACTCGAATCAACTCACTGAATCTTTCATACGTCTGCCTGGATGAAAATAACCAAATTTTCAAGCAGGGGATGGGAAGGACCCTTAATGTGTCCGAATCCGGCATCTTGCTGGAAACCCATTTTCCCATCGATGACCAGTATATCGTCAGGCTGATACTCGGGTTGGAGGAGGATCTGGTCGAAATAAAAGGTCGTCCGATACATACCCGCATAAATGATGAGGGCAAGTATGAAGTGGGCATCGAGTTTCTCAAATCCGGTGCGAAGGCCCGCAACGCACTTAAGAAATTCATCGATACCTTCCAGAAAAATAACAAATAAACGAAAAATCTAAAAAAAATCGTTCCGATTACGCACCTGCCTCTTGACCTTCACCCCATAATATCCCATATAAATACGTCCAATGTTATTCCACAAAACACAAAAATGTGCCAAGGAGAAAGGTGAAGATCATGAATAGACCCATCAGTGAAACCGACTTTCCGGAACTGAAACTTCTAAAACGGGGTAAGGTTCGGGATGTTTACGACCTGGGAGAACATCTTTTAATGGTTGCGACAGACCGCATTTCCGCATTTGATGTGGTTATGCCGGATCCCGTTCCCGACAAGGGAATTATTTTAACTCAAATTTCGTTGTTCTGGTTTGATATCATGCAGCCGCTGATTCAGAATCATGTTGTCGCAAAGGATGTGGAACAGTATCCGGAGGTTTGTCGCCCTCGTGCGGACGTCTTGCAGGGTCGCAGCATGCTGGTCAAAAAGGCACAACCCCTGCCGATTGAATGCATCGTCAGGGGCTATATTTCAGGCTCGGGCTGGAAAGAGTATACGAATTCGGGCAGCATCTGCGGTATAAAGCTACCTGCAGGTTTGCAGGAATCCCAGCAATTGCCGGAACCCATTTTTACACCGTCAACCAAAGCCGAACTCGGTGAGCACGATATCAATATTGATTTCAAAGAAGCCGCCAATCTCATCGGCAAGGCACAAGCAGAAAAGATCCGGGACCTCAGTGTGGCCATTTACAAAAAAGGAGCAGCCCTGGCTGATAAAAAGGGGATGATCATTGCCGACACCAAATTTGAATTTGGTTCGATTGGCGACCACATCATCTTGATCGATGAAATTTTAACCCCGGACTCATCGCGTTTCTGGCCCAAGGAGAGCTACAGCCCGGGTGGACCCCAAAAAAGCTATGACAAACAGTATGTTCGCGATTATCTGAATACGTTAGACTGGGATAAAAAAGCGCCCGGCCCCGCTTTACCGGAAGAGGTGATTGCAAACACCCGCCAGAAATATCTGGATGCGTTAACCCAACTTAGCGGCAGCAGCCATGGACTCTAAATTATCTGACGATCAAAATATCTCCCCGGATATGCCGCCGGATCATGCCGTCAGTTACCAGACGATTTCACTGGTTGACATCGATTTCGAAGACCCAGCTTTTCGCATCACCACCCGCAACGACATCGATGATCTGCTGGGCTCGATCCAGAAAATAGGACTGCTACAACCACCGGTACTGATGGCGAATTCGGCCGGATATACGATTGTTTGCGGGTTTCGGCGGATTGCCGCATGCCGCAAATTAGGCTGGACTCGGATAGCAGCCGGGATTTTAAAAAAAACAGTTGATCGCTTCAAAACGGCTCAGTTGTCAATTGCCGATAATGCGTTTCAGAGATCACTCAATCTGGTGGAGACATCCCGGGCTTTAAAGCTTTTGGACGATTTTGGCCCGGGCAATCAACAGCGAAAAGAAGCAGCAGAGGCACTGGGTTTGCCGATTAGCCGGTCCGCAACCCTTAAAGTTAAAAAAATTTGCCGGCTGCCGTTGCCGATTCAAGAAGGCATTCTGGCAGATACCATCAACCTGTCGATGGCGCTGGAACTGGGCGGGTTAGATCCGGCGACTGCTGAAGATCTGGTCTGGCTTTTCGATCAGCTTAAAGTGGGTTTGAACAAACAAAGAGAATTGCTCTTGCTGCTTAAAGAAATTGCCGGGCGGGAAGACACCTCCATCCCGCACTTGATTGCGGAAAAACCCTTGCAGGAAATTCTAAATAACACTGAAATGGATAGGGCGGTTAGACGGCAAAAAGTCCGATCGTATCTAAGACAACGCCGGTTTCCCGCCATTACAGAAGCTGAAACAGACTACCGCAAGTGGGTCAGGCAGCTTAAACTGGGAAACAATATCAATTTGATTCCGCCAAAAGATTTTGAAGGAACCACGTTTAGCATGACGCTGCGTTTTAATAATCGCCGGGAGCTCAGCGATCTGAAAAAAAGAATTGAAAAAATAATTCAACATCCCGCGTTTGGCAAAATCCTCGACTGATAAAATTAATGCGAATCTCAAAGCTTTTCATCAACCGGCAAGTTGCCGACCACCCCATGACACGATCCATCCAGTCTCGTCTGAAACTGCCTTCTGAGGCCGTCCAAAACGCCCAGCAGGTATATGAATCTATCTCATCGGCTCCGGACCCGGTGCAGCGGGGCAAGGAAACCCTTTACCTGACCCGAAACCGCGGGGCTTTTTTAAAAAAGTGCCCGGGAACCCGTCATTATACCTGCTGCGATTATCAAATTCTGCACATTGGCAGTTTCTGTCATATGGATTGCACCTATTGCGTTTTGCAGACCTACTTTCACCCTCCCATTCTCCAGTATTTTGTAAACCATGAAGATTTAATGGCAGAATTGGACACGGCTTTAGCGCAACATAAAATACTTCGAATCGGTACCGGTGAGTTTACCGACAGTTTGATCTGGGAGTTATGGACCGATGTGTCGTCTCTGCTGGTTCAACGCTTTGCTACCCAGAATCATGCGGTCCTCGAACTAAAAACAAAAACAATCGCCATCGAGCGATTGCAAAATCTGAATCATAACCGTAAGACCATCGCAGCCTGGTCCTTGAATACCAACCATATTATCCATACGCAAGAACGCGCGACAGCCAGTCTGGCGGCCAGGCTCAAAGCCGCTGCCAGTTGTGAAACCTGGGGATATCCGCTGGCCTTTCATTTTGATCCCCTGATCCTTTATGATGGCTGCGAAGAAGATTACACCCGGGTCATTGAGAATCTGTATTCACGTGTTTCGGCCGACAGCGTTGTGTGGATCAGCCTGGGCACCTTGCGGTTTCCGCCATCGATTAAAACCGTGATTCAGAAACGGTTTCCGGATTCTAAAATTATCTACGAGGAATTCATCAAAGGTGCGGACGGCAAAATGCGCTATTTTAAGCCGCTGCGAATCAAGCTGTACCGCAAAATCATCGCATGCATCCGGGACCATGCGCCGGATACAGTGGTTTACCTGTGCATGGAGGATGATGAAGTCTGGCGAAAGTCATTTGGCTTTACACCCGATGATGTCGGTGGGTTGCCGCACATGCTGGACATGAGTGCTGCCCGGCATTGCGATCTTGCTCTCGGTAGATCATAGGTGTCGGGTTTCAGATTGCAGAGGTCAGATGTCAGAGGACAGACGACAGACAAGGTGTTTCATCTCAAGTTTTTACCATTTGTCCTCTGTCCTCTGACATCGGTTTTCATCTGTTATCTGTCTTCTGACATCTGTCATCTGTTTCCTGACACCTGAAACCTTTTGAAGCCTGCGTCCAGGAACGGCAATTAAAATTTATGAAACGACTCATCACGATAATGTTGGTTTGTTTGTTATTAATTTTATCTCAACAGACGTGTTCAGCCGATACCTGGAATCAGATAAAATGGGTCGTGGACGGAGACACGGTGGTTCTGAGTGACGGGCAAAGGGTGCGTTATATCGGAATCAACGCTCCCGAACTGGCACACGACGACCATAAGGCTGAACCTTACGGGGAAGAGTCTAAACAATTTAACGCCTTGCTGGTGAATCGGAAAAAAGTGCGTCTGGAATCCGACAAAGAGCGCTTCGATCACTACAAACGACTGCTCGCTTACGTTTTTCTGAAAAACGGCACCTTTGTAAACGCCGAAATAGTATCAAATGGTTACGCCTATCTTCTGCGGCACCGGCCCAATTTGAAATACGATTCGATCCTGCTGCAGTCACAGCGGTCGGCCATGTCAGCTAAAAGGGGAATCTGGCAAAATTGGCAGGAGAACAAAAACGCGGTTGTGGGCAACAAAAACTCACGCCGCTTCCATTTACGCACCTGCCCGTACGGCAAGCGAATCAAACCCCAAAACCGAATTGTCTTTCAGAAAAAATGGGATGCATACTGGGAGGGCTATGCACCGGGGAAACGGTGCCTGCCGGTATTTGAAATACCGGGGGCTAATCCTTCTGGAATAATGGAATGATGGAATATTGGAAAAATGGGCTGCTCGGATTTCAAGCGATCAATTATCCGATTCTCTTACCCAATCTTCCAGAATTCCAATATTCCAATCTTCCAGACTAAAACTAATTACCAGCTCGTTGTCATCTCTAAATTCGCTATAAACCACGGATGACCGTGCCGGAGTTGGCTATTGCTTGCCCCGGTTGGCCTCTTCGATGATTTTTTCTGCGATCTGAGCGGGAACTTCATCATAATGGGAAAATTCCATTGTAAACATCCCCCGGCCGCCGGTCATGGAGCGCAAATCTGAGGCATAGCTCAAGAATTCCGCCATGGGCACCTGTGCATTAATCACCTGATTTTTCCCGGCATTATCCATTCCCAGGACTTTACCGCGCCGGCCGTTGAGGTCTCCCATGATATCGCCCATATAGTCTTCCGCAGTTGTAATCGTCACTTTCATGATCGGCTCGAGTAATGTCGGATTGGCCCCTTCCACCGCTTTTTTAAATGCCAGCGACCCGGCAATTTTAAATGCCATCTCAGAAGAGTCCACGGCATGGTAAGATCCATCATCCAGAATAACTTTGAAATCGACGGTGGAAAAACCGGCCAGCACGCCTTTTTGGCAGGCTTCAACAACGCCTTTTTCGACAGCCGGGATGTACGTTTTGGGAATAGCGCCACCAACGACTGCATTAACAAATTCAAACCCTTTCCCGCGGGGCAGGGGTTCAATTTGAATCCAGCAGTCTCCGAACTGACCGTGGCCGCCCGTCTGTTTCTTATGCTTGCCCTGAGCCCGGGCTTTGCGTTTAATGGTTTCCCGGTAAGGGACTTTGGGTTTATTCAACTGGGCTTCAACGCTAAATTTTCGCTTCAGTTTGTCAAGGATGGTTTCAACATGGATCTGCCCCAACCCGGATAAAAGAATTTCTTTTGTTTCGGCCACCCGTTCCAATTTCACCGAAGGGTCTTCTTCCAATAGCTTGCCCAATGAAATGAAAATTTTATCTTCGTCACCTTTGGATTTAGCTGTCAGGGCAAATGAGATCAGGCTCGGAAGGGGCTCGACACAGGCATATTTGATTTTAGCGGCATTATCGCAGAGGGTATCCCCGGTCCTGGTTTCCTTCAGTTTTGCCACAGCAACAATTGATCCGGGTCCTGCCTCCGCGGCCGTTTTTTGTTCTTTGCCGGCGACGGTTAATAACTGAGTAAATCTCTCTTTGCTATCTTTATTGGGATTGAAAAAGGTGCCGTCGCTTCCCAACTTTCCGGAAACCACCCGGAAGATGCTCAATCGGCCGGCATAGGGATCTGCAACAGTTTTAACAACAAACCCGGAAAAAGGCACATTTTCATCCGGAGCCCGTTCAATTTCATCGCCGGTGGACGGGGTCTACACCGGTTATGGCACCGCGATCGATCGGAGAAGGCATGCTGGTGGTCATAAAATCCATTAGAAGGTCAATACCGATATTTTGGGTAGCCGATCCGCAAACCACCGGTACAAACGTATGCGACAGGGTACCGTTGCGCAGGGCTGCATTTAAATCCTCATCGGACAGCGCTTCGCCTTCCAGATACCGTTCAATCAATGCATCATCGGATTCGGCGATATTTTCAATCAAAGCCTCTCTTTCACTTTCGACCAGATCCTGCATCTCCGCAGGGATGTCTTCTTTTTTGGGCTTGCCGTCGGCATCATATACGTAGGCTTGATTTCGGATCAGGTCCACAATGCCTTTAAATTCAGCTTCCGCACCGATGGGAAGCTGTAGAATAATCGGTTTGGGCTCAAAGCTGACTTTGGCATCTTCAAAGGTTCGATTAAAATCCGCCCGTTCGCGGTCCAGCTTGTTGATGAAGATCACGCAGGGCTGTTTAAACGTTTTGGCAAACTCCCATGCCAGTTCGGTTTGAACCTTGACACCGTCGACAGCGTCAATGACGACTACCACGCCGTCAGCCGCCTGCATGCTGCTTTTGGTATCGGAGAAGAAATTCTGGTCGCCGGGGGTATCGATTAAATTCACGGTATGGTTCTTCCAGCTGAATTGATGAAATCCGCTGCTGATACTGGATCTGCGTTTGAGCTCTTCGGGCTCAAAATCCATGACCGTGTTGCCTTCTTCTACCTTGCCCAAGCGTTTAATCGTGCCGCAATTGTAAAGCAAAGCCTCCGCCAGAGATGTTTTGCCGGCGCCCCCATGACCAATAAGTGCTATGTTTCTGATACGCTCCACCTTTTCACTCATTTAGATACCTCTTTCCCTTGGGTTTTATGACGATAAAATGTTTAACCGTAATTTTCTAGCTGTTTCATTAAAAAAAATCAAGCCCAAAATAACGTTAACGTACGATTATTGACGGTTTAAGAAAATGAAAAATTCGCGATTGCCCTTGGGGCCCAGCAGGGGCGACGGATAAACCGATTGCGGTGCCAGCTGGATGGTACGGAAAAAGTCCGATAATTCTGCGATGACCTGCTGATGTTTTTGCGTCTCCTTCACAACACCGCCTTTTCCGACTTGACCTTTGCCGACTTCGAACTGCGGTTTTATCAGCGCCAGAATTGAAGCATCGGATTTCATGAACTGAATCACGGCCGGAACCACAATTTTAAGAGAAATAAAGGAAACGTCGATGGTAATCAGGTCCACTGGCTCCGGGATCGCTTCGCCTGACATATGCCGGACATTTGTCCGCTCGATAACGATGACGCGCTGATTCTGGCGAATTTCCCAGGCCAGTTGCCCGTACCCCACATCCACGGCATAAACGCGTTCGGCGCCGTGCTGCAAAAGACAATCCGTAAAGCCTCCGGTAGAAGCCCCCACATCGATACATACCGCGCCGGTCACATCCAGAGGTAATTTTTTCAAAGCGGCTTCAAGTTTGAGGCCGCCTCTGCTGACGTATGGAATATCGTGGCCCTTAAATTCAATTTTATCATCGCCTGAAACAAAAAAACCTGGCTTGTCGGCGGGCTGATCATTGACCAGAACCCGTCCGGCCATGATCACGGCTCTGGCTCGCTGACGGCTGTTGACCAGTCCCTTTTCAACAATAATTAAATCCAGTCGCTGTTTTTTTCCGGACACTTGACTCAGTGATAAGAATGGGTGATTGATGCGATCAGTTATCAATTGTCGATTGACGATTGAATATTTATGGAATTGCGTCTATTTTCTTTTCTTTGCATTCTGTATTTCTGGAGGAGGTAAGAAAGCCGGTTAATTCTTCTCTTTACATTTTCACAAACCTAAGAATTGAAGGTTTAAATGAAAACCTGATAATAAAACGATAGAATGCCTCCAATATTCAATACTTGTCCGCCTCTGGTGGATTCAATCGACAATAGTCAATCCAAACGATCTTCAATTTTCAATTCCCCATAAATCGGGATTTACCGCTTCGCTCCAACCGGCTTGTCCGGGTTAGAGTGATATTGGAGGAAGAAGTCATCAGACGTTTAGCAGCCTCCACAATGGCATCAGCATCAACTCCGTATTTAGATCGGAGAAGATTTTGGGGGCCATGCTCTACAAATGTATCGGAAATACCGATACGCTCCAGCTGGAAACCGGTGATTCCATAGTCATTGAATTCCTCCAAAACGGCACTCCCGAATCCTCCCTGGCGGATATTTTCCTCGACGGTAATAATGCGCGGAATCTTTTTGGCCAGAGAGCAAATGAGTTCGACATCCAGAGGCTTTACAAACCGACAGTTAACAACAGTTGCGGATATCCCCAGTTGGGTCAATTCTGAATGGGCGTCCAATGCCTCGCAAACCGATCGACCAATAGCCAAAATCAAAACATCTTCGCCTTCCTTTAATATTTGAGCTTTACCGATGGGAAGCGGCTGGATGTCCTTTTCGAGAATCGTCCCGGTGCCGGCCCCCGCGCGGGTATCGAAAGGCAATCGGGCCATCATATTTCAAGGCAGTAACCAGCATCCGGCGCATTTCATTTTCATCTTTAGGTGCCATGACAACCATGTTGGGCAAATTACGCAGATAGCACAGATCAAAAAGGCCATGATGAGTGGATCCGTCTTCACCGACGATACCGCCCCGGTCAATGGCGAAAACGACATGCAGCGATTCGAGGCAGACATCATGTAAAATTTGATCATATGCGCGCTGTAAAAAGGTGGAGTAAACGGCAACCACCGGTTTCAGGTTTTCAGTAGCCAGGCCGGCGGCAAAGGTCACCCCGTGCTGTTCCGCAATTCCCACATCAAAAAATCTTTCCGGAAACAGTTCTGAAAATTGCGCCAGGCCGGTACCCTCGGGCATTGCAGCCGTTACGGCAATGATTTCTTGGTCCTCTTTTGCCAATTGGACCATGGTATCGCCAAACACCTGGGTATAAGACGGATTCGGGCTCTTTTGATCCAAACAATTGCCGGTTGCGACTTCAAACTGGGTGCACCCGTGAAAATAAACCGGATTCTTTTCAGCCGGCGGATAGCCTTTGCCTTTTTGGGTGGAGACATGCAAAAGCACCGGTTCATTCAGGTGTTTGATATTATTTAGTATATCAATTAAATGATTTAATTTGTGTCCATTGATGGGACCAAAGTACGCAAAATTAAAGGCTTCAAACAGCATTCCCGGGGTCACGAAAGCTTTCAGGCTCTCTTCGGTTTTTTTGGCTAACTGATAAATGTCATCGCCAAATTTGGGTAGTGATTTTAAAAAATCACCCAGTTCTTTTCGGAGTTCCTGTATTTTTTTGCCGGAAAACTTGCGGCTCAGGAAAGAGGATAGGGCGCCGACATTGGGTGAAATCGACATTTCATTATCATTGAGGATCACGATAAGATTTTTGTCGTGGGTGTCTCCAGTCTGGTTGAGGCCCTCCAAAGCGATTCCGGCGGTCATTGAGCCATCACCGATAACGGCAATCACATTGGCTTTTTCATCCTTTAAATCTTTGGCACACGCGATGCCAAGGCCGGCGGATATGGAGGTGCTGCTGTGCCCCGTTGTAAAGGCGTCGTAAGGACTTTCGCTGCGGCGGGTAAAACCGGAAATTCCATTAAACTGGCGCAGGGTACGAAATTGCTCCCGTCGACCGGTGAGCAGTTTGTGGGCATAGGCCTGGTGCCCGACATCCCAGATGACCTTATCCCTGGGGGGTGTCGAAAACGTAATGAATCGCAATTGTCAATTCGACGGCCCCCAAACTGGACGCCAGATGACCGCCGGTTTGGGATACCACATCGACAATGGCTATGCGAATTTCTTCGGCCAGTTGGGGAAGGTCGTCACGCGAAATATTTTTTAAATCTGCCGGTGAATTAATTTTTTCCAATAAAACCAATTTAAGGTTGCTCCTCTTTTTCGTATTTGCTTTTTGAGAAATCGCAGTTATCTGGAAAATTCCAGTTGCATACGTCCGCTAGTTATCTCACCACGAAGATCACGAAGACAGCATATAATGAATTGACAACCGCCTTGCTTTCTTCGTGCCCTTCGTGGTTGAAACAGCACAACTTGGGCTTTCTGCATATCCGTATTATTTTTTTCTATCGACGAGATACCTCGCTATGGCACGCAAAGGCTCGGCATTTTGAGTAAAAGACTCAAGCGCCTGCAAAGCGTCTTCAGTCAGCTTTCGGGCAAAATTTTTAGATTCTTCAAGGCCCAGCAGGGAAGGGTAGGTGCTTTTATGACGGAGTTTATCGGTTCCCACCGCCTTTCCCATTATGTCCGGGTCGCCGGCAACATTTAAGATATCATCCGTTACCTGAAAGGCAAGTCCAATATGCTGGGCATAGCTTTCAAGCATTTGTATTTGGCTGGAATTTGCGCCAGCCAGCTCGGCCCCGCACCGCAATGACACTTCGATCAAGGCGCCGGTTTTTAAGCGGTGCAGGGATTTCAATTCATTCAATGTCAGCTGGTTTCCTTCCGAACCTATATCCAGCATCTGTCCCTGAATCATGCCGCAATAGCCGGCTGCATGTGAAATCAGTTGAATGACGTGCAGCCTGGCAGCCTGCTGATCGTTGCCGATTTCGATGGATGACAGCGTCTGAAACGCCAATGTCAGCAGTGCATCTCCGGCAAGGATGGCGGTCGCCTCGTCAAAGGCCGTGTGACAGGTCGGCTGGCCCCTGCGCATGGCATCATCATCAATGGCCGGAAGGTCATCGTGGATTAAAGAGTAGGTATGAACCATTTCAAGGGCACAGGCCGCCGGCAAAACCTCTTCCAGATCACCGCCGACTGCCTCGGCCGCTGCCAGGCATAGTACGGATCGAATGCGTTTGCCTTCGGCCATCAACGAGTAAGTCATGGCCTCAAGGATGCGGTCGGGCCGGTCAGATACTTTTAAAATAGATTCAAGTGCCGTATTGATCCGTTGAATTTTCTCAGAAAGGTATGCATTCAAATCAAACATTATTCCACTATTCCACCATTCCAGTATTCCGCTACCATGAATCAGATAATCTGTTGGTACGAAAAAATTTTGCCATAAAAAACAAAAAAGTAATTTCTAAGATTCTAATCGTCATCTGTTTCAGCTTCAGGCATAAACGGCTTTTCAGTCATCTGACCTTCGGAGTTCTTCAGTAAAATAGAGATTTTCTTTTCAGTTTCGTCCAGCTTCTCAGAGCATAACTTTGTCAGCTTAATGCCTTCTTCAAACTTTTTAATTGCCTTTTCCAGAGGCAGATCGCCGTCTTCGAGTTCCTGGACAATTCGCTCAAGAAGTTTCATTGATTGTTCAAATGTTTTCTGGGCCATTTTCAGATTTTCCTTTTACGCGGCAGGTTAGGGTACCTTTTGCAAGCATTACTTCAAGATCCTGGTCAATGGAAACATACTTGGAGTCCAGAACCAAATTTAAATCAGGAATGCTCCGTGTAATGCTGTAACCCCGTTTTAAAATGGCAATCGGACTAAGTGTTTCCAGCTGAACGCGTAGCTCCCTTAACCGGGCCGTTTTGTTATCTATTTTTTTGTGAATGTTTTTAGTAGCTTATATGCATTTTGTTCAACAATGACCTTTAAATTATGGACTTGATGGGTTGGACTGTCAACCAACAGTCTGTCTTTCCACCATTGAAATCGTTCTTTTTTGCGATCCAAGAGGATCCGGATATGACGAATAAGCCGGGATGTATAATCATCCATTCGCAGCCGCCAATCCTCAATCTGTTTTCGGGGATCAACCAGTCGTTGCGACATATCCGTCAGGCTGAATACGAAACGATCGATTGTGTTTGTCATTCGATATTTGAGATCCACAGAAACGTCTTTAAGTTTATGTAATAATTCATTTTTTATTGGAACTGCCAGTTCGGCCGCTGCTGAAGGTGTCGGGGCTCTCAAATCCGCCACAAAATCAGCAAGGGTATAATCGGTTTCATGCCCGATCGCTGAAATAATGGGAATTTCAGATGCAAATACGGCCCTGGCAACTCGATCGCTGTTAAATGCCTGCAAATCCTCCAGCGATCCGCCGCCTCTGGCCAGAATGGCCACATCAACGCCAACCTGTTGATTCAGCTGCTTAATGGCAGCGACGATTTCATCTTCAGCACCGCTGCCTTGAACTTTGACGGGAAAAACCTGAATGTTCACATTCGAAAACCGCCGTTCGATAATGTTGAGCATATCGTGAACCACCGCACCGGATGGTGAAGTGATCAAAGCGATTTTATGGGGTAAAAACGGTATGGCTTTCTTGTGTTTTTCATCAAACAGGCCTTCATGCGCCAGCTGTGCCTTTAGTTTCTCATAGGCGACTTGCAGGGCGCCGATTCCGGACGGCTCCAAGTATTCCAGGATAATTTGGTAGGTTCCCCGGGGTTCGTAAACGCTGAGGCGACCCATACCGGTGATACGCATACCGTCTTCAGGTTTAAATTTTAGCTGGCGTTGCTGGCCGCGAAACATCACGGCATTGATCTGGGAATCTTCGTCTTTCAGGGTAAAATAAAAATGGCCGGATACGGGGATTCGAAAATTTGAAATTTCTCCGACAATCCAGACAAATGGGAACTGTTCTTCCAGTAGTGATTTTATATCGGCATTGAGTTCGGAAACTGTATAAATCTTGCGGATCGGGTCCATTTCATCAAACCCGTTCTGGGGGTCGGACGTATTTTTATCGTTATTGCGCTTCATATTAACTTGTCGTCCAATATTTTTATCGAACGTCTGATA
>PVMK01127488.1_pt1 | contig 17881 bp, 14 predicted proteins | sample 1853481 | NCBI WGS metagenome assembly PVMK01 (sample SAMN08533507, study PRJNA380276) | Marine sediment metagenome, whole genome shotgun sequencing project. | reverse complement strand
ACCGGGGTCTGGTGCATCTTTCCCACCGCGCCGGTGTTATAGCCGTTGAGACGTAGCATCTCGGCGATGGTGGCCACGGTATTGGGTCGCACGCTATCGTTGCCCGGGGCGCCGGTGGCTACTTCGGCCACCGAGCCCATGCCGGCCGAGCGTCACCGGTGGTCCTTGCCACATGCCCGCCATGCAGAAGATCGCCGACGACGGCCTGCTCTACAACCGCTTTCACACTACGGCGTTGTGTTCGCCGACGCGCCAGGCGCTGCTGACCGGGCGCAATCACCACTCGGCCGGCATGGGCTCGGTGGCCGAAGTGGCCACCGGCGCGCCGGGCAACGACAGCGTGCGCCCCAACACGGTAGCCACCATCGCTGAAATGCTACGTCTCAACGGCTACAACACCGGCGCGGTGGGAAAGATGCACCAGACACCGGTTTGGGAGTTCAGCATGTCAGGTCCCTTTGACCGTTGGCCTACCGGTGATGGTTTTGAGAAGTTCTACGGCTTCGTGGGCGGCGAGACCAACCAATGGGCGCCCACTTTGTACCAGGGCAACTCCCCGGTCGAGCCCTGGGGCACCGCCGAAGATGGTTATCACATATCCGAGGATATGGTGGACAAGGCCATCGCCTGGATACGCGGCACCCGCGTCATGACCCCAGACAAGCCCTTCTTCCTATACACTTCCTTTGGCGCCACCCATGCCCCCCACCATGTACCGAAGGATTACATCGAGAAATACAAGGGTAAGTTTGACAAGGGCTGGGACGCCGTGCGCGACGAAATCCTGGCCAACATGAAGGCCAAGGGCATAGTGCCGCAAGAGGCCGAGCTGACCGGGCACCCCCAAGACGTCGTCAACTGGGATGAGCTCAACGAAACCCAGAAAACGGTCTACACTCGCCTGATGGAGGTCTATGCCGCTTTCGCCGAGCATACCGACGCCCAGGTGATTCGCCTGATTGAGGCCCTCGAAGAGTTGGGCGTCTATGAAGACACCCTTTTCATCTACATCGCCGGCGACAACGGCGCCAGCGCCGAGGGTGGCCTGGACGGCACCTTCAACGAGATGATTCCGCTTAACGGCATCACCCCCAAACTGGAGGACGTGATCCCGATGTTGGACAAGCTGGGTGGCCCGGAAGCCTTCAATCACTACCCGGTTGGCTGGGCCCACGCCATGAACACCCCTTACCAGTGGACCAAGCAGGTTGCCTCGCACTTTGGCGGCACCCGCAATTCCACGGCCGTGAGCTGGCCTAAGGGCATCAAGGCCAAGGGAGAAATCCGGCAGCAGTTCCACCATGTCATCGACATTGTGCCCACCATTCTTGAAGCGGCCGGCCTGCCGCAGCCTTATATGGTCAACGGTATTGCCCAGAAACCCATCGAAGGCGTCAGTATGGTCTACTCGTTCGACGATGCCGCTGCAGAAGACCGGCACGTAACCCAATACTTTGAGATGTTCGGCAATCGCGGCATCTACCATGAGGGCTGGACGGCAGTGACCAAACACCGCACGCCGTGGACAACAGGCCAGATTCAGCTACCCGCATTCTCTGAAGACAACTGGGAACTGTACAACACATACGAGGACTGGAGCCAGGCCAATGACCTCTCCAAAGAGATGCCCGAGAAACTACGCGAGTTGCAGGAGCTGTTCTTGATAGAAGCTTCCAAGTACAACGTCTTCCCACTCGACGACCGGACCGCTGAGCGCTTCAACGCCGCCATCGCCGGCCGGCCCGATCTGCCAAGCGGCCGCACGACGATGACCTTCTACCCGGGCATGACGCACTTGATGGAGAACACCGTGCTCAACGTCAAAAACCGTTCCCACACCGTCACGGCTGAGGTCGAAATCCCAGAAGAGGGTGCCAATGGCGTGATCATCGCCCAGGGAGGGCGTTTTGCCGGCTGGAGCCTGTATGTGAAAGATGGGACGGCCAAATACGCGTACAACTTTCTTGGTTTGGAACAGTTCTACGTCGGCAGCGAAGAGAGGCTGCCGGTGGGTGCCGTCAACATCCGCTATCACTTTAATTTCGATGGCGGCCATCCCGGCGCCGGAGGTACGGGGACGCTGCACGTCAACGACAAGGTGGTCGCCGAGGAGCGCATCGGCCAGACCGTGCCTTTTATATTCTCGGCCGACGAAACCCTGGACGTAGGCGGCGACCTGGCCATGCCGGTCACCGATGACTACCTCGAAGGCGAAAGTAATCAGTTCAGCGGCAAGATCAACTGGGTGCGCATCGACCTCGAAGATGACGATGTCAGCCACCTCGAACCAGAGGAACAAAAGTATCACCGCATCATGGCGCGGCAATAAAGTGGCGTGGCGGTAGCGAATGAGCCAGGGCTGGCGGCTCTTCAACGCGACGCCGTCGTGCGACCGCCATTCCTTATGGAGAAGCAAGTAGCGAGAAGTCACAACGAAATAAGGCACGACTGACAATAGATAAACGATTCATGACATTTGAAAGGAGGCATTATGTCTGACCAACCAAACATCGTATTTATGCTTGCCGACAACGTCGGATGGGGCGATCTGAGCTGCTATGGTGGGCTCGTCCCGACGCCGCGTCTCGACCAACTCGCAAGTGAAGGAATTCGATTCACCAACTTCAATGCCGAGGCCCAGTGCACGCCAACCCGCGGCGCCCTCCTGACCGGGCGGATGCCGATACGGACCGGTACCTTCCGAGTTCCGCTTCCGGGTGATCCCGGCCACTATGGCTTATCTCCGTGGGAGTACACCATGGCCGACTTGCTGTCCGACGCCGGATATGCCACCGCCTGTTTCGGCAAGTGGCACCTGGGCAATGTTCCGGGTCGCATCCCGACCGATCAAGGCTTTGACGAATGGTGGGGCATCAGCGAGACTTCGGACGAAGCCGCATTCACAGCCCACCCCATGTATCCCCCCAATTTCCCGGTCCCGAAGGTCAAGGCATCCTTCAAAGGCCAGCCGGTCGAGGCGGTAGCCGATTTCGACCTTAAAATCCGGCCGTACATGGACGAACTCATCACCGAGAAGACGGTTGATTTCATCCGCCGAAGCGCCGCCGGTGAGGCGCCGTTCTACGCCTATATTGGCTTCACCAACGTGCACCCGCCGATGATTCCCCACCCAGACTTCGAGTCGGCAACCGCGAGCCATACGGTGGCAACGAAGAGCGTCGCCGAGCTCGATTATCGAGCCGGTCAGATTCTAGATATCCTCGACGAGCTGGACCTGGCCGATAACACGATCGTCGTTTGGGCCAGTGACAATGCTGCCGGTACGCTACTGGGCGAAACTGGCGGGTCGGGTGGATACTGGCGTGGCTTTTTCGGCAGCGGTTGGGAAGGTTCGATCCGCACCCCGGCCATCGCCCGCTGGCCAGGCCACATCCCCGCGGGTATGGTCACCGAGGAGATCGTCGCTACCTATGACTGGATGCCGACACTGGCTGCGCTGGCCGGCGAGGGCGACCGCGTGCCAACCGACCGGCCGATCGATGGGCTGGATATGTCGGCCTTCATGCTCGGTCAGACCGACACCTCTGGACGCGATCACTTCGTTTACATGGGTACCGATGGCCAGCTGATCTCTGCTAAATGGAAGACTTTCAAGGTGCACTTCCGCTACACTGACTCCACCTCGTGGATCGCCCCCTACATCAAGCCCCAGATCCCCATGGTCTGCGACCTCATCTCCGACCCTAAAGAGACGATCGACCTCATGCAATCCGAGCTAACCTTCGCTTGGGTGATCGGAGCTGGCATGATACCCGTGATTGCGCTCGGCCAAAGCGCCGCACAGTTCCCGCACATTAAGGTAGGTGAAGAGGATTTCAAAGGCTATGGCTGATCGAGCAAAGCCAACGCCCGCTGATGACAGATTTATCTAGGAGGACCATAGGGATAAGAAGCAAGTTGACCTCAATAAAGTTCTTTTAGAGGTGGTCGTCCTCCTCCGCAGTCAGGGCATTCTCGCCCGTAGAAGAGGGCCTGGCACTGAATCATGAACTCAAAGGAGAATGAATCATCGAAACTGCTGAAGCCCTGATGGGTATGTTATTCAATGCATCTCTTGTCGTCATGATTGTGGCGACGATGTTTGGTGCCGGCCTCAGCACAACGTTTTCGCCGAGAGCAGGGCATTGGACATCGTAGAAAAGGTGGATTATTGACCTAAATGTTAAAGATCTGACCGGTGTAGAATAATTCAATTTGGAAACGGTAATGCAGGCAATTACAGCGAATTAGTATTGCCATTACTTAACGGAGGTATCTAATAACGGGACATGGAAGACGACAAGAAAGACGTGAGGACCGGCATGGTGGGGGTGGTACGCATCGCTACCAGATGCGTGAGAAGATGGTTGCCATCGGCGATGATTTCTGGATCGAGAACGCGGCCGGCCAAAGAGCCTACAAAGTTGATGGCAAGGCGCTGCGCGTTAGGATTACCCTCAAGTTCGAGGATGCCCATGGCAAGGAGCTGTGCAAGATCCAGGAGCGCAAGGCGCGAATCAAGGACACCATGAAGATTGAGGGCTCTGGTGGAGAGACACTGGCCACAGTCAAGAAGGCGCTCGTCACACCCGCTAGAGATCGCTGGGATATTAAAATCGAAGGCGGTCCTAACCTCGAAATCCAGGGCAACATTGTGGATCACGAATATCGAATAGAGGAAGGCCGGACGAAAGTCGCTGAGGTCTCAAAAAAATGGTTCCGGGTGCGCGATTCTTATGGGGTGGATATCGTCCCTGGACAAAATGACATCCTAATTTTAGCCGCTACTGTGGCCATCGATATGATGCGATAGGGCAAATAAGGCAGTATGTAGTTAAAGGAGAACCCTATTATGAGTGAACAAAATAAACGAATACATGTTGTTATTAATCCAGCTGCGGGAAAAGACGAACCAATTCTCAATGTCATTAACGATGTCTTTGGTAAGCACAATATCGAGTGGACTGTCTCAGTGACCCAGAAGTTCGGCGATGCCACTGAATTTGCCCGAAAAGCCGCCGAAGGCGGATTCGATATCGTGGCCGGTTACGGTGGTGACGGCACCCAACATGAAATCGCCAATGGCATTATCGGGACAAATGCCTTGATGGGTATATTGCCGGGTGGTACTGGCAATGGCTTCGCCAACGAAATGGCCACACCGACCAAGCTGCGACCGGCGCTGGAATTGCTCTGCACCAGCAAAACGGTGCGCCATATTGATGTAGTCCAAATGGGTGAGGGCTATTTTGTACAGCGCCTCTATGTGGGCATTGAACCGGAAGAGCAAACCAGCAGGGAATCCAAAGACAAGTACGGCACCTTCGCTTATGCCATCGATTCTTTTCACCGAGTGAAGAATCAGAAGGAGGTCAGATACAGGGTGAATATTGATGGCGAGCTGTATGACGAATATGCCGTGAAGTTGTATGTGGTCAATGCGGCAAAAACCGGCACCGGTATCTCCATCACAGGCAATATCTCCAAGATCGATGATGGCCTCGTCGACGTCTTTACTTTAACGGGCAAAAACCTGAAATCATTGGCAGGGGCGGCTGACCGGATGCTGAATATCAATTCCAAGAACGCCCAAGATTGGATGCGGCAGGGAAAGGAAATTTCCATAGATACTGACCCGGATCAGCCGGTATGGACGGATGGTGAGTACACGGGTCGTACGCCGATCTCCATGAAGGTTATCCCCGGTGCTCTGCCGGTCATCGTAGCCTAGTTCGATGGGTTTCGGCTCTAAGAATGGAGATGTTTTGCTGGAAGAACAGACGGCCAACACATCAGAAGACGGATTGAGCCATGTTGGTACAAACTTCACAAATCATAGCTCGGCACACAGCTAATGTGAAGCTAACAGGCGGAACCCTATTTTGAGATTTTCGATTGATTTTATTAGAGCCTTTTTGGTCTTATTAAAGCACTTCTTTCCCATTTGGGGTGGAATAGCGATCCTGATTTCCCTCTTGGGATTGCTTATCGCCCAGTTTGAAGAGGAGCTATCTATCAGCGAGGCGTTGTATTTCGCATGGGTAACTGGAACGACCGTCGGCTATGGCGATCTGGTGCCAACGTTGGGAATAACACGCCTTCTAGCCATTATAGTCGCCATACTGGGCATCACTTTGACCGGGATTATCGTAGCCACGGCCATCGAAGCGGCAAAAATCGTCGTTGAGAACAACACCTCCATTCAAGAGTTCAAGCAGACGGTCAAGGAAAGCACCAATCGGAGAGTTGCTGGGAGAGAGAAGCCATCCTCGAAGTAGGCTGAGGACGAACGATAATGGAATCAATTGAAAGAGAAAAATTGTGAGCAGCAGAAAATACATCGGAGACAAACATGGATATGCCAATTCATGCAGAGGTGTCTTGTTACGGCGGTGTCGTGGGCAAAACATCGCACATTATTGTTGATCTCGTGACGGAGCAGGTAACCCATTTCGTCGTCAAGACTGATCTCCCTAGCAAAGTATATGTTGGACTCATTGAAATGATAGCGGATTCAGAGAGAACAATAATTCTCCTCGATTGTCACAAAGAGGACGTATATCAGTTACCCATTTTCCATGAATCGCAATTCAATGGATATGATGTTTATGACAGCACACCGCCACTACCTTCTCCGGGTATGGCCCCATCCTACACAATGTATCATCCATATAGGGCGGCTGAATCTGGAACAAATAGCCCCACAAGTGAATCATATTTTGCAGAATTAGCTGTGAACAAAGGGGCAACGGTTTTAGCCACAGATGGAGAAGTGGGCAAGATTGATGAGCTCGTGATCGATCCAGACACCTATCGCGTCACCCACCTCGTGTTGCGTCAACACTTCATTTTTGACAAATGGATTGTGACCATTCCCGTATCAGAAATAGAGCGGGCTGACATGGATACCGTTTTCTTGAAGATCGATAAGAAGGCGATAGAAGCATTACCTACCGTAGCCCTTAAAAGATTTCCTTGGGAAAAGTCGGATGATGGATTTTTCTTTTGGAACTCTTCAAGGGAGAGTTAAATGGTAAAAAGAGCAAAGGTTCAGCAAAGGGGGATTCGCTCTTACCTTCCCATTCTAACCTGGCTGCCGCACTATCAAAGCAAGTGGCTTCGCCTTGATATCATTGCCGGGCTGACCATCATGGCTTTGCTGGTGCCAGAGGGTATGGCTTACGCTCAACTGGCCGGCGTGCCTCCTCAAACGGCCTTTTATGCCGCCCCGGCCGGCTTGATTCTCTACGCCATCTTCGGCACTTCCCGCCAATTGGTCGTGGCCGTCTCATCGGCTGTGGCCGTGATGTCGGCCTCCATCATCGGCGGGTTGGTACCGGCCGATTCAGAAACCTTTATTGTCATGACGGCGGCACTGGCCATAATGGCCGGCATCTTCGCCGTCCTGGCCGGCTTGCTTCGCCTCGGCCGCATCGCCCAGTTTTTCTCAGAATCCGTGCTGATGGGTTTTGTATCTGGATTGGCCCTGGTGATTATGATTAAGCAAGTGCCCAAGTTGTTGGGCTTAGAACCAGTGCAGGGCAATTTTTGGGAGCGGGCCATAGAGTTGTTCCGCGAGCTCCCTGAAGCAGATTTACTCACTCTGGCCGTCGGCCTGTCCTGTTTACTGTTGATGATTTTTCTGGAACGCAGATTTGAACGCATTCCGGCCGCCCTGGTAATCCTATTATATGGCATCGGAGTCGTCTCTATTTTCAATTTGGCCGACCAGGGAGTGGAAATCATAGGGACAATCCCTTCCGGATTAGCGCCACCCAAAATTCCCGACATAAGCCTGCAAGAGTGGGCAATGCTCATACCAGGCGCCTTGGCCATAACGCTGGTTATGTTTTCAGAAGCAGTAGGCCCCGATCGCAGTTTTGCGCGCAAACATCGATATGAGATTAATGAAGATCAAGAGCTGATCGGGCTAGGCGCGGCTAATATTGGGGCCGGCTTCTTCCAGGGCTTTCCTATAGGCGCCAGCCTCTCCAAGTCGGCCGCCAGCGACGCCGCCGGGGGCACCACGCAAATGGCAGGCGTCGTCGCTGCCCTGGCTACAGCACTGGTGGCCTTATTCCTGACTCCGCTGTTCTTTAACTTACCTGAAGCCGCGCTGGGCGCCATCGTCATCGTCGCCGTCTCGGGCATGGTTAAACCGCGTGCCTTCCGGCGACTATACAAGCTGCGCAGGGGAGATTTCTGGCTGGCTGTGATCACCTTTCTTGCTGTACTGACATTTGAAGAGGTACTGGCAGGCCTGTTGATCGGCGTCTTATTATCGTTGCTGGCTTTGATCATTCGGACCAGTGATCCCCAGCTTAGCATCTTAGGGCGTATTCCTGGAACGGTCGCCTTTCGAAGTACCAAATATCATCCGAACGCCATACAGACCCCGGATCTTTTGATCGTGCGTCCAGATGAAGGTGTCTTCTTCGCCAATGCTGCCACTCTGCATAAATCGATTCGAGAATTGGCGACCAATGGCGATCCGGCTCTTCGGGCCGTCATTCTGGATCTGGAAATGACCAACGATCTTGATGTACCCAGCGCTGAAATGTTAGGCGAGTTGCATGAAGAGTTAAGAGGGCGAGAGATACAATTGATAATTGCCGGCCTTCACGCGCCGGTAAGGGAAATGCTTGATCGTAGTGGCGTCACCGAGCAGATCGATGCGGCGAATGTTTATCCAACTGTCTTGGAGGCCATCTTAGTCTATGCCCAGGCGCATAAAGAAGAGATGACACCGGATGAAGTAGACGCGGTCATCAGTAGGATCGATACGCTCACGCAGATGATCTCCATCGCATCGGAGCAGGCTGGTGAAGAGCAACAGGCAAAGCTGGACAAGGCAGTTGAAAGGCTCGACGCATTAAAGAAAGGATTCGACCCTGATAGCAAGAATTCGACAGGAAACGAAGAACTTTGACTGCTACCAAATCGACCTCTTCTGAACTTAGTAAAAGAGCAAGGCACCGGTTCCAGATCGTGCAAGCTAATGAGTGATACGGTGGGAAAAAGTAAATGAGTCGCCAATTTTTCAATCCGAGAACCATCGTAACTGATACTGTAGCGGGTCTGACTCTCGGCATAGAAAGCATCCCCGATGCCATGGCCTCTGGTCTGCTTGCGGCGATAAACCCAATTCACGCTGTTTACGCCGTTATGTGGGCCACGCCAGTTGGGGCTCTGTTTGCCAGCTCAGTATTCATGAGCGTGCAAACTACTAGCGCCATGTCTTTGATTGTGGCCAGCGTACCTCAAGTCCATAGCGGCGATAATGCTACGGAGTCGCTTTTCGCTCTGGCGATCATCACCGGCATTATCATGCTGGCTGCCGGCTTATTGAAGCTGGGTTCCATGGTGCGCTTCGTGCCCAATTCGGTCATGACCGGCTTTGTCAACGGCATTGCTATCCTGATTATCCTCGGTCAGCTCGGCGATCTCACGGGTTACGATACACAGGGGCAAACAAGGTGACCCAGACTATCGATCTATTCCGGAACCTGGACAAAGTAGACTTGCCAACACTCATGGTTGGCATCGCCACGATCCTGCTCATCATCGCTTTGGAAAAAACCCGGCTTAAAAGCTTTGGCATTGTGGTGGCCCTGATCGTTGCCTCGTTGCTCGTGCCTTTGTTCGACTGGGATTCTGTCGCCACAGTGTCCGATATAGCCCAGATTCCCGATTCATTGCCGCTGCCGGCACTTCCCCCCTTGTCCGTGTTTCCAGCCTTGATCATCCCGGCCCTCTCCTTGGCCCTGGTTGGTTTGGTGCAAGGGGCAGGCGTAAGCCAGAACTACGTCAATCCTGACGGAACTACCCAGATCCCTCAGGCGATTTCACCGGACAAGGGGTGGCTAACATTGCCGCCGGATTGTTCCAGGGCATGCCTGTTGGTGGGTCGCTGTCAGCCACCGCGCTCATTCACAGCAGTGGCGCCAGATCCAGATTCGCCAATATCTTTGCCGGCATCACTATTGTGATCGCCCTGCTTCTATTTGGCCGAACCATCGGCGCCCTAGCCATGCTCGCCCTGGCAGGCTTGTTAATCGTGGTCGGATTTGGACCTTGAAAATAGACGATATCAACCTGGTTTGGAAGACGGGAACCGTGCAGCAGACGGTCATGGTGATCACCTTCGCATTCACTTTGCTCATACCGTTGCAATATGCGGTTTTAATTGGCGTGGCCATGGCCATTCTGCTCTTTGTCTTTAACCAGTCGAATAAAATCGCCGTCAAGGTATGGACTGTCAGAAAGGGCCAGCTTCCCATTGAGCAAGATGCACCTGAGATCCTGTCGCCGAATGAGATAACTGTTTTGATCCCTTATGGCAGTCTGTTCTTTGCAGCAGCAGCTACATTTGAGGAGGAACTACCGACTATAACCGAGGATACGCACAATTCGGTAGTGGTCCTCTGGCTGCGCGGCCGGACCGATTTGGGCAGCACGTTCCTCGGCGTTCTCGACCGCTATGCAGAGAATTTGCAAGCCCATGGGAGCAAGCTTATGTTGGCTGAGATTAGCAGCTATTCGAAAGGCGTGATTGAGCAAACCGGCCAGATACGGATCTACGGCCGGATAACATCTTCGAAGCAACGGAGGTAGTCGGCGCATCGATCGTAGAAGCCTATCACGTGGCTGAAAAGTGGGTGGCAGAGCATGAGGAGCCTGAACCTGCGGCTGAAGGCGAAGCGGATGATGAGAGCTCGTAATAATTTACTAAATATGTATGGGACGTACACGATAACGATGGTCCTGCACAGGGATTTTGGATTAAGAGCGGACAAGTTTATGAAGAACCCACGGTTCTAAAGAGGGCATGATGAATAACGAGAAGCGAGTTGATTTCGTTCGGAAACGGATTTTCTTTTACTTGGGTTTTCTCCTTCTCGTCATCCTGACTCTAATAATGCTCAGGCCCTTTTTCACTACCCTCATCATCTCCCTGATCTCCGTTATCTTGCTAAAGCCCCTATATGACTATTTTCTTGGCTTGAGTTTCGTCAAGGAACGTCGAAGGGTTGCGGTTGCGCTAACATTACTGAGCGCCGTGGTAGTTGTCGTTGCCCCGCTCTATATCGTTGTTTCACTAACAGTTACCCAAATTACAGCAGCCGTAGCCGATCTTGGTTCCCAGGACACTGATGGACTAATTCAATCTGTCCAGGAGCTTCTTGGTGGCATAACAACGTCGACAGTTCCAGCGGAGGAGGCGGCAGAGGCTATAGATTCCGTCCAAAATTTCGTTATCTCCGCTGGATTAGGAGTTGCCCAATGGGCCGCCGATCAAGCCAAAAATATTCCCATATTAATCACCCAGTTCATCATCTTCATAGCTATAGTCGCCTCCGTACTACCGTACTTCGATGATTTAGTCGAATTGTCGCTTAAGGTGAGTCCTGTCGGCCGTGATCTTGCCCAGCTCTATAATCGCAAGATTGTGGCGATGGTGAAATCTTTAATCACCGGCGTGTTCCTCATCGCCATCATCCAGGGCTTGGCGATGGGGGTTTTCTACTGGTTGGCTGGGTATAACTATGTGTTCCTCCTCATCGTGATTTCTATCATGCTTGCTATTATCCCCATATTGGGCATTAGCATACTGGTTATCGCTTTAGCCATATTGTCCTTCATCGGTGGCGATCCTACTCAGGCTATCATTGTGCTGTTCGGTTTTTATGGCGTCGTTAACTGGATCGATGTTTTGCTGAGACCAAAGTTTATTTCTAAAGAAGCCCATTTGCATACCGTATTGTTCCTGCTTGCCATGTTCGGCGGACTGGCATGGGCGGGCATCATGGGCTTGTTCTACGGCCCAATCATCATGCTGCTTTTGGTAACGACCGTAGAGATATATATCGAGGAATTTGCCAAGGAGGATGGCGAGGTGCTCGGAACCGCAGTTTCTTCCCGAACTGGGCGGAATAACAACGAACAATTAGAAGTTTTGGAGTGAGCAAGGCTGAGAAATGACCTACTTCCAAGCGATACGATAATCCTGACTTCTAACTCTTGCCAGGTAAGAGGGCTTGTCTGTCGAAGCCATATTACCCACTGGCGGCCACCCAGGCACTGGCCGCAATCAATAGCGCTGCCGATAATGAAGTGACCGTCCTTGATTTTATTAGCGCTATAAGGAAATGATTATTGAATTTCCCCCAATCTGCTGTTGGAGACGGCGAAACATGGAGCGATACGCCTCTCTAGGCGACGGTTCGACCTGGCACGGTCAGTGTCGCTACCTTAACCCATTGAATAGGCACGGCAACTCTGAGTCAAATATGCAACTGTTAATTGATTGGGTTTCACTCTCTTGGTCTATTGCGACTGTACAGGGAGGTTTGTCGTGAATCGTTAAACATCTTCGCCACGTCTTGACAATTTAGTCGTCATAGCTGCTGGCGGCGCCATTGTGTTATTGGCTATGCGCGTAGCCAGCAACATTCTATCCCTATACTCCTGGCCTTGGTGCTGGCAATTACCGCCTCACCTCTTCTTAACTGGTTCAAAAATCGGGGTGCGCCCTCATGGCTAGCTCTGCTTCTGACCATTGTTCTCGTCGTTGTAGTCATCCTGGGCATTGGCTGTCTGGGTTTGTGCTTACCATCGGGGGAAGTTGGTTCACAGCAGAACAAGAAGAAGAGTTGACTACCATTGTCATGACACGATATATTGCAGCCGTTCTTGACCTTGATGCCGGCCAATTGTTGCCGAACTGAATTGCGGGATGAAGTAACCCCAATTTAGGGTCACTACAACGGGAGAAGCTGACAATCAGTTCGGGGTTGAATCCCGGGACTATAAAGCGAATCGAAAAGGAGAAATCGACTACTATGAAAAAATATGAATACAAATCTGTAGTTATGAAATTTGATATAGGTTGGACAAAAAAAAGATCTGTTGGCCCGTTTGATTTTGATAGGGCACTAAATGAAGAAGCCAAAAGTGGGTGGCGACTTAACCAATTGATAGTAGGAACTACAGTGCATGGAGGATCGGGGCAAGCAATTGCCATTTTAGAACGAGCCCGGACAGATGACACGTTACGTTGATGGGAAAGAAATCCTCCGCACCTGGAAAGGAAAGCGAATAGGGTCACTCCAGGAAGGAAGAACAACAATGAATCTCCAAGATAGCATTACTGAAACAATCGGCCACACGCCGCTGCTGGAACCTCTTAAGAAACGAGCCAATTTTTGGCAGACAGTAGTAGGTACCTCCGACTGGACAAACACTTTTTCCTCCTATAGTTGATATTGGCACACGGTCGTCCCTGTTTCTCACTTCTGCAAATTTGATGCCCGCCTGATTTATAAATTGACAATGAACTTTGCCTTAGTCCGTGCTACTATTAGTTTTGGGGGTAATTAGGAGGAAGGACTGAGTGGCAGATCAGGTCAAGTCCAATGACAAGAAGGCAGATATTCGGATTAGTCCGTTCATGCGCCTATCCACGGCCGTCGCCCTCGGCAGCCTGGCCGCGGTGGGGCTCGGCGTTTATCTACTCGTTGGTCAAACTTTAAGAAATCTAGGTCAGCAAACGCCCTTTGCCTATATCCTAACCGTCCTCTTCTTCGTCCCTGTGATCCTCGTCCTGGCTGAGCGCGCGGCCGTTATGCGAGGGCGTGGCGGCATCTTCAACATGGCCCGATCCAGAGACGTCGTCTCGTTGAGTTATTGGACCGGCTGGCTATTGGCGTTTGGCTATTTTTGCCTGGCTGCCCTTTTCGCCTGGGGCGCCGGCCAGGTGCTGAGCACGGGCCTGCTGGATTATCTAGGGCTCGAAGTCGATTATCGCCTGCCGGCAGTTATAGCCGTCGTATTAGTCGCTTTGCTTCGCCAGATTCGTCGTGAATCGGCCTGGAACCTGAAGAGAGGCATCATATTCGGGGGCATACTGGTCGCCCTCATCCTGACTATTCGTCTCTGGGTACGGCCAGTACAGATCACCCCGTCCTCGGCCTTTTTACCGACTCAAGATCCAATAAAAGCGATTCCCTTCCTGGCCATAGGCATGTGGGGCGTTAGCTTCATCCTGGACCACCGTGACGAAATGCGCCACCCCAGACGGCGAATGCTTGTCGCGCTGAGCATACCAGTCTTGCTCGGCGGGCTCATCGGGCTTATCACATCGGTGGTCCTGCTCCAATACACGGGGGTTATCGCCACTAATGACCAACCCTTGATCGCCCTGGTCGCCGAAATCGGACCCGTCGCCGAGGGACTCCTGTTGTTTGCGGCGCTCGGCCTGGCGTTGGTGGGTATCAACCAGAGCCTGGAAAGTAGCGGTCGCCTGGTCAAGGAAATGGTTAGGAATGGCTTCGTCACCGAGCGTTTGCTATCTGTGAAGGGCAACATCCAGCCTTACCTGATCATCGCAATACCAGTCATAATCATGATTATCGTCGTGCTTCTGCCTGTGAGTATGATTGGCGGCGCCGCAGCAGCCACGCTGCTGCTAGCCATCACCTTGACAGTGGGCCAGGATATCTTTCGGCGCAGCCCTAATTTGCCTGATGACCGGCGCCTGAAGCTGCCTTTGCACCCTCTATTTCCGGCCGCGGCGGCGGCGATAAGCCTGACGATGGCTTTCGCTCAACCGGCAGAAAACCAGTTACTGGTTTTGGGGTGGGCGGTGTTTGGTTTCATATACTACACAGTTTACGGCCGACGCGGCGCCATCGAAGCGCGCCAGCGTGGTGTTGTCGTAACTGGGGAGCCTTTCGACCGCGAACGGGCAACCAATGCAGTCCTGGTTTACGTGCCAGATGTGGAACGGGCTCAGCCCTTAATCACCGCCGGCGCCCTCTTAGCCCGCTCCCGCAAGATCCCTTTGCTGGTACTGCAGGTGATAGAGACGGCTGGTGAAAAAAACCATGTTGGGGATCAGCCCGATACTCAACACGCTCTTGCTTTACAGAATCAACTGCTGGATAACAACCTGCTCGAGGACATCCACGTCATCCCTCTCGTTCGCCTGGCGCCTACCATCTATCAAGGCGTTATGGCTACCATCTGGGACGAAAGGGTGGCGACAGCCCTGGTAAGCTGGCCCGACGTTGAAGACGAAGAGATAGGCCTGCCCCAGGACGAGGTAACTCGCCTAATAAGGCGGGTGCCTTGCGAGGTGGTTGTCGTTCGGGGCGAATTTCCAGTTCCGGTAAAAGATGTACTGGTGCCGATGACCAGTGTGTCCCACAGCCAGGCAGCTCTGGCCTTCGGCCGGGATCTGGTCAAGGGGACCGGCGGCCGGGTAAGAGCCCTGGGCATCATCCGCGGCCGAGCATCTGATGCGGCTAAAAGTAAGGCCCGTGAATCCGTCCTTTCGAACGTCGCCCGGTTAGAGGACACGACCGGCATCGAGATCGAAATCGTGGAGGTGGAACGTGCTCAAGAGGATCTCTACCAGGTATTCGGACAATACGATCTGCTGATTCTGGGGGCGTCGGAAGAGGGATTCCTGCGGCCAGTGTCCTTTACAGGATTTCCGGCCGATACAGTGGCTGGCGCCGAACATGCCGGCATGGTTATCAAGAAACGGGAGCGAACTGGCGCCCTATGGCTTCGCCAATTATGGGAGGCCTTATTCTCAGTGTTGCCCAAGGTCGGCCGCCAGGACCGCGTTTCGATCTACAGGGGCATGCAACGAAACGCCAGGGCCGACATCGATTTTTACGTGCTTATGATCCTGGCTGCGGGCATCGCCTATTTGGGACTGCTGCTTGATAGCAGCAGTGTCATTATCGGGGGCATGTTAATCGCCCCTCTCATGAGCCCCATCCTGTCCACAGCCCACGGCATTGTGATGGGCAATGGGCGGATGACAAAATCGGCCGGTAATTCCACCCTAAACGGCGTGATAATGGCCATATCTGTGGCCTTCTTCCTAAGCCTTGCCTTGTTTGCCTTGGGTGCGCCGTTAACTCCAACGTCTGAGATCCTCTCGCGCACCTCGCCTAATATGCTAGATCTGTTGGTGGCCCTGTTATCCGGAGCTGCAGCCGCCTACGCAGTCAGCCGCTCCCAGTTAGCAGCGGCCTTACCCGGCGTCGCAATTGCCGCTGCCCTGGTTCCACCTCTTTGTGTGGTCGGTTATGGTCTGGGAACAGGCCAGTTTGACATTGCTGTCGGCTCGTCACTTCTCTTTATAACCAACCTGGCCGCCATCGTGGTTGCTGCTGCGGCGATCTTCCTGTTGTTGGGATTTCGCCCGCCGCTCCGCCTCGAACGAGGCCAGCAGGCGCGTCGGGGCTTGAATCTCGCCCTGGCATTGCTGCTCGTTGTGGCCATCATCCTGGTTGTCGTCACCTTGGTAACGAATGAACAATCAGGGGACGTGGCGACGATCGAGTCGATAGTCCTTTCTTCAGTACCTCCGGACGAAGGCGAAGTGATCGAAGTGGAAGTCAATCGTCAAATCGGGAAATTCATCGTGACCTATAAGATTGTCGACTACACAGGTGATTATGGTGAAACCGATGTGGATGAATTGCAGCGGGCTATCGACGCGGCCGTCTCCGAATCAGTGCTGTTACAGGCTACCACCCTGCGTGGCAACCTGACAAACTCTGACGGCAGTGAACGCGCCACACCAACGGAAACGCCTACACCAACTCTCGCCGCCACCGAAACCGCCCCGGTTACTCCCAGCCCAGAAGTGACGGCTACCAACACACCGGCACCTACGGCATCACCAACACCTGCAGCAACGGAGACACTTCTACCGGTGGAGACGTCGACTGAAGCATCGCCTGAAGGACCGACTCAAGAGCCGCCCACAGAGGCGCCGACCGAAGTGCCCACCTCAACTGAGGAACCTGCCACCGGAACCCCACCGCCAACCGAAGAGCCGACGCCTACGGTAATAGCTTCGCCGACGCCTTAGTAAAATGACATTCTCTCATTAAGAACGTGCCCTCTCTGCAGTCCGAAATGAGCTCCAAATTCTAACGGCCGTTCCGCAGTGTGATCTTACTTCCCTCTTACTCGTTGTATACCTTCAGAAATAATGTCCGTAAATCAAAGTCCGACTATTTGATGTTTAGACGAGTTTCTTAAGCAGGATTGACGCCTGGTTCGGTGGGTGTAGCATAGCGTCAATATTCATCAATTTAGCCTTAAGCGGCTGATCTACAATAATGTTGCAGATCAGACCCTACGGTTCCTTTATAAACAGCCATTTGTTAAATGGATTCTACTGAGAAGACTCAGCTTGGTAGAATGGCATAAACGACTCGATCTCCGTTTTTAGGATCCCCAACTAGTTGGGTCCACATCCAGAGAGGTGCCCAGAGGACTGGGCTTTGTGGTTCGAGTCCGTCCGCGCCCACTTTTTCAATGCCTGTTCTGTGTACTAGGTTTCTTTATGCCTCGAGCCTGACAGATCCTTGAGGCCAAGGGATTCAGTGACTTCACGGATTGATAAACATCCGTATTTTGCCATCGAATTTCGTCCAGCTTTCGGAGGGGTTGTCTAATATTGGAACTAAAGAAATACCGCTCAGACTGCCCTTTTTACCTTTGCTACACATGCTTCAAACTGCTTCGTTAGCTCAACGCCATTGATGCTATCAGGAGCACCAATGGCCACAATCTTTGATCCGGAAACAGCGTTGAAGCTCCATGAACAGGAGGATCACAAAATAGACCAACCGCATGAGGAACACGATTCCCACGGCCTTTTGTTCGATACCTGGAGCTACGAGTCCGAGCGTCCGTTTTCGCTTGAAGCGCTTCGCAAGATGGTGCGCAAGGATCTCCCGGCTTCCATTTATCGTTGCAAGGGAATTGTTTTCGCCGCCGACTCGCCTGACAAACGCCTTGCCCTTCAGGTGGTAGGGCGTCGCACGGAGATTTCTGAAATCGATAAATG
>PVMK01125023.1_pt1 | contig 17882 bp, 20 predicted proteins | sample 1853481 | NCBI WGS metagenome assembly PVMK01 (sample SAMN08533507, study PRJNA380276) | Marine sediment metagenome, whole genome shotgun sequencing project. | reverse complement strand
GAACAATTCCATTATTCCATTTCCGGGGAAAATTCAGAAACCTCAATAAACTTTTATATTCTCAGTAGATTGTAGAAATTGCGAGACGTCTAATTACTCCGCCCTGAAAAATAACAATATTAGGAGCAGGTAAAATATTTTTGTCCTTTGAAATCTTATTAGGCTATGTTGACGCTGATCCGGGCGGAGTAATTACATAAACATACACTTCCCGGGGACCGTGCGCCCCTTGGACCATGGTGGCCTCTACGTCGGCGGTTTTGCTGGGTCCGGAAATAAAGGTCATGCAGTTGGTCAGGCCCTCTTTCTGCGCTTCAGAGTCAAAATTTAACAGCGCATACAATTCCTTGAGGTCCCAAATAATCTGGTTTAGGTAGATAACGCCGATGTGAATGGACGGCACCAGGGATACCGACCGTGCCTGCCCCGGACGGGTCCTCATGACCAGGGTTGCCGTATCGGCCATACAGAAGTCAGCGGAAGTTATGCCGATATAAGATTCGATGACCTGTTTTCGCAGCTGCTCCCTTTTTTTCTTTCTTCGGAAAATCCCTTCTAATTCGATAGCGTATCCAGATCCGTCACATACAGCGCCACTTTTTCAGCTGCCAGTGAATCTAAAAGATTTAAGCGTTCGATCAGCGGGTGTTGCCAGGTCACGATACTTTTGGGGTTTCCCCATTCCGGATCTTTGTTCCGGACGAGGTCGGCAATGGCCGCCGCGACGAAATTCTCATCCTTGAGGACAATGACGTTCAGGTTGATCGGTGCGGCCATCTCAATGAACCGATCGAGTAACTGTTGCCTTTCAGCTTCAGAACGATTCTTGATGCGGTCAAGGATGGCTCCGGTTTCATCGCTGAATTTACTGGTGCACAGTTCAGCCACATCTCGTTGCAAATCCGGCGAATACCCCAGCGCAGATTTAATTCGATTGCATAAATGCTACTTGTCCAGAATTTTCCATCGATATTCAACTCCCTTTAAAAACCGCAGTTGGGATCGGGCATCAAAACCCATGTTCAGGACAAAAAAGAAATTATAGCTAGTGGAAGCCGCTCCCACACACTTCAAATAACGAATCCGTCGCGGCGGATTAACACCCCATCGGGTTTACAGGCCCTTTCTTCCACCGCTGCATAAAACTCTCATCCGCTAGAGGTTTAATATCCCGACTCCGGGTCCATCCGTTCACCGGCGGCGGCAGCCGACGGATCATGCCGTCCTTTTGCGGGAAAAACTTCTGTCCGAAAGACGCCATTCCAAGAAAAAAATCATATAGTCGTCGGTTCCGGATGACCCACGACCACATCCGGTAAGCCGTTTTTTCGGTGCGGCTGGCCCGGGTGACCCCCCAATCAGGATCACCATCGGCCAGTTTGGCGCGCAAGGCCAGCAACATGCGCGGCAAATCAATATTGACCGGGCAGGCATCCTGGCAGGCCCCGCACAAGGTTTCTCCCTGGCACAGATCCTTGGCCTGGTTGATGCCGGCCAGAAGCGGCATAACAACTGCGCCCACCGGACCCGAGTAAGGATGCCCGTATGAATGCCCGCCGATTTTTCCATATACCGGACAAATATTCAAACAGGCGGCACACCGTATGCAGCAGAGCATTTCCCGGAATTCCTTATCGGCCAGGATACGGCTGCGACCGTTGTCCAGGATTACCAGATGAAATTCTTCCGGACCGTCAACCTGGTTTGCATACCGCGGTCCGCCGATGTAGCTGACATAGGTACCCAAATTCTGGGCCGCAGCAGCGCGGCAAAGCAGTCTTAATAGAATATCGTGATCTTCCAGCCGTGCCGCCACCCGCTCCATACCCATGATCGCGACATGCACCCTGGGCATGGTGGTGGACATGCGGATGTTGCCCTCGTTGGATACGGTGACGATGTGGCCGGTTTCCGCGCAGGCGATATTGCAGCCCGAAAAACCCATATCGGCAGCCAGAAATTTTTCCCGCAATACTTTTCGGGCCGCCCGGATCAAGCGCGGGGGGTCATCGGTGTAAGTAATCCCTAGTTTGTCGGTAAAAAGCCGGCCGATATCCTTCCGGGTCTTATGAATGGCCGGTGCGATGATATGGGAAGGCCGCTCGCCTGCCAGCTGGATGATGTATTCTCCCAGGTCGGTTTCGGCCACATCAATACCGTTTTCAAGCAAAGCTGTATTCAACCCGATCTCTTCGCTCACCATGGATTTACCTTTGACAGCCAGCCTGACGTTGTGCTTGCGGGCTGTCGCCAGGCAGTATTCCAGGGCGGCCTGGGAATCTTCCGCAAAAAACACATGTCCCGCCGTTTTCACGGACATTTTCGGCCAGGGTTTCCAGCAGAACATCCAGGTTCTCAACAGCCTTTTCCCGGATCTCATGGGCTTTCAGTCGCAGATCCGGTCCTTCCGGCAAATCCTGATAGGCAAGTGCCGTGCCCCGGCCAAAACGGTTTTGCAAATCAGCCAGCGCACTTTGCAACACCTGATTCTTCAAGGCCTTCCGGGCTTCAGATTTATAATTTCCGATAAAAATTTCGCTCATGGTTTCGAGTTCCGAGTGACGCGTTACGGGTTGCGGGTTGCGTGTTGCGCGTTGCGGGTTACGCGATACGTGTTGCGGGTTACGAAAAGCGCGATACGGGTTGCGTGTGGCAGATTTTTAGGTGCGAGTGATTGCATGGAAGGTCGGTCAACTTCATTCATCGCGGCTAAAAGCCGCTCCCACAATGCAAAAATCAGAAATATTGCAAACCCCCGTTATCTGCCACCTCTGGCCCTTACCGCGCAACTCGAACCCCGCAACGCGCAACCCGTAACCCGCAACTCGTAACCCGTAACATTTTGTTATAACATAGTAGATGTCATCAACTTGCGAGTAGTTGAGCTATATGCATTACGCGGAGGGAAGACCCCTTCCGGCTCAGCATTCCCTGAATATTCATCAAACAGCCCATGTCGCAACCGACAACCGTATCGGCACCTGAGTCAATAATATTATTGACTTTGTCTTCCGCCATGGCGGCGGATATATCCGCATACTTAAATGAAAACGATCCGCCAAATCCACAGCAGCGATCGGAATCGTTCATTTCGATAAATTCTACGCCCGATACCTTACGCAGAAGCGCGCGGGGTTGCTCTTTGATCCGCAGATTGCGCAAAAGATGACAGGAGTCATGATAGGTAACCACCCCATCGAAATGCGCCCCGAGGTCATCCACTCCCAGGATGTCCACCAGATATTCCGTCAACTCATAGGTTCTGGCAGCCACATACTTGGCACGTGGCAGCCAGGCGGCATCACCCTCGAATAATTGCGGGTAGTGATGGCGTACCATCGCAACACATGATCCGGAGGGGCAAACAATGGCATCCGCCGTCTCGAAAATATCGATAAAGCGCTTCGCGGCCACCCGGGCCTCTTCCTGATACCCTGAATTAAAAGCCGGCTGTCCGCAACAGGTCTGCTGTGTCGGACATGTCAGGTGGATACCCAGTTTACGAAAAATTGCCACCATGGCTTCCCCGACTTCCGGATAAATTCCATCCACCAGACACTGGATGAAGAGGGTTACTGTTTTATTTACATCCACCATTTATCGGCAGTTCCTATTGGCTGCTAGCTTCTGGCGTTTTAGTTCCGGGTTACGCGTGTCGGGTTGCGTGTGTCGGGTTGCGTGTCAGAAATTCTGCAGTTCAGAACCCGCAACTCGTAACGCGTAACCCGTAACATTTTATTATAACATAGTAGATGTCATCAACTTGCAAGAATTTGTGCGATATGCAGCGTTCTGATAGAAGACCCCTTCCGGCTCAGCATTCCCTGAATATTCATCAAACAGCCCATGTCGCAACCGACAACCGTATCGGCACCGGAGTCAATAATATTATTGACTTTGTCTTGCGCCATGGCGGCGGATATATCCGCATACTTAAATGAAAACGATCCGCCAAATCCACAGCAGCGATCGGAATCGTTCATTTCGATAAATTCTACGCCCGATACCTTACGCAGAAGCGCGCGGGGTTGCTCTTTGATCCGCAGATTGCGCAAAAGATGACAGGAGTCATGATAGGTAACCACCCCATCGAAATGCGCCCCGAGGTCATCCACTCCCAGGATGTCCACCAGATATTCCGTCAACTCATAGGTTCTGGCAGCCACATACTTGGCACGTGGCAGCCAGGCGGCATCACCCTCGAATAATTGCGGGTAGTGATGGCGTACCATCGCAACACATGATCCGGAGGGGCAAACAATGGCATCCGCCGTCTCGAAAATATCGATAAAGCGCTTCGCGGCCACCCGGGCCTCTTCCTGATACCCTGAATTAAAAGCCGGCTGTCCGCAACAGGTCTGCTGTGTCGGACATGTCAGGTGGATACCCAGTTTACGAAAAATTGCCACCATGGCTTCCCCGACTTCCGGATAAATTCCATCCACCAGACACTGGATGAAGAGGGTTACTGTTTTATTTACATCCACCATTTATCGGCAGTTCCTATTGGCTGCTAGCTTCTGGCGTTTTAGTTCATAGCTGATAGCTGATAGTCAAAACAATAGGATCCTTTTTTACTATGATCTTTGAGCTTTCAGCTTTGAGCTAATATTGCTGGCCGCTGGTCCCTTGTTGCTGGAGGCCAGAAAACAGTTGAACCCTATACCGAACATTTCAAAAAATCCAGTGGAAAAAGGTACCGGCCAGGGGAACGTCAAAGTAGATCCTAAACCAATTGAATCAGAAGGTTTATAAAACATTAAATAGGTGACTTTCGTAACATCAGTCAATTACTTGTTTAAATGACGGTGCCTTGCGGTACCGGATGGGATCCGGTTATAATTTAACTCTGTGCTTTCGTTAACTACTTGATTGTGCTAAAGTTACGCATATAGTTACAAAACAAAAACATCACTTGCTTGAGCGCAATTTACCAGATGAAAGATCCGTTAAAAGGAAACCGGTAAACCAACGGAACGATCTAAACCATCTAAACGGACCAAACGATCCTAACGATTCAAACCAAAAAAAATGCCATGAGTGAAAGAAGTATTGCCCTTTTAGAGCTCATAGAAAACATCGAACGGTTGGGACGATTCCAGGACAGATTGGATTTTCCATCTAGTGTCAATCAGATATGGAACGCCTTTTTAGTCGATGTCCAGAATTTGATTGAAATTGAAGTCTGCGCGCTGTTTTTGGTCGATGAGAATACCAACGAATTCATATTAAAGTATGCTGTGCCGGAGGATAGTGCCAAACTTTGCAGAAGAGAAATTGACCTTCAAATTGAATGCGGCATTTTTTCATGGATCATCAACCGCAGACAACCGGCGTTGATACCCGCCCTGGCATTTGAAGAAGTAACATCGGTTGTCATGCTGCCCCTGTCAACGGTGAAGCAAACCCTGGGGGTGGTATTGCTCACCACGCCCATCCAGGAAAGCTTCATCACCCATGAAAATATGAAGCTTTTAACGATGCTGACCAAAGAATGCTCCTTGGTGATGGAAAATACGCTGTTATACAAACGCTTGAGAAGAAAGCATTTATCACTGGAAAAGGCTAATAAGGAAATTAAGCAGTTGTCCCGCACCGATTCTCTGACCGGATGCTACAACCGGGGGCACCTGAATGAACTTCTGCCCAGGGAAATCAAAAGAGCGATGCGATACAGGCGCTCGATGGCTCTGGCAATGTGCGACATCGACCATTTTAAGAAAGTAAATGACACCTATGGTCATCAATGCGGAGACGAGGTTCTGAAAATATTTGTGCAGAGTATCTCAGAATTAATACGCACTGATACGGATTGGCTGGCTCGTTACGGCGGGGAAGAGTTTTTACTGGTGCTGCCCGAGACCAAACTTGAAAATGCCTATGGCCTGGCAGAAAGGCTTCGCAAACATATTGCTCAAAAAATAATTGAAACCAAAGAAGATAAGGTATCCATTACGGCCAGTTTCGGAGTGACCGGCTTTGACGCCTCATCATCCTCCAATAACATAACCCCTGAAGCCTTAATAAATACAGCCGATAAATATATGTACGAAGCCAAAAAAAAAGGTCGCAACAGGGTCGTCAAGGGTCCTTTCCCGGGTTAGAAAATAGAACCCCAATTGGGAGTTATCTGTTAACAAATAACAATTAACACCTAATTGAGCGTTTTTCGCTTAATTACTCCGCCCTGAAATATAGCCATAACAGGGTTGGGTATAGTAAATTTGTTCTTTGAAAATTGAAGGAAATATTTAGAAGTTGATCCGGGCGGATTAATTAATCATTTCTGAAAATAAAGTGCACAAAGGCGTATGAGTACTGAAGTGTTCCTCAAAATCTTTAAAAAAGTACAAGATTTCAGTATCTTAGCCCATACTATTTTTTTACATCAGCATCTGGGATGAAATTAAAAAGTCAAAAAAAGCATAAAAAAATGCGCAGCATAAAATAATTAATCCGCCGGACCTTCGATCTAATAACTTACTTCAGTTTTAAAAAAAACAATTTGCAACCCTAAATGTGCTATTTTCAGGGCGGAGTAATTAGGCTCTCCTCTGGAACTCCTCAAATCCTTCCTTAATCGCCTGATTGATGGTTTCAATCTTGAAGGGTTTGGTAAGATGATTATCAAAACCGGCCTCTTTGAGCTTCTCGATATCGTATAATTCAGTGTAACCGCTTAAGGCGATCACAACCGTTTTGGTATCGGTTTCTCTGATCATCTGGCAGAACTCCACCCCATCCATCTCAAGCATGATTAAATCTGTAATAATAACCGGAAACTTTTCCTTTTCTAAAAGGGAGAATGCTTCTTCCGCAGATTCGGCCACCGCAACCTCGTAACCCAATTTAGAAAGAAGCTTCTGCATGAGTTCCCTGTGAAAATCTTCGTCATCGACAACTAAAATTTTCTTTTCCATTGTAAGCTCTCTATCCATAATGATCGTTAACAGATTTTTTTGGGCCGCCATCAAAGAAACACTTCGAGGTCATAGAAAATTCGTACTAGGAAAACTACCTAGCAAAGGGCAATCACTTGTCAATTATCCATACGCGCCCACTATAAAAAAATACGGCTTGAAAGTCAATTCAATTGCAGATATGATTGTCATGGGCTCCCGGGGCCGCACCGATTTGGAGGGACTGTTGCTCGGCAGTTGCACCCACCGGGTTTTGAAGACGGCGCCGTGTCCCGTGCTGGTCATCCGTTAGGTTAACCCGTTGAGCTCCCGCCACAGCGGGATTAGCCCGTTGAGCATTGGATTCTGTTCTATCTGAACGGGCTAAACGGGAAACGGGCAAACCGGCTCAACCGACCTATTCCAGCAGATCCTCCTTCAGCTGGATTAACAGGGTCTCATCGACACCGGCCTTGTTTATCAGGTAATTCGCAGCCGATCCGTATGTTTTGTCTAGGTGCTTTAGCAGAGAAACGATGGCATTTTTTGGTGCGGTAAAATAGGCGGAGATCTCTTCGGGATCCACCCCCAGGGATCTAATCCGGTCATATATGCTTTCCAGCACAGTGGCAATATACAGGTTGGAAAGACCATGATCCCGGATAACCGTTTCTTCCGGCACCCCCAGCACGAGTAGAATCAGAGCCGCACCGACCCCCGCCCGGTCCTTACCGCCGGTGCAGTGAAAAACCAGGGGCCGGTTTGAGCGCTTGGCAAGATTATTAAAGAAGCTTGCCCACAGAGGGGCAAATTCTTCAATATTTTTAATGTAGCCTTTGATCATAAATTCTTCGGTCATCCAGTCAATATCACCCTTTTTAATCCGATCAAAGGTGTTGGCCGGGTCACTTTCTCCATGCCGGATAGGAAGCCGCAGAGTTTTGGCGTGATCACCCTGCGGGTATCGATCCGGCAATTTTTTGATCTCCGCCGGGGTACGAAAATCACATACCAGTCGAATCCCCATCTTCTCCAAATAAACAACGTCTCGATCGGTAAGCCGACCCAAATTGTCCGAACGGAAAACCCGGCCCCATTTTACCCGCCGCCCGTCAACCGCCTGGTGGCCGCCAAGGTCCCTGAAATTAACCCCCCCTTCCAGCTGCACCCGCCGCTCGCTGATGATCGTATTCGGCCCGTCCGAAGGCACCACATCGAAATAATACCGGGTATCCGGGTCCAATCCTGAAATACTCACATCGGACTTACCCGTCACAGTGGCAGTGGGGTTACGGTGATCGAGGGCATTCGGATTTTCACCTATAAAAATTGCCACCTTCGAATCTTTGTTTTTGGTTCTCCATGAGATTTTAACAGAATCATTCCCGGTGCGGGTAAGCGCAACATCTTTCAGGTGGGTTTCATTGATCTTGGGCATCATGATATGACAGTAACCGTTCAAGAGAAATTAAATTTAGAAGCTATTTCAAAATTGCAGCTTGCGTTCAAGGCCCCCACACAAAATTAGGTTTAGCCGGTTTGCCCGATAAAAAGGGATCTGTTCCGAGTTTTATCGGGCCAACGGGCCAACGGGCTCAACGGGCAACCTGTTGGTGATAGTTTCTATTTCTTTTCAAGTTTAACCGCAATGGAATACCTGCCCGGCCCCGCATAAATCAGGCCGAAGAATACGGCGGCCAGACCCGCAGACCACAGCATCAGGGTCCGGTAGCCGATACTGAAATAATTAAAACAATACAAACCAAAAATGATAAATAAAATGATACAGGCAATCCGAAAAAAATATCCAAACATCAAACTCACCGCCCCCAATGCTTCTAAAAGCAGCATGGTAAAGCCTAAAACCGCCACCGGCAGGCCCACGTTGATAAAACCCAGGGTCGTTCCAACACTCTGCCAGCTGTGGGAGCCGGCGAACAATTTGGGCAGGGAATGAATCAAAAGAACGGCTGCCAGCCCCAGACGCATGATTAACAAGCCAAAATTTGATTGTCGCTCCTGCGAACTAAACACTATCTTTCCTCCAATCCACTTCTTTTAGGCGCTTAACGCCTTGTTTCTGAGAACATGTTGTCAGAAACCAAAGGTTTCAGGTGTCGGGTGTCAGGTTTCAGGCTGAACGTCGGAGCGTCCGGAAAAGCGCCTTTGTTCGTGGAGACTCCATAATACAATGTTAGTGCATCAGAAATTTCGCTCATAGTTGCTGACACCTGAAACCTGACACCTGAAACCTAAAATATTGTCTAAATGGCACACTCGCTGGGCCAACCGGCACCACTTCCTAATAGCACGGTCTTTGAAGAAGCTTATTTTCTAGTATTTCATACCTGGTATAGATATCAACCAAAAAATGATTGACCGGGTCTAACAGGCTGAAAATTCATCCTAATTCAAACAGCATAGCCGGCCTGAGCATTTTTATTTTTTTTTCTGAAGATCATTTTGACTTAAGTCAAGGCGTTGCCGGGTATAATTGCCGATATTGAAATAACTTGTCTAATCACCGGGTAGATGATATGAAAAAATCCCATAAATACAGATATAGTTGATTGGTTGATTAGTTGATTGGTTGATTGGTTAAGTTGTTGTAAATATGGATTTATCCCATAGCCAGGTTGGGTATTTAACCTTATTTACCTGGCTTGAAGCAAGCTGTAAACCGATGAGTCAGGCATAAGGCCGTAAGGGGAGAAGTCAAAGACCCCCGCCAAATATAGTCTTTATCTTCTGTTGTTCGACGCATACATGCTTTACAGGGGAAATCAGGGAAAAATCTCAATTAGAGCGTTTGTCAGAATAACGTTCCGATTTATGACAACCGGTATAACGCCGCGAAAAAGAGTATTCATTTTCTCTTATTCGGGGATTGCCATCGTCCGAAAAATTTCTCAATGCAATGGACGCCGCACAGCCCGCGAAATTTTGATAACCCCGGCCTTTTAGCCGGTCCGGGATAATTGAACCCGTTACATTAACCCTTATATGTAGAGGAGGTACCACATGTCTCTTAAAACCCTTAAATGGGCCGCTATTCTATGTTTCGTAGTGGCCATGGCTGTTCTTCTTGGCGGCGGCTTCGTCATGAAAAAAGATCTTCCGCCGTATCCGGGAAAAGTGGTCGGTCCCGGCGGCAAGGTTCTGTTCGAAAAAGCGAACATCATTGCCGGCCAGGACGTCTATCAACGTTACGGCCTTACGGATCAGGGTGCGGTCTGGGGTCACGGGTCCCAGCGCGGACCGGAATTCTCCGCCACCTCCCTGCACATCATGGCTGAGGCAATCGGTGATTATATGGCCCAAAAAGACTATGGCAAACTTTATAACACCCTGGATGACCTTCAAAAGGGAATCATCGACGTCAAAACCAAACACGAGATAAAACCCAATCGTTATGATGCGGCCAGTGATACCCTGACGTTGACCGCCGCCCAGGTCGAAGGTCTCAAAAGGGTTAAGCAGCACTGGAATAAAATCTTTAAAGAGGGTGAGCAGCGCTATGGTTTCTTACCCGGAACCATCAAGGATGAGAATCAGCGACTTGAAATCTCGCGCTTTTTCTTCTGGACCGCATGGGTCGCCTCAACCCTTCGCCCGGGAACCGATTACTCCTACACCAATAACTGGCCGCCCGACAAAAGAGTGGGCAATGTTGCCAGTACGGAAACCTACTTCTATTCCATCCTCGGGATCGTGTCCTTGCTTCTGGTCCTGGGCCTGTTCGTCTTCTGGATCCATCGCTATGGCTTATGGTATGGAGAAGCCAAAGGGCCTGCCCTGGCCGAAAAGCTGATCGAAATGCCGCTGACCCGCAGTCAGCTTCACGCCGCCAAATTTTTTCTGGTGGTCATTCTGCTGTTTCTGCTCCAGACGACCATGGGGGGATTGCTGGCCCATTACACGATTCATCCGGGCAGTTTTTTCGTCCAATTTGTGGCCGATTTCATTCCCTACACCTGGGCCAAGACCTGGCATCTGCAGCTGATGATTTTCTGGGTTGCCACCACCTGGATGGCGTCCGCCATCTACCTGGCCCCCATCATCGGGGGCAAAGAACCGGCCAAGCAGGGTGTGCTCGTCCTGATACTTTTCGGCGCCGTCCTGCTGGTAGCCGTGGGAAGCCTTACCGGAGAAGTTTTAGGCATCAAGGGCATGCTGGGCGATTTGTGGTTCTGGCTCGGCCACCAGGGATGGGAATTTATTGAACTGGGCCGCATCTGGCAGATCCTGCTGTTAGGCGGTTTGACTTTCTGGCTGGTGATCGTGTACCGGGCCGTCGGCGCTCATCTGAAAGCCCACAAGGATGAATTCAGCGCCTTGATCTGGTTTTATGTTTTCAGCGCCGTCCTGGTAGTAGCTTTTTACGGCTTCGGGCTTTTTTACGGCCGGGGCTCCCACTTGACCATGGCGGACTACTGGCGCTGGTTTGTGGTTCACCTCTGGGTGGAAAGCATTTTTGAGTTCTTCGGTATAGCGGTGATCGCATTGCTGATGGTGACCATGGGACTGGCCACGGCCAAGGCGGCCTTAAGGGTGGCCTATTTTACCGCGGCCCTTACTTTTTTAAGCGGTATCATCGGAACCGCCCATCACTTTTACTGGTATGGCGGTGCAGCTTTCTGGGTTGGATGGGGGGCTATCTTCTCCTCCATGGAACCCATCCCGCTTCTGACACTGGTGGTTCGCGGGTTGATGGAATATCGCGGTATCCGCAAGGAAGGCCGGCAGTTCAGCTATAAATGGCCCCTGTATTTTCTGGTGGCCGCATCCTTCTGGAACTTTCTGGGTGCCGGTATCTTCGGTTTCGTGATCAATCTGCCCATTATCAATTTCTACGAACACGGGACCTACCTGACCATGCACCACGCCCACACGGCTATGTTCGGGACCTACGGCATGCTTTCCGTCGCCCTGCTGCTGTTCTCCTGGCGCGGCATGGTGGACAAGGCCCACTGGAATGACGGCATCCTGAAACTGTCCTTCTGGGGGCTCAACGGCGGGCTGTTTCTGATGGCCTTTGTCACCCTGCTGCCGATCGGGCTCATGCAGGCCTGGACCTCTTTTAAAGATGGTCTGTGGGCGGCCCGGAGTGCGGATTTTTTCGAAACGGACGCAGTCGTCTGGCTCGGAACCTTTCGCGCCATTCCTGACACCATCATCATCGTGTTAGGGGTCCTGCCGCTGGCCTACTTTCTCATCACAACTTTTCCGCACTTGAAAGCCGCGGAATCAAGGATGGTGAGTCTGTCTGGGAACGGCTGGGAATTGAGTTATAATAAATTAAAGGCCCGGTTCCAATCGGAACCGGGCCATTAATTTATGTTTTATAAAGATCCATTTACAAATCAGAACCCTTCACATTGCGTTTAGATAATTCCTCTTCATAATAATCACCACTTGATTCGTTTTCTCCTAAAATATTTGAAAACTTATCGAAACTCAGTTGCGATCCGACATATGAACGGCTATCTTTTAGGTAAGGTTGACCAACGGAGGTATACACATGAAATGCCACTAGAACTGGTTTGACCGTTGAGCCCGTTAGCCCGTATGCCGGTTAAAATCGGACCTGTGCGCCCCAGGCGAACGAGGTCCTTTAACAACGGGCTAAACCGGCAACCGGCACACCGACGAAACCTGATTTTAGGCGGACAGCAGCTCTTATTGACGAATATGGCTCAACTGATTATGATTCCGGTTGAATCTATTTGTATCTTTGTGGGACGGAGGACGAAAGCAAATCATGGAAGAATTTTGGAGCTGGTGGCAGCACTTGCCGCAAAATATCGATCCCGTTATTTTTGAAATCGGCTCGTTCAAGCTTCAGTATTACGGGTTGATGTATATCGTGGCCTTTGCCGTCACCTTTTTTCTGGTTCTATACCGGGTAAAACGTGAGGACCGATTCAAGATCACCACCGATCAGATAAAGGATCTGTCGACTTACATGATCCTGGGTCTGGTGATCGGGGCCCGGCTGGGCTATGTGCTGTTTTACAACCTGTCCTACTATCTCAAGCACCCCCTCGAAATTATCCTGCCCTTTTCGTTTTCGAACGGAGTGACCTTTACCGGGATCTCCGGCATGTCTTACCACGGCGGGCTGATTGGTATAATCCTGGTCACATGGCTCTATACCCGCAAGGCCAAACTGGACTGGTGGAGTGGGGTCGATTTATACATACCTGTGATCCCGTTGGGATACACCTTCGGCCGCCTGGGAAATTTCATCAACGGCGAGTTATTCGGGCGGGTGACGACATCCTCCATCGGCATGTATTTTCCCATGGCAGCTAAGGGAGAGCTCAGGCATCCCTCCCAGCTGTATGAAGCCTTTTTTGAAGGAATTTTTCTGTTTGCCGTCCTGTGGAGCATCCGCAAAATCAAAATTCCCAGAGGCGCCATGCTGGCCCTTTACCTGATCGGCTACGGCACGGTGCGGTTTTTTATCGAATACTTCCGCGAACCCGATGCCCACATCGGCTTTGTTTTTCTCTCCTTTTCCATGGGCCAGATCCTCTGTTCGCTGATGATCGCCGGGGGCTTCTTTTTGTATTTCTATTTACAGAGACGAGAAAAAGCCTAACGCTGAAATCGCAGCCCCTTATTCATTGCGCTTAGAATTCTTCTTGTTTAGTGAAATTAATGACAGGAATTCGTAAATTATGTTGGCGGCCATCAGTGCGGTAATATCTGCTGTATCATAGTCAGGGAGGACTTCAACCATATCAAACCCGACAAAATTTAACCCCTTTAGCCCATGTATCAAGTCGATCGCCTCTGCGCTGGTAAAGCCTCCCACCTCCGGCGTTCCCGTACCGGGCGCAAAGGCAGGATCCACGACATCAATGTCAAAGGTGACAAAAACCTTGGCCCGCCCGACCCGGCAACGAATGCTCTCAATCAACGTTTCCAGGCCCATCTGCCGAATATCAGCCATGGTGGCGACCTTAAAGCCTAAGGACATTGAATCGTGGTAGGCATCTTTTGAGTAAACCGAACCCCGCATCCCCACTTGAATTGAATTTGCGGGAAGAAGAATATTCTCTTCAACTGCCCTGCGGAACGGGGAACCATGATAATAGGGTTTTCCAAAATATTGATCGTTGGTATCGGTGTGCGAATCAAAGTGAACCAGGGCAACCGGACCATGGATCTTGGCCATAGCCCGGAGCTCCGGCAAAGTAATGGAATGATCGCCTCCCATCATTACCGGAATCACTCCGGCCTCAACCAGGGGGGAAAGTTCCGATTCGATTCTGGCATAGGTTTCCTCAATGTATCCGGGAACCACCGATAGGTCGCCGTAATCCACCCCGGAACACTGCTCAAATATCCCGACATCCAGTGCCAGGTTATAGGGTCTCAAGGTCACCGAAACTCTGCGGATGGCATCGGGTGCCATTCGCTGGCCGGTTCGGTATGATGTTGCTCCGTCCCAGGGAACGCCCACCACGGCAAAATCAATCCCCTGCGTTGTCCGGCAATGGGGCAGACGCATATAGGTTTTAATTCCGGCAAACTTTGGAAGTTGCTGGGCTGTAATCGGTTTATATGATTTCACTGACGCGGACGTTTCAGGCTTTTTTTTGATAGTATCCATCTCCTAACCTACAAGAACCGCGAGGCCCTGGCTGTCAACTGCACTGACGGGTTAAATGCCGGGGATCTTTATTCAGTATGCGAATGCACGTAGTCGGCGAGAACTTCATTGATCTTTGTTTGCCAGCCTTTTCCCTGCGATTCAAAGTATTCGACGACCTCTTGGTTGAGTCTTATGGTAAGCTGTTTCTTGGTTGTTTTTTTCTGTGGCCCACGCACCCGTAACGGAATATTGGGATGTGCCTTCCTAACAGGCTGCATCCTGGACAACACCTTGCTAGAAAGCGGTGGAGATTCCACTGCATCCCAATCTTCTTGTTTTATACGTTCAGGTTTTTTCTTCATAATATCCTCTCTCGCGTTTATTGGCCTTACGAAGGCTAATCAGGCGGATATTCTCACCGCGAACAGCATATGTGAGAACATGGAGACGGTTACCGATAGAACCAAGAGCATCCCACCGTTCTTCGCCATAATTAAAGCGATCGTCAATAGCTTCAATGGCCAATAACCAATCAAAATACTCAGAATCTATAAAATCGACGCCGTGTTTAGCGAGGTTGGCAGCTCTTTTGTTTTCGTCCCATTCATATTTCATTTTCAGGATCGTATTGTAAATACAATAAGAGGTCTTGTCAAGCATATTGTAACTACAAAGTGATATGGCATTTAACTAACAGCAGACGTCAAAAATGACAGGATAGAAGAATCAGGATATTCAGGGACGTTGTTGACAAATTGTACAAACTCAAACACCCTCACTCCGGCTTAATATCTGCGCGACACCGGATATTTTACCTTTTCTTCGGCATGCTTAATCACCTCGGATACAAACTCTCCGCTGCCAAGTATCATTATCAACAATCTTGCACCTTTCAATACCCCGAATAATCACATGATGCAATGTCCCCGGAGCATCCAGCCTCGGGCCTTGCGGCATTTCAACTCCCTTAATTTGTCCCTGCTGTTTATCTCTCTTTTCTTTTGACCACCTATCCATCCCATACCTGTTCTTTCTTCTCATTTCCCATTTATATTCCGGTTTGTATGCTTTGTCAACAACGTCCCTCAGATTCTCTCAGATTCCGAGCAAATTCGCAGACAGCTTGCCCTGCCCATGAATCGCCGCACCAACTTTTTACGGAAAAGACTCCCCGGCGGCGGCTCATGTCTGTAACCGCCTCTTTGTAATGGCTTGCTATATTGTTCAATCATGCAGTGGTATAAATACTTCGGGAATAGGAAATCGGGTCGGTTATCTTAATCTTACCTTTGTCAAACGGTCTTCTCAGATTGGCAACAATTTGCGTGGCTTTAGGGGGATTTAGACGCTCGGCATAGTAGCGAAGTGATATACCGCATATGGCCATATTGTCCTATACTACAAAATAGTCAAGGCTATTTTGTAGTATAGGTCAATTAAGCCACATACTGTAATGATGGCAAATAACTCGCAACTCTTGAATTCCATCTCTTGATACCTTAATTCGCCACCAAAATTTCTTCGTACTAACAGCTTACCGGATTCATAGTAGCGGAATACTGGAATGGTGGAAGTAAAACCATCTGTGATCAAATTAGCCGGCTATCTTTTTCTGTTCCTTACGGGTGCTGATCCCGAGCACCGTCCAGAGCGGTCAGAGGCCAACGAAGGCAGTAACAAACGCAATGCCCGCGACTGCAAATGAGCCGATACGCCACCCCATACCGACCGGCGCAAAGATCCCCACAATGACAAGGGCCGCACCGGCAATTATCCGTATGATTTTATCAAAACCTGCAACATTTTTTTTCATTTTTCTTCCTCCTTTTGGGGTTTCGCAGAAATGGACTGCCTTTTCAGACAATCTATGAACGGTTATTCGTCCAGCGTAACCAGATGACTGCTGTCAACCCCCATATGGCATTGAAAACAATCACTGCCAAAGGGGTCAATGAGCCGAGATCAAGACCCATAAGGCCCTTATTTGCTTTCATGGGAAAGACAATAAAAAGCTGCACCAGGGTGGGCCCCAGGCTGAAAATCAAGCCCCTGAGTAAAAAACTCTTTTGCATAAGCGGAAGCAAAAAGAGCAACCCCCAAATTCCTCCCCAGACGACGCGGGGATAAAGCCAGGGTGCGCTCAGCTGCGGTGCTATTTTCACACCCGAAGGCCGATGTAATCCCATACACCCCGAATATCCATACCGCCAGGCTGTTTACAAGACCGCCCAAACAACCTGCGCCGAATACCATCGTAATTTTTTTCACCAAATTGCCCATACCTCTTTCCTCCCATGCCGGCGCACCTATCGATAAAGCTTGCCGGTTCCCCGTTCAAGCGAATCCGGAAAAAACCAATAGGTGTTCTTATGTCTATTGAATCGAAAGATCTAATTTTGACAGTAATCATCCTGTACCCAAAAACAAGTAAATGACCAAAAGCGAAAGTCATCCGGAACATAAGGCTCAGTTTATCGTGATAACCACCTTCGCGCTTTTTCCTCCGCCCTCCACCGTCAGACGATAGCTGCCGGGGGGCAGGTCAGCGGGCAACTCAAGAACCTGGGTGAAATCATCACTGCTGACGGGAAATTGCCCCAAATCAACTTTGCCTGATAGTCCTGTCAAGCTGAAGGTTGCCGTCTTTGTCCCCACAAGACCTTTCACCGCTACCGTCAGCTTGCCGCCAGCCTTGGCACTCAGGGTTGCGGGTACAATACTTGTCTTGTCGCCGTGACTCCAGCCCGTGGTATTCCAGGCGAAAGATATGGAGAGGGCGACGATTATTAGAAAGATTCTCCGGTTTATTTGACAATTTTTCATGATATTATTCTCCTTTAAACTAAAAGTGTGACATAGACGGTGCAAAATAAGTGTATATCATCATTGCAATCCAGAATATCAAGCCGATCGCTACGAGCACATAGACCGTCCTAAACAGCTTTTTTTCATCCCGAATGACAAGACCCAGTATTGGAAACGACAGGAACCAGCCGGCAACGATCGCTGATCCGATAAGAATACCGGGAATTCCGAATAAATTTTCAAATGGGACAAAAAACCAGAATATCCAGGCCGGCTTGGTCATTTCCATCCCGGGTTTGGCAGGGGGAAAGAGCCCCGGCTGAAAAAAGAAAGCCAAAACGAAGATAATGAGGAACATGCCGGCAGAGAGAATTCCCAACAGCCTGGCATGTCCCATAAAGGTGCTGCTGCCGTCAAGGCTCGCTTGATAATCCTCTTCGGTTTGATACGGTTTGGGAGAAATGCCAAAATATTTGATATAAAAAATTTTCAATACTAGAATAGCGATGAAGATAATCTGCAAATTGCTGGTATGAAGTGCAAAAATGCGGGAAAGTATCGAAGTGGATAATGTA
>PVMK01170651.1_pt1 | contig 17885 bp, 17 predicted proteins | sample 1853481 | NCBI WGS metagenome assembly PVMK01 (sample SAMN08533507, study PRJNA380276) | Marine sediment metagenome, whole genome shotgun sequencing project. | reverse complement strand
ACTGCTACACGAATCACACGGAACAGGGCACCTGGTATTTGGTGAGGAGTAGCAGTAAGGATCCGGAGTTGTCGGTTTCTCCTACCAGGACCTTGCGGCTGGCTGAATCTATAGCAGTCGAAAATGCAAAATCCGGGTCGCCGGCCGGCTTGATCGCTGTATAGCGCGTAATTCGACCTATCGAGGCCTGGTAACGGATATTGGTGTTTGGATCATAGCTGCCGGAGCAGATCGGTACGCCAACTCCAGACGCGTCCTCTGCGCATTCCTCCAGGTGATGTCGGTCCACCTCATACAATAAATAAATAAAACCGGTATTGAGGAAATCAGGATGTAGCGCAACACCAAGCATTCCAAAGTCTCTATACGCCGCAACTTCGTCGCTAATGTCGAGAAAGGGAATAGCGCTCTTAACGCCCGAATCAACAGTCCATATCTTGCCTCCACGTTCCCATACAAAAGTACGGCCGTTAGTGTCAAATGTAATCCCAACCGCTTCATTCCATCCACCCGCGATTTCAGTTTCTACAAAACCAGTTGGGGGAGCGGCAATTGCCGCTGACATACTGAACGTTGCAGCAGCCAAAATGCCACTAAGCAGGATCCCGAAAAGTCGAATGCACGGTTTGGAATTATTAGTCATTCTGGCACCGTTGGTAAGGTTATTGTGGGGGCACCATTGAGACGGCCTGCTGCTACTGATGCAAGTATCAGGCCAAATTATTTTTTATTTTGAAAATCCAATAGTTATGACAAGTCTTGTTGGTGCCGAGGCTTCAACGCAGCAGTTTCTGTAAATCAATTCGACAAAATAACGTCCTATGCATTGCTGGCCCAGGTTATGCACAACTTGTCAGTCGATATTCATCCTACTTTTAGTTGTTGCTGCAGTTGTCGATCGAAGAAGCGCGCATCCTGCTCTGCACGCAACCTGTCCGCAAGTCTGGCGGTTGGCATTTCGACGTCGTCATAAGTCAACACGTGATCGATAGGCAAATCCTTTTTCACACGACAGCCATGTGACAAGCCCATCGGCAAACTGGAAATTTGCATTGCAGATTCAGCATTTTCGATCATTCCATAGGTACAAAATCCGCCAATGCCATCGAGTTCTTCCCCGGCTATTAGCGGTCTCTTTGCCATTGTCAATACATCACAACATGGCTTGCCAATCGGAGTTACTGTTGCATCGCCAAATAACGCGGCTCTTGCCACTGTAGTTACAATTTGCAAATGGGGCAGGTGATATGGCGTGTAAAAACAGTACAGTGGTCCTTCGCCCATTTTGAAGTAGCTCATATACTGTTGGTTTACGGGATCTTCGTTAATTCCCAACACAAACGCACCAGTATGTGGTTCTGCTCCAATCGTGTAGTCGACCAGCCCACCGTTTTCGAAATGTTCAGGAGTAAAAAACTCCAACGTGTCTTTAACGTGGTCGCAGTCAATTCCGAACATACCAGGTTGTCCTACGCCAAAGCCGGTTGCATTTGCAAGAACAGTTGTTTCCATCGACAACTTTGTGCCATCTGCAAACGACGTAATCATTATCGGTTTTTGGTTGTATTTTTCGGCAAATGCACGTTGAGTATCCGGGGTCCGATAATGATCGATCATCCCCTTGATATTACCAACGCACACAGGGCTGTACCCTATAGTTTTGACGAATCGAAACAGGTTCATTGCGACGCCAGGCTCATCGCCATCGGTATTGGTAATTACGACACCTGCCTTATCTGCATGTTCTTTCAGAATCGGTCCGATGGTCGCGTCGACCTCAGCATTCATCAATACGACATGCTTGCCATTTTCGATAGCCTTCATTGCAACGTGTGCAGCGAATTCAACTTCTCCGGTTGCTTCCAGAATTACATCGATCTGGCCAGCTTCGCAAAGTAGTGACCAGTCGTCGGTGATCACAGCACGGCCTTGTTCAATTGCTGCCTCCATATCGGAGATAGTGGTACATTCGCGAATGTCTTTGACATCCGCGTCGGAGTAGGCACGATGTGCCTCTGATAGCGTCCTGTTTGCCACAGCTGCCAGCCTCATACCAGTAAGTGGCTTCAGAAATTGACGGGCAATACCTCTACCCATGTAACCGGCGCCAATAATACCGACTCGGACCGGATCGCCCGCTTCTTCACGTTTTTCCAATGCTGTGTCGACGATAATCATTTTTATTCTCCCCAAGCCAGACTCAGTCGAACCTCATCGAATGAAGTTGGGCCAATCTCGGTCCGCATCCGAAATCTCTGTGACTGGTAGTGGCCAGTTTATATCAAATGCCGGGTCGTCGTAACGTACGCCTGTAGCATGGGCAGGAGAATAATGGCGATTGGTTGTATAAATAATTTCAGTATTGTCGGTAAGTGTTTGATAACCGTGGGCACAGCCCTCCGGCAAAAACAGCATTTGTCTGTTTTTGGCACTAAGCTCGACTGCGACACTTTGACATAATGTCGGAGAGTCGCGCCGCAGGTCGACGCACACATCGTATATTTTGCCGTGGAGGCAACGAACAAATTTGTTGTCCCGATACTCGCCAGATTGAAAGTGCATACCTCGAATCGTTCCGGTTCGATACGACATGGCCGTGTTGATCTGGACGATCTTCGTATCCAGGCCGTTATGCTCGAATTCATCCTTGCAAAACATTCTCGCGAAAAAACCACGTTGATCTTCGTGGGGCTCGAGCTTAATGAGGAAGGCACCCCGAATCGAAGTTTCTGTGAAATTCATTTCGGTTCCTCCTACAGACCGATCCCGACATAACGTTGAATGGCGTGCTTGTTCAGAATGCGGCGGCCGTCGACAACCAGCGCCTGTGGGTTACTCGATTGAATCATGTTCGGGAGGGAACGGAATTCATCCCAAGCGGTCAGGATTATCACCACTTCAGCATCCACAATCGCGCCTTGCATTGAATCCGCAAAATCCATGTCCACATCGGCTAAATGTGCCTGTGCATTTGAATTCGCAATTGGGTCGTAGGCAGTAAGGGTGGCACCTTCGTCTCTCAGTAAACGAATAATCGGAAACGATGGAGACTCGCGAACATCATCAGTATCTGGCTTAAATGCGAGGCCAAGTATGGCAATGCGTACGTGCATTAGTATTGGCAACTGTTTTTTTATCAAGTTGACCAGGTGCGACGGCTGGCCCTGATTTATGGTGATAACGCTGTTCAGCATATCCATCGGCAAATCGTAGTCATTCCCCTGTGCCGCAAGAGCCCTTACATCCTTGGGTAAGCAGCTGCCGCCAAATCCGCATCCGGCACTGAGGAAGCTGGTTATTGTGGCCTTGACTGGTTTCTTGCCCGACTGGCGGGTTGTGAAATATGCTGAAGCGTGCACACCGTCCATAACGTCGACGGCGTCCACGCCCCCAAGTGCCGTGCATAGCCCGGCAATTTCATTTGAACAAGAGACCATTGTGGCCAGGACGGAGTTTGAGGCATATTTGATCATCTCCGCAGTTTTGTTGTTCGTATAGATCGTATAGACATTTTCAAATGCAGTGTAGACCTTTGCAAGTGCCTCTCGACTCTTGTCGTCGTGACCACCAATTACTAGCCTATCCGGATGCATAAAATCATCAATGGCACGCCCTTCAGTGAGGAACTCCGGGTTCATTCCGAGTCCGATACCCTCTCCCAATACTTTGCCGGACGATTGTTCCAAGGTTGTTCGGACCAGTCCATCCGTTGTACCTGGAATTACAGTGCTTTTGACTACCACGACGTGGTATCGATTTTTGTCCCGCAGCGCGTTTCCAACTTGCCTGGCCACAGTTTCAATGAAACTCAGGTCAATGCGCCGGCCATCAAATGGAGTGCCAACGGCAATGAACGTGATACTGCTGTCCTGGACTGCCGATAGGAGATCGTCTGTTGCCCTTAATCCCTTACCTATATGGCAGCCCAGTAAGTCGTCCAATCCTTTCTCGTGAATTGGCGATATGCCATTGTTGATTGACTCGACTTTCTGGGGGTCGTTATCGACGCACGTGACATGATGTCCCTTGTCGGCGAGACACGCTCCGCTCACCAGTCCAACATAGCCAGTACCAATGATTGATATTTTCACTAGGCCTCTGCCGCTTCACTGTTGTGAAAATACCAAAGAAGTGATTTTTTCAACCCCTCGTCGACTAATATTCTTGGATCATATTCCAAATGGCTACGCGCCTTGTTTATGTTTGGGCAGCGGCGATTGGGATTGTCCACAAGATAGGCGTCTTCGGTACTGGTCTTACGTACTACCTTTCCGTCGTAATCGAACAAAACAGCGGCTACATCTACAACCTTTTCAGCCAACTCAAGCATCGATATTTCGGGTTTTTCGACGCCAATATTGTAGGCTTCTCCGCGGTGTCCTCGGACCAGGACCTTGAAATATCCGGAAACCGCGTCGGCGACATAGCAAAACGTCCTTTTCGGCGTGCCGTCGGACAGCATAACTATGTCTCGATTATTTAGCACATCGCGGGCGAAATCAGGCAGAACACGTTTGTCGGTGATCTTTAGGCCAGGCCCGTAATTGTTAAAAGGGCGGGCAATTTTGATCGGCAAGTTATGCTGCTGTGCGAAATTGACGCACAATGTTTCGCCATAGCGCTTTGATTCGTCATAACAAGCTCGTGGACCAGTGAATGATACGTTCCCGCGGTAACTTTCTTCCGTAGGGATCATGTCCGGAGTCGGATCACCATAGACTTCGCTCGATGAATAAAACATGAAGGCCTTGACCGGTTTGCCAGCAACTTTCTGAGCAATGCAATAGTCGAGCAGGTTTCGAAGTCCCGTAATATTTGTGTCCATGCATTCAATCGGAAATTGTCGATAGTAAATTGGTGATGCGATTCCGGCCGCATGAATAATGAATTGGTAGTCAATGATGTCGTCAGGCAGCGGCTGCATCATGTCGTGCTTCGTCAACGTCAAATTGGGATCGGATCCGATGTCACCCAGCCACTCCGGCATCCCCCGAAAATAGCTGTCGAATACAGTTATCTTGATCGGATTGCTTGCAGAGCAATTGTCGTTCCAATAAAGAACTGATTTGACGAGATAGTATCCGAGAAACCCGGCGCCACCGGTTATGAGCAAATTCTGTCCGGCCATCTCGGCAAACTCGAATTCAAGATTGTCCGATATATAGGACAGATCCTCATCAAGCAACTCATGTAGAGTTGGCAAAGAATAGGTCACGCTGTTATCTCCTGATTGATTCAAATGATGTTGCGCAGGCTCACGAAATGAAGGGTATCAACCTGGCTACAGGATGATCTGCTTTCGAGAATAGTGAGATTCGGCTAATCCGCTGCTGGAGTTGCACTGAATACCGCGAATTCTCAGCATCGCCCAGAACGTTTCTGCGGTGAACCACGTTCGCTTCTGTTGCGATCGGAAATGCTTCATAATTAGGTCTATTTTCTTTTGGCATCTGTCTTTATCCAACTGAAAAAACGCATTCGGGGAGGCAAGATCGCCATCATATTTTGCGATTTCGTATTCGAAGATATTGTGATTTCGAAAAGCATTCCATGTGAGTTCAGATACGAGGCGATGATCCTGATGCAGGTCATTTCGGTGGTGAGTGAATATCACATCGGGTTTGCATTGTTCCTTGATCAACTCAAAATATTCCTTGATCTCCTGCCCCTGGTAAGGGAAGAAACTGTTGCGATATTCGCTAATCATTACCTTTGATTTCTCGGCGTCATTCAAGAAATCTGCCGCCGAATTCTCGGCCTCTACGCGCCGTAGGCCGGATGCACCCAAAACGATCCAAGTGATCGTGGCGGGATAGTCGGCGAGCAGCTGCAAAATCGTACCACCACAGCCGATTTCGATGTCGTCGGAATGTGCCCCGATACAAAGAATATTCAGGCTTTGGTTAGCTGCAAGATCATATTTTAGTGGCAGCATTTGTTCACACCTTCAAGTACCAGTGATCAATCATGACTCCAGACTTCCCACGGTCTGTCGTTGCGCGCATACATTCGATCAAAGCGAATCTTGTCTTTGAACGTGTCCATCGCAGCCCAGAACCCCTCGTGTTCACTTGCGACAAGTTTTTTTTCCTTTATTAAGCGACGAAACGGTTCTTCGACAAGTTCGTCGCCTGGTTTCATATAATCAAAAACCTGCGGTCGAAGCACAAAATATCCGCCATTCACACGTAATGACGAATTGTTCATCGGTACGATGTCGGTCACCACTGAGTCTCGCGAGATTGTTACTGCGTGAAGGCTTTGGGAAGGTCGAACCGCGGCGAAACTGGCAACTGCCCCGGACTCCCGGGTCCGCTGGATATGATCCGCCAAATTCAGATCCGACAAGCCGTCGCTATAATTTGCGAGGAATTCCTCCTCATTATCAACAAAGTGTTTGACAGCCAAGAGGCGCTCTCCGATATTGGCATGGAGCCCGGTATCGACGAACGTTATTTTCCAATTGTCGATATCCGATCGATGTAGTTCGATTTTTCGGCCGCCGTCACTGAGGGTGAAGTCATTGGAACGACTTTCGCTATAGTTCAGAAAATAGTCCCTGATTTTTTCACCAGCGTAACCAAGGCAAAGAATAAAATCGTTGTGGCCGAAGTGAGCATAATACCTCATTAGGTGCCAAATGATGGGCCGTGGACCGATTGGGACAAGCGGTTTCGGAATTGTATCCGAATGCTCTCGCAACCGGGTTCCAAGACCACCGCAAAACAAGATGACTTTCATGAACTGATCCTCATATCATTCAATTCTATTTGGGTTCGCCAATACCGAATATGTACTTGGCGCCGACTACAATTTCATGCCACATTTTCTCTCGAGCCCAAAATGTTTGACGTAGCATATGCCCATTCAATCTCACTCGCTGTTTCAACGTCAAAGTTGCACGTCGAATGGCCCCGAAGTACTGCAGTATCTCCCTGGTATTGGATAGCAGCACCGGCTTCAGATCAGGGTTCCAGTGTTTTCTCACTTCTATTTCTGTTTTCAGTTTAGTTGCCGACGCCTCATCCATCCGACGATAAAACAGAGTCTCCGGTAACTCGAAAAATTTCCCATGCAATGAAAGTTCCGCCATAAGAACCGTATCTGATGAGTAATAGTTCTTGACAAGCGGTGTCTTGGCCAAGAGCTTTGAGCGTATCACGCCATTGGTCACATTGTTTAGTTGGACGCGCTCAAGAAACTCAACAAACCGTTGACAAGGGTCGTTTGAAAGCAGGCATAGATTATCATCATAAGGCTCGGCCTCTTCTATGTGTTCGGTGAACAACGCTGTCCGTGGATAGGCAAGGGCAATGGACTGGTCTTCGTCCAATACTCGGACGCATTTTTCGAGAAATTTTGGCATGCAAAAGTCATTGCACGATGCCCACTTGAAATAGTCGCCGCGAGCTTTGGCGAAAACAAGATTATAGTTGTCTGAGGCCCCAACATTTTGTGAGTTTCGGTAGTAGCTTACGCGAGCATCGGTTCTTGCGAGTTGTTCGCAAATTGCCTTGGTCTCATCTGTTGAGGCATTGTCGGATATTATTAGTTCAAAGTCCGTGAAAGATTGAGCTAATATTGACTCAATTGAAGTGGATAACCACCTTGCGCCATTATAAACCGGCATTCCAATTGTCACTTTGGGATGTGAGTTATTCATCAGAATTGGCTGCTAAGTAAATTGACACTCTTTGTACTTTATGATTTCAATAATCCAGGCTTCGTTTGGGTCAAAGTTTTCGACGGCAACACGATTCTTCGTCCGATTGCCTGATAAATGAGCAATATCAATGTGCGGCTCCTGTGAACCTGACCGAACGACTATAGTATAATTCGGTAGTTCATTATCCCAAATGTGGTTCACGTTTTACGCTGTGACATGGTGTACTTTTTTCGACTCTTGCTGGGTTCACACACTGTGCGGTCCAAGGGAGTTTCCACGTGTCGTTTCAAACTCTAGAAGCATCCAGTTCATCATCAGAAATCCGGTCCAGCCAAATCTCTCGCCAGTAAGAGAGAATGCTTCTAGGGCAGAAAACGCGATGTGTCGTGTAACGCCCCCGGCAATATACGTCCTCCAATACTATGCAGGGGTTTTTAAAATGAATCATTTTCCCGGTCTTTTCATTGATAATTTTATTGACTCTTTTGTATACGCGATAAATTTTGCCACAATTTGGCACCATTTCTGCATCGAACCATAGCCCACGATTCTTGTTGTTTTGGTCGAGAGTCTCAAGTATTTCTCCGTGAGATTTCACCCTCACGTACTCGCCTACTTTAAGCTTCAGCTCCCCGGTTGGCGTTTTCGCAACAAGTTTTCCGGTGAGAAAAGGGAATCGCTGACCGCCAATCTTGTCCTGAAACCAATCGTAGGCACGAATTAAGATTCTGTATCCAATGCCAAGCTTGGTAAGCTCACGGTAAAATGTGAATAGGGCCGTTCTTACTACTGCTACCGGAGTGGCATTGCCAAAACGGATGTCTCGTATGTACTGTCGAGGATCCCACCACACTAGGGGAGTTGTAGCTCTTTTCAACTCCGTGGCTTGACACGAAAACAGTGGCACTTTGTGGTCATAGTCAGTCTCATCGTGTTTTTCGGTAGCTGCAATCAACAATTCTTCGGTGCAGGAAGCTGCGGTAGGAGTTGATTGACCGGCACGAGTCGATTTGCTGGTGACTCTTTCCAGCCAGGCCTCTTTCCAAAAAAGCAGGCACTCTGCTTCGCATCCACCATGGTTTTTTCCGTCGCAGCGCATCCCCGCAAAGTGAACCGCTTCTTTCATGCGCATGGCACCCTGATTGTCAATTGTATCGCATGTTTTGTCGGCGCGCCGATGTACCGTGTGTGTTTGGCCACAGAATTGGAGCATTTCAGGCATGAATGGGAGACCATCCAATTCCCCGTTTTCATCCAGAGTTTTCAAAATCTCGACGCGGCTGCGGACTTCCACAACTTCTCCGGGCATCAGATAGCGTGAATCATGATTCGCGATATAGTTAGACAAATGTATCTCCCTTTTTCTTGTGATTAGGTGTCGGCCTGGGTGCTGATTCGTAGGTCAAAGTTCTTTGAACGGAAACTCCAGCTCAATTTTAGTTATTTTGTCCAATGATTCCGAGGTTGTGATCTAGGCTTGGGATTGCCGGATAGCACCGCGGACTATGCCAACGATATTCGCCACCCTGTGTCGAAAGAACAACAGCATGCAAGTACAATAGCCGATCACACCTGATGTCACAGTAGCAGCAAATCGATAGCCAGTTGACAAGTCTTGCGCTATGAAGTCCCGCACAGTAATGACGGCTACCGCCATAACTGCGGTACAGATAAGCGCCGGTCCAAGGCATCTCAGGAATCGGGCAAACCTGAGGTGAAGAATCTGCCGGATAAACCAGAATACCGGGATTAGTGTGAGAGGGAACACTAAGGTCCAGGCTAGGGCGACGCCGGCTAGGCCAAATTTGGTGCCGAGATAAAAGGCCGGCGTAAGCATCAATAACGCTAGAAAAGTCATGTACATATTTATTCTTGCGTGCCCAGTCCATATCAGAATATGGCTCCACAATACTGTAACAGCGACCGTACACATATATATCGATAGTATCTGTAATGGCAGTATTACCTCAAACCATTGCGGGCCAATAGCCAAAGGGACAAAATCTTCGGCGACGAGGGCAATTCCGATCGTCGCCGGAACCGTCACATACGAACTTGCTTCAGTCAGCAGTAGTAGGTACCGAGTAAGCTGCGTTCGGCTATTCTGAACCGCGGAGAAAACACCGGGAACGACTTTACCGCTTAGAGACCCCACCTCTGAAACCGGAACTTGCGCGAACGTCAATGCAAAACTGTATGCGCCCAAAGTTTCCTTTCCGAGGTAACTTCCCAATAACAGCTGATCTGCTGTCCAGGCGATACCGTTAACCAATGACTGATCCAGCCTTCTTCGCTTTCTTGAAAACGACTTTTCGGTGGATATGGGCACGCGATACTTGACACCGCTCGAAGGCTAGCTATCGTGAATTATTCTAACACTATTATTTACGATCTCCTTATGTACGTTAGTTTCGACATCGTAAAGCGATCGTTTAACAATAAGTATTCGGGAAACTCAGTCAGCTCTCCTTCGTCGTGCGCGTAAGCGGCACTTCAACCATCGATAGTCTTGTTCATGAAGTTGTGCTATCTGCTCTTGCCAAAGTATTGGTTGAAACGCTTTGTCAGCTCATTGAGCGCAACCGTTTCTGCCCCGGTTGGTTTCCCTGAGACCAACCATAGAAGAGTCAAGCAGCCAAGGTAGATTGCCAAGCCCAGCATCACAGCGCTCAGCAAATAGGGGACAGATGCAATAGATTCAAGACCAACCGCAAGACTATGCGTATAATTTCTAACCATTATGTACATGACAACCGCGCTGATAACTGGTCGCCACACCATTTTGAGGAAAAGAGGCGCACGCATTTCAAGCGTATTGAACATTACAGTGTAGTAAACGGGAATATTGATGACACTGGCGATAAGGCAGGCCCAGGCAGCCCCGATCGCGCCGAATTCAATAGTCAAGTAAGTGAGCAGAGGTACGAGAATGGCAACATAAAAGCCAAAAAGCATAGTCAAGATTTTGGGTTTTCCAAGGGCCATGTACACGGAACCGATATTCGTCTCCATCGCCATTATCGCGCCTGATAGGCCCAGAATTGAAATTAAAGGCGCTGCAGCCACCCATTTTTCGCCCAACAGAACAATGACTAACAAATCCGAGGTTGCAGCGATACCCGCCGCCGCCGGAATAGCGATAAGGGCGATCAGGGATATCACATCGAGGTATCCTTGGCGAAGTTGTCCAAGATCGTGCGCCATTTTGACATAACCAGGCATTATCGCCCGGTTGATCGGCGCAACCATTTCTGTTGTAGGGATATTGGAAAGTTCGTAGGCAATACTATACGTTCCAAGTGCTATTGGACCGGCGAATCTGGCGATAATGAAGTCTGACGAGCGATGTCTAAGGAATTGAAGCATGTTGGTGAAATAGAGCCACTTGGAATAGTCAAAAAGTTCGCGAAACGCGCCGAGACCGAGTTTGGGACGGTATGGGCTCATTACGAAACTTGCAATCAGTCCGGTTACTCTGATCGACACCATACCGACTATCAGTGCCCAATAACTTCTTAGAATAAAAGCGAGCGAAATTGTTACACAAAATCCGACGAAACGGCTGCAGAAAAGAAACAAGAACTCCCGGTTGAACTGCAACTCCTTGCGGAAATTTACGACTCCGACATTCTCGAACCCCGATATAGCGGTACCGAATGACAGCGCAAGCAAAATATTGACAAGCCTGGGCTCCTGATAGAAAACGGAAATGGGCACTGCAAATATCAGGAGGAGTACAGCAATGGATAGTGCGAATAGAACGTGAATGGTCCAGACTGTGTTGTAGTGTGTGCGGAGCGGATTCTGGTGCTGTATCAGCGCGACATCAAAATTGAACTCCGACAGCAACTCGAGTGCGGCCACGAATGCAGTCGCCATTGCGACCAAACCGAAGTCGGCGGGCACAAGGAGTCTCGCGAGAATAATCATGCTCACGAGTGTTAGACTGCGTTGCGCCAACTTGAACGTGATCATCCAAGCTGCGCCTTTTGCCATTTTTCGATTTAAGTCATTCATTGTGGGCTTATTACAGTCGAACAAAAAACAGATCGTTCAGTATCATAACGCGATATCTGGGCCACTGAAGCTATGTCTTGGGCACTTACCGTCAAATGACATTGCAGATCAGGTTTGGATACGAGAAATTCGTATACGGCCCAACGACCTGATGAAAAGTCGATGGTTCGAAAGTTCGACAGAGGGCAGGACTTGACTGCTGCACTCAAATTAGCGCGTGGAATTTGATTGGCCGGATACGGTTTCAGTCTTGAGAAATCTTATAATATCTTCAAAAACGTCTTGCTCTGATTTGTCAGCGCTATCGGTTATTAGCAATTGAGTATCACCGAACCGCGGTGTTGCTTCGGGCAAAGAGCCAGGAATCTCGGCGCCGAATGCAACTGCTGGCCACCGCAGCGCATAGTCGAAATCGGTCATCGACATTGAATTCTCCGCCTGCTCGGAATTCGCTGCGGCAATTAATGCAGCCGAACCCGGATTTCCCAACATGGTACGTGTTTTGAGTACCAGGCCTGCCAACGCGACGTAGTCGCCGGCCGCTGCATTGCCAATTGCGGCGACCAGTAGTTGGGTGGAGGTTGCTTCATCACCCAACCTGTATTTGATGACAAATGCCAGATCGAGCGCGCTAATGCTAACCGACAACGGGCGACCCGCTGCAGACGAGGTAACGATCCATCTGGGTTTTTCGGCGAGTGCGTCGGACAATGCCACTACTTTTTTTGTCACGTCTCGGCTCATTGCAACATCGTCTTTCCCCGTCCTTGCCAAAGCACGCCGAAAATAGCTGCGGCTTAACTCTTCGGAGGGTCTTACATTTATTAATACGGCCCCATCGAACTTGCCGGGGTAGTTCTGTAGTGTAGTTAGGGCTGCTCGTGTGAGCCTGTCTTCAGCAACGAGAAATATATGTTCCTTACCCAGTACTGATATCAAGTCATTTAGGTCCGCAGCGATCTCATCGTAGTGAAACATGGATCGTGGGAAACCGGATTCCTCCAACTTGTTGAGGCAGCCATCTGCGTAGGTGCGTGTCGCTTCGTTCAAAAGATCGCGATAAAGATATATTGCCATCGGATATTTCAGTCGCTGTGGGCAAGGTATGGGAGCAGGCGAGAAACCGAAGCCCCGGTGGCTGAAGACGATTACATCGCCAAAATCTCTTAGTGCAAAATACATGTCCTGTCGAGCACCGCTACTAGGTTGGTCATCGCTGAGAAAGACAAAGGCCCGATCAGGAGCGTCATCTGAAGCCAAATAGCGTAAGAAACCAATTTCCACTGTTTTTTTGCCGGCACCGGATGCATTTCGGACCGCAGGAACCTGAAATCGGCCAATTTCGATCGGCCGATCGCCGCCGAACCGATCGGAATTGTATGGGAATGGCGTGATGCTGACCGTGAATTGCTTGGCTGCATCCTTTGGCTCTGCTGACGCGAACGCAACCATTCCCAACAATAGGAAGATCATTTGAATCACTCGGTGACTATGCATTTTCTTAATCCTGTCCAACAATCGCTGCTTCGGTTGTACCCGTGATATTGCGTGTTGTATTTAGCGGGGGCTATGGGTGAATGTGTGAAGCGAATACTTGCTGCAAGCTGTTTTCTGATTCAGACTTGTTGAAGTTTCTCCCGAAAATGCTGAATTCAATCAATGACAGTAGTCCGTTATCATTTTTGTTACGTCCTAGCGTCTATTTTGGCAATCCTCGCGTACCGACCGGTGGTTGCCAACGATAGTGACGTAGATATTGACACAATAGTAGTGACTGCTTCTCGTATTGACGTCGAAAAGTCCGAGACTTCGCATTCGGTCGAGATAATTGACCGCGACGATATTGCTGCCAGGCAAGCACCAAATGTCACCGAATTGCTTCGCCAGGTCGCTGGCCTGAATGTAATACAGCAAGGGGGTCGAGGCGGTGTGACTAGTGTAATCCTGCGTGGCGGCGAACCCAATTTTACAGTCGTGTTGATTGATGGTGTCAAGGTTAATGACCCCACCAATACTCGTGGTGGTTCCTACGATTTTTCTTATCTGGATATCGGCAATGTTGAACGAGTGGAAATTGTTCGGGGGCCGATGTCTGCGATTTATGGCTCGGATGCGCTCGCGGGTGTCATTAACATAATTAGTCGTGATGGCTCGGACGGCTCGAGAATCGCAGCGCAAATCGGCGGCCACGGCCTCAAGTCAGCGACAGCCGTCGTTGGCCGTCAAAATGGTCAGTGGGTTGGCTCAATCGGGGGGCACGTACATGAGGAGGACGGGGATATTGAAGGGAGCAGCTACGAGGATTGGGGTTTTCACGGGTCGTTGAATACACAGCTTGGTGAGACAGGCGAAGTCGGCATCGTTCTGCGACATCTGGATGCGAAAAGCATGGGATTTCCGGAAGAAAGCGGAGGACCAATTTATGCGGTCATTCGTGATGTGGATCGGCGAAAGGTACAGGAGTCACATGCACGTGTCTTTGCCAGCAGTTCTTTTGGGAGTAAATGGCAGGGTCTCCTTTCGACCAGTCGATACCAGCGTGACGAGGACTATGCGTCACCTGGTATTGCGCCGGGCGTTTTCAACGGCGTGCCGCCGAATTCTGCGAAAACAAAATTCAGCCGAGACCTGCTTACGCTGGTTATTTCGAGAGAGTTTTCAGAGTCGCTGTCATTCGTAGCCGGAGGAGAATGGCAACGAGAGGATGGCCAGAGCATCGGAGTGCTCGACATCGGATTCCCGTTACCGACTGATTATCAATTGAAGCGGGATACAGTCAGCGTGTTTTCAGAGCTGAGCGTCGAGCTTGGTCAGGTTGTCCTGCAGGGTAGCCTGAGATGGGATGATCCGGATGAGATTGCGGCAGAGACGAGCGCCCAGATTGGTGCAATTTTCAATCTGGCAAATGAACTTGGTAGTGTTCTCGTAAACTGGGGGCAGGCATTTAAGGCGCCAAGTTTCTTTGCACTCGGACACCCGATCGCAGGGAATCCCAATTTGGTATCTGAGACATCGGCCAGCGTGGATGTTGGATATCGACGGAACTTGCCATCCTTGCGTGGCATGTTCGAACTCACCGTCTTTCACAACAAATATAAGAATCTGATTGATTTCGACCCTATTCTTTTCATGAGCGTTAATCGGTCGGAGGTTGTAACGCAGGGAGTTGAGGCGTCCGCCACTCTGGCGCTTGGGGCAGCGGTGCAGCTACGTGGTCACGTGACGTATCTGGACTCCGATATCAAAGACAGTTCGATTCCACTGCGCGGGCGCCCACACTGGCGTGCTGGCGCAATAGTCGAATGGGCGGTAAATGAGCAGTGGCGGGTAGTAACCAGTCTGTTGTCGCTAGATGAATTTTATGAGGTATCGATACCCACCGGTGGGTTGTACCTGGACGGCTACGCAAGACTGGATGTTGCCGTCAAGTATCAGGCGACCGAACGGCTTGGCATCGGTTTAGCAGTAGACAACCTACTCAATTCGGACTATCAGGAGGCCGTCGGATTCCCGACGGCCGGTACTCGCGTCCGGGTGAACGCTGAATATCAGTTCTGAGATTCAGCGTTTGACATAGTAAACCAGTACCCCCATGGCCATAAGCAACCCCAAGAACTCCCGAGTAGGTTCAATATATGCGGGACCCTGCATGTCCCCGAAAATTGAGTTGAAATTGCCTGTATTTAGGTAGTCAAAGAATCCTGGGGTTGCGGTCAACATCCCGGCAGCGACGGCGCCGATTACGACTGCAGTCCAGAACTCGCTGTAGCGTCCCAGTCCTTTCCATATTGCGACGAATGCCGCACCACTGTATACAATGACCCAGTAGATCGGATCTGGGTCGTTGAACTGCAGTGCCGCAAATAGAAAAAGTACTGCACCTACCAGAAAATTTAGGTTGCGCACTATCTATCTCCGTTGGGCAAGTGGCCATCAGTCTTCAGGCAACGTAATTGACCGTATTTTATAATGCTCGTGTTAACTACTTGACTTTCGAAATTGCAATGTTCGAGAAATCACTCTTGACGCTCGCATCGTTCAACTAAGTCGAAACAATGTAATAAGTATTCGGCAACAGGATGTCAACCACACAGTTCGTGATTCCCGAATTGTCGATAAGAATCTGATATTGGTAATTGCCTTGCGAAACGACATGGAGAATCTTGTGGCTAGCCAGGTCGAAAAGAGGCCTACCATCATAGTTCTGTCCGTCTTCAAACAAATGGGACAGATGAGCGCTTAATTTAAGCGAGTGTTTTGCTCATCATTTTCATATTATGCGGCGTGTCGTTGATATTGCAAACGACGTTTCGCGATGGTCCTTTTCTTGATCCGTTCTCGTTTCGCCAGAATCGACTGCCCGCGTCCGAAGTAAACATCGGCCGGCGTCAGGTTCTTCAAACTCTCATGGTATCGCTGGTGGTTGTAGTGATCGACGAACGCCTCGATCTGCTTTTCAAGATCACCGGGTAAAAAGTAGTGTTCCAACAATATCCGATTCTTCAGCGTCTGATGCCAGCGTTCGATCTTACCTTGTGTTTGCGGATGGTACGGTGCGCCACGGACATGGCTCATCTCATTGTCAGCAATCCAATCAGCGAGTTCACCCGAGATATAGCTGGATCCATTATCCGAGAGCAAGCGTGGCTTGTGGACGACATCAGCCTGATCACAACCCGATGCCTGCATAGCCAGGTCCAGGGTTTCGGTGACATCGCGGCTGGTCATACCGGTACACAGCTTCCAGGCGATCACATAGCGAGAGAAGTCATCCAGAATAGTGGATAAATACATCCATCCCCAGCCGATGATCTTCAAGTACGTGAAGTCGGTTTGCCACATCTGATTGATGGCCGTGGTCTTATCTTTGAACTCGCTGGCCGCCTTTATGACAATGAAGGCCGGACTGGTGATCAGATCATGAGTCTTGAGAAGCCGGTAAACCGAGCTCTCCGAGACGAAGTAGCCTTCGGTATCCGTGAACGTGACTGCCAGCTCTCGCGGACTCAGTTCCGGCCGGTCCAGTGCCAACGTAATTAACCGGGCCCGGACTTTGTCGGGGATGCGGTTCCACACGCGGACCGGCAGCGGTGCTTTGTCTTGCAACGCATCCTCTCCGTCAACACGATAATGCGCGTACCAACGGTAGAATGTGGTGCGTGGAATGCTCAGCATATCGAGCGTCTGTTTGGCTGGAAGGTGTGAACGTTCTACCAGGAGGATAATCTCAAGCTTTTCCGAGGCGGGATATCTCATTCCAGTTCCTCCCCATCCCCGAGCATGCTTTTTTTGAGCAGCCGCAGCTCCAACGTTTGTTCGGCAACCACCTCTTTGAGATCTCGGGCTTCACGGCGCAGGTCCGTCACCTCGCGTGTATTCGCCTGACGGACAATATCGCCAGCTAGGCGCTTCTTGCCAGCCTCCATAAAGTCCTTGGACCACTTGTAGTACAGGCTCTGAGCAATGCCTTCTCGTCGGCACAGCTCGGCGATACTATCTTCGCCACGCAAACCATCCAAAACAATGCGGATCTTTTCTTCTGCACCGTACTGCTTGCGCGTCTTCCGCTTGATGTCACGAATGATCTGATCGGACGATGATGGTCGTCCTGCTGGTTTTTGTTTCATCTCAACTCCTCAGGTTAGGATGAACAAAAACACTCTCTTAAACCAGAACTAAATCTGTTCCATAGGCGCTGACGGCGTACAAGGAGTACATAGGTATTAGCACGCACGACATCTGAAAAAGAGATCAGGGCGAGCGTTGCCAATACGGCAAACAGTCGTGCTTTTTTACAATTGCTTTTGGCAGCAATTAAATAACGGTTCGAAATATGCGAAATAACCTGCAACATGCTTAGCCCCATTTCTTTAGGCGGGTAAGTCCGTTAGCTCGAGCGGACACAATGCCTTGCGTTCAAGCCCTACGGAAAAGAGATTGTCAGGAAAAAACACTTGTACAGTTCCTTTCGCGCCAGGCTGTAACGTGGCCAGCGTCGGTTATACAGATTGATGTAACTACCAGACGCGGTCACTCGGCATATTTCCAGATAGATGATTTCGCGGGCACTGTCGCAGGCTGGAGACAGACGAAATCGCGCGGTGCAATTGGTATAATTTGATTTATGTTCGGCGCGCATAATTATCACGCGACATAATTGTACAAACTCGACGGGCGGAATTTCTGTAAGTGATTACAATGT
>PVMK01157901.1_pt1 | contig 17895 bp, 19 predicted proteins | sample 1853481 | NCBI WGS metagenome assembly PVMK01 (sample SAMN08533507, study PRJNA380276) | Marine sediment metagenome, whole genome shotgun sequencing project. | reverse complement strand
CGGGTTTTCCCGACATATCCGGTCGTGTGCGTCGCCGCGTCATGCTGGTCGTGGCGACGCTACTGCAGCGAAAGGACCCGTGCCAGTGTGTCTACTGGCGTGGCGCCCCAAAAACAGGCAAGAGAGCCCCGGCGCGCTGGTGGACCGCTCTGGCCCGCTAGGAGAGCCTCGATGCTCAGGTATGCTGCCGACATCCGCACGTTGATCTACATGGCCGTCGTGACGGCCATGTAGATCAACGTGCGGATGTCGGCAGCGTACCTAAGCACCGAGGCTCCTCGAGCGGGCCAGGGCAGGTCACCAGCGCGCCGCGGCTCTCTTGCCTGTTTCTGCGGCGCCACGCCAGTAGACACACTGGCACGGGTCCTTTCGCTGCAGTAGCGTCGCTACGACGAGCATGACGCGGCGACGCACACGACCGGACATGTCGGGCAAACCCGGCTACATCACGCCCGAGGGATACCGCCGCTTCGAGGAGGAGGCCGATCGGCTGTGGAACGTCGACCGCCCCGCGATGGCCAAAGCCGTGCAAGTTGCGGCGGCCGAAGGGGACCGCTCGGAGAACGCGGAGTACCAGTACAGCAAGCAGCGCCTCGCTGCGATCGATCGGCGGCTTCGTTTCTTAGGCCAACGGCTGAAGGTTCTCACCATCGTAGACGAGACGCCCCCTGACGACGGGCGGGTATACTTCGGGAGTTGGGTCACCATCGAAGACGAGGATGGCAACACGCAAACCTATCGCGTGGTTGGCCCGGACGAAATCGATGCGGCAAAAAAATGGATCAGCATGGACTCGCCGGTTGGAAAGTCGCTCCTGTCCCGAGAGGTCGGCGACGAGATCACGGTACAGCGCCCGAAGGGCGAGGTGACGGGCGAGATCATCGAGGTTCACAACACACCAAGAGAGGACTAGCAACCATGGCACTAGAGCAAATCGCACAAGACGTCTGGGCGGCTCCCATGCCACACCGCATCTCGGGACTTCGAATGGGAACGCGAATGACGGTCGTGCGCCTGTCCGATGGCTCGCTCTTCGTATACTCGCCGATCATCCTCGACGACGACCTCAAGCGGTCGATCGATGCGCTTGGGCCGGTCGCCCACATCGTGGCGCCTAGCCTGTATCACCATCTGTTCGTGAGCGGGTTCGCGGACGCCTACCCCGAGGCCAAGACTCACGCCGCGAGCGGCCTCGAACGGAAGCGCAGCGACCTCAACTTCGACGCAATCCTCGGCGAAGAGCCTGAACCGTCGTGGCGCGACGACCTCGACGCCGTCAAGATCGATGGCTGCGCGCTCGGTGAAACCGTCTTCTTCCACCGGCCGAGCCGAACCCTCGTCTCGGCTGATTTCATCCAGAACTTCGACACGTCGGACCATTGGGCCACTCGGTGGTATCTCAAGGCGGCAGGCATCCACGGCAAGATCGGCGTCAGCCGGGCGGTGCGGATGATGGTCCGAGACAAGGCCAAAGCGCGCCGCGCCATTGACCAGGTCATCGATTGGAACCCCGAGCGAATCACGCTCGCGCACGGGCGGCCGATCCTCTCGAGCTCTGGGGCAACAGTGAGTGATTCCTACAGCTGGCTCAAAGGGTAGTCACGGGGTCGAGGGTTCTCGTCCCGTCGGTCCTGCGATAGGGTGGCGCATGCGGTCGCCGATGGGCTGGATTTGGCGCGGCGCGTTGGCGGTCTCCGCTTTCGGACTGGCGCTCTACGCGTTTCGGAGCGGGGTTGTCGTTTCGGATCGACCGGAAGTGCTGGGTGCGGGGATCCTGACGCACGTGTACTACTCGCTTGGATTGTTCGTGCTTGGCGGCCTCGATCTCGGAGTTCCGATCGACGGTCCAAGCGGCCCACGGACCGCACTGTGGCTAGCCTATTTCCTCGCACCGCTAGTAACCGCCGGCGTGCTGGTAGAAAGTGCGTTGCGGTTTCTGAGGCCCGCGTGGATTCAACGGCAGAACCTGCGCGACCACATCATCGTCGTCGGAGTGGGCCAACTCGGGGAGCTCTTTCTCGAGACCCTCCATGCGGGGACAAAAAACCCGCGTGTGCTCTTGGTCGACACGCGGCAGAGTCAGCGGCTGCTTGCGAAGGCACGAGATCAGTATGGCGCGCCCTATGTCTGCGCCGATATCCGCAAAGCTTCGACCTTGGACATGCTCGCCTTGAACCGTGCAAGAGGCGTCGCGCTGCTGACGGGTGACGATCTCATCAATCTCGAGGCGGCATGGGCCGTGCTCGAAGCCGAGCCGGCGATGTCGGTCGTCGCGCACATCGATGACATCCGGATGAAGCGAGAGATGGATCGGCTGATGGGGGATAGTGAAGGGCAACGCGTCCGCGCCTTCAACATGCATCACATGGCAGCGGAACGGCTATACGACCAGCATCTCGCTCCGCGCTTCGAGGAAACTTCAGCGCGCGACGCTGTAGTGCTCGTCGGGTTTGGGCGCTTCGGTCAAACGATGCTCGAACACCTACGGCGCGAGGCGAGCGATGACCTCGAGCGAGTCGTGATCGTCGACCCGACCGCCAAGAACGCCGTTGCTGCTTTCAATCTGCAGACCCACGAATCGGCCTTTCCGGTGGACGTCATCGATGGCGATGCCGAAGATCCCATGGTTTGGGACCAGCTCGACGCCCTTCTCAAAGACGCGGCCCATCCCCCGGTTTTCATCTTTGGAACCAACAGCGATTCACTGAACCTTCGCTTGGCGATGTTGCTCCGAAAGCGCTCACGGAGCCTCGAAATCTTCGTCCGCTGCTTCCACGAGTCCCGCTTCTCGGCCAAACTTTCCAAGCACTACCGGTTCCACGTGATGGCGCTCGAGCAAATGATGCACGAGGCGCTCGAAGAGCTGCAGAAGGAGTGGTTCGACTGACCTTTGCGCTCGGCGCCCTTTTCGGGCGAAAGTTGCGCCGTGGCATGTACTCCGGTGATCCTATGAAGAAACAGAAGTGGCTATCGATGAGAAAGAAAACGGAGCCGGAGGTTCCGCTGAAGCCTCCGATTCCGTTTCTGGAAAACTACTCGAACGGTGAGTTCTTTCACGAGCAGACGCCGCGGGACCGTCTGATCAACAAGTTGATCCTCGAGAGCGCCGACGAGACACAACCGCGCTCAATTAGCCCCCGCAAAAACGCTCGCTGCTTTCGTGTCGTTCGAAGGCCTGATAGGGTCGCACGCGCATGGCCGTACTCATCACAGCACTCATCGTCTACGTCATCATCTTCCACGTTTGGGCGATGGTGCTCGAGATGTTCTTGTGGACGAAACCGCTGGGCCGAAAGACCTTCGGGCTGTCGAAAGAAGATGCAGAGACTTCGAAGACGCTCGCCGCGAACCAGGGGCTCTACAACGGCTTCCTCGCGGCTGGTCTGGTGCTGAGCTTTTTCGTCGCGAGCCCCGATACGGCATTCACGTTGCAGGTCTTCTTCCTCGCTTGTGTGTCACTGGCAGGACTCTACGGTGCGGTGACTGCAAACACGTCGATCCTGTTCATGCAAGGCATGCCCGCGATGATTGCCCTCGCGCTGGTTCTTTTCGCCTGACTACTTCTCGGTGCCCAGGATGCCGGCGCCGACGCGCCAGAGTTGATTCATTAAGAGGCTAGTTACGTAGAGCGAGCAGGGATCGAAATCGCCCTGGCTCTTCAAAGGTCGTCGCAACGTAAAGGGTCCGCTGATCCAAAGAGAACACCATCCCATTGCGGGTGGGCACGCCGAACGGCTATACCTCGCCCACGGCGATGTCGGTCGCGCAAGCCCGAGCGGTCCCTCCAGTTCCAGCAGCGCCCGCGGCACCGCCGCTCCCGCCAACGCCACCAGCACTTGTTCATCGGTCACCCTCTCGTTGGTTGGAAGCGCACCCTAGCCGTCCGTCGGCGTCCTGTCACGCCTCGAGGGCCTGGTCGCGGGCCACATGAAACAACCGCATCCCCTCCTCGAGGCCCCCCATCAGAACGGTGCTGTTAGCGCCACTACGCAGAGTGGCCTGGATGCTTTCGCAGATCGCAAGGTCTTCCTTTTCGAACACCTCGCCGTGGATGTGCTCGAAGCTCTTCTCGAGACGCGCGCGCTCGACGTCATCGGTGGGCTCTTCGGCGACGAGCATCCGATGCACCACGCGCACCCGGTCGACGCCCTCGGGCATGAGGCTCATCTGCGAAAGCCACAGCGGGTGGAACACGAGAACCGAATTGGGAAACACGTTATAGAAGACGGTCGTGTCTCTCCGGAGATCCCATTCGCTCTCGGGCCCTTTGGCTACCTCCAGCAAGGTCTTGCGGGCCCCCACTTGGCGCACGTGCGGGGCGCAGTCGTCGAGAATCTGACCGTTCAAGAAAAAGCGCGACAAGCTCTTTCGGTGGAGGGACTTTAGATGGTAGCCCTCCGCGAACGCATCCATCACTAGCTTCCAGTTGGCAGTCTTGGTCGTGGTAACTTTGCGGGCCACGTGGTGAGTCTTCAGGCCAAAGGCGTCGAAGTCGTCGTCGAGCACGGGCCCCAGCACGGCAGCCATGTCGAGCGCGGCGCCGTCCGGAGGGTCGAGCAGAGCCCAGACGAAGCCATGCCGCACCTCGTGCCGGACTGTCCGCAAGCTCAGCTCCGCGTGGTCGAGCGCATCGAAGACCTCTTCATTGGGAACGTGGAGGAGCGACCCATCGAGCCGGTAGCTCCACGCATGATAGGGGCATGTGATCGCCTTCTTACAGCTTCCGTGCTCCACGCTGACGAGTTGCGAGCCACGATGGCGGCAGACATTCACGAACACGCGGATCGTGCGGTCGGTATCACGCAAGATGATCAGAGGAACGCCGCACACGTTCTCGGTGGTGAAGTCGCCTGCCTCCGGGACCTCTGAGACATGGGCCACGATCACCGGCCGACGGCGAAAGAGGGCTGCCTTTTCTCTCTCGAGCTCAGCCGGGTGGATATAACGGTCCACGGGGACCTGCGATGACCGCGTCGGGATCTCCGACGAGGGGTCACTCGTCATGGCGATGAGTCGCCGCATCACCTCCAGACCTACCTGCGGACGCATGGACTGAAGCTAGGCGACCCTCCGGGCAAGGACAACCGCCCCGTGGCCGCGTGCTTCACGACCAGCGGAAGACCGGGACATGCCGCGATGCCGCCGACGCGCGTGGGCGTTGACCCCAAACCGGCTCCACGTTACGTGCTCAAGTAAGATGTCGGACCAGAAGACCCCAAGCCAAGCCGTATGGAACCGGTTCGCCGACCAGCTCAAAGAAGTCGGCGAGAAAATCGTCGGCCCCATCGGTGCACGAAGTCCCCGCGAGCGAGCGGAGGGGTTTCGGTACCTCGCCTCGCTGATCGCGGGCGGACACGAGCTGGAGATGGAGGCGGACCGCGCCCATCCAGTGCTTGCACGCGCCTTCACCCCCATTCGGAGCTTTGTCGGGGATGGACCCGACACGCTGTACCACGACGCCAAGCTAGACGAGTCGCTCTCCTATGAGTTCACCATCCGGCGGGGCGACGACATCTTCTTCTCGATCGTCGCCTACGCGAGCGACGACGAAGGGATGCGCTCGATGACGTTAGCTTCTTGATCGACAAGGACATCGCCTTCGAGGAAGAAGGCGAAGGTCAATTGGCGACAATTCACATCGGCACGGAGCGTCCCGAAGGCGCGAAAAACTGGTTGAAGCTCGAGGGCAATCAGCCGTTCATCATGACGCGGCAATATTTTCCGGAGTGCGTGATCGAGGTCGACAAGGGAAAGTACCGCCCCGCGCTCATGAACATCGAATGCCTGGACGACGTAGCTCCCCCGAAGGAATACGCAGTCGCTGACCTCTCGGTTGGGCTCGACCGTATTGTCGCATTCATGCACGACACGGTGGACGCCGGCCTAGGCGTGTCGGCCATCGTGGGCATGAGCACGATCGAGTACGATGGCGATGCGCCCTCGGCGCCCACGCGCATTGGAGAAGACGGCCAGCTCGCGGTCGAAGAAGGCGAGCACGACGAGTACACGCCCGACGAAGTGTTCGAGATGATCGACCCCAAGGTGGTCGCAAACAACCTCCCCGGCCCTGGCATCGGCTACTCGGGCGTTTCGTTCAAGCTCGCCGACGACGAGGTGATTCTAATCGAAGGCAAAGACGTGCCGTGCCGCTACTGGTCATGCCAGGTCTTCGACCACTACCTCCGAGCGGGCGACTACCGGCACCATCCCGTGGCGATCAACAATCGTCAGACCGTCTACGACGAGGATGGGTCCTTTCGGCTTTACGCCTGCCGCGACGACCCCGGCGTGAAGAACTGGATCAGCACCGAGGGCCGGCATCGTGGCCAGGTGGTGCTCCGAACTCTGCTGGCGGAGACCGACCTCATGCCGGAGATGTCGGTGATCAAGGTTTCGGAGATTCCGGCGCGGGACCGCATCTAGAGCATGATCGGGGAGAGGCAATCCACGTGAAAGCAGGCTGGCCGGGCGACGCGGCACGGGATCGCCTCATCGGGATTGGCACATCTACCAGCGTGCGGGGGGACATCGAACCAGTACCGACGATCTGATCACCGCTTGGTATGCCGTCCATAGAAATCCAAACCCGCCGGCGCGATACCTCGACCTCGGATGCGGTGTGGGCTCGGTGCTCCTCATGGTGAGTCACAAGCTGCGCCCGAGGACTGCCCTCGGAGTCGAGGTGCAGGCTCAATCGGTCACCATGGCCGCGCGCGCCATCGCTGAGCTTCCGGAGCACGAGAGCCACATCGAGGTGCGACACGCGGACTTTCGCGACATTGACTTCGGAGGCGAGCGCTACGACCTGATCACCGGATCGCCGCCCTATTTCCCACTCGACGCCGGCGTGCTACCCGACGACCCACAACGACGCGCCTGCCGCTTCGAGGAACGCGGCGGCGTAGAGGTCTACGTAGAGACGGCAGCTGCGCCATGGCGAACCAGTCCCGGCTCTACATCGTGTTTCAAACGCGCTGGAGCGAGCGTATCACCGCGTCGGCTGCTCGCCAGAATCTGCATCTGACCGGACAAGCGGACTTCTCGACGCGCGCCGATAACCCGGAGCCGTTCCTTACGGTGTTCGAGCTTTCGCGACAGCCCGCGGAGGCTGTGCATCGCGTCCGTTGCTCGGTGCGTGACGCCAACGGAGTCATCACTCCGGAGTACCAAGGCGTTCGCCTCGAGCTTGGCGTCGACTGACCCTATTTTGTGATAGATTCTGCGCCACCTCCCATGACCATGAATCGGCGCATCCTTCTCGCGAAACGGCCGGACGGGCTTGCTACCGAGGCCGACTTTCGCTCCGACGAGCAACCGGTCCCTGAGCTCGAGGAAGGCGAGGCCCTCCTCCAGACGCTCTATCTCGGATCGATCCCACGATCCGCACGTGGCTGTCGACCGCGAAGAGCTACTTGCCTCCAGTCGAGATCGGCGAGGTGGTGCGCTCGGCCGGCGTCTGCAGGGTGCTCGAATCGAAGTGCGAGCGCTTTGAGGTCGGCGACCTCGTCACACATCTCTGTGGGTGGCAGGAGTACTCCGTCGGCACCGAAAAGTCGTTCGCAACTACGTTCCCCGCTTCGATGAATCCGCGGCACACGCTCGGCGTTCTCGGCTCGACCGGTGTCGCGGCGTACGTGGGGCTCATGTACGTGGGGCAGCCCAAGGAGGGGGAGACCGTGTTGGTTTCGGCGGCAGCGGGGGCCACCGGCTCTCTCGTCGGTCAGATCGCCAAGATCAAGGGCTGTCGAGCCGTCGGCATCGCGGGCAGCGACGAGAAGTGCCGGCACGTCGTCGAGAATCTCGGCTTCGACGCGTGCATCAATTACAAAGCCGACGGCTTTCGCGAGGCGCTCAAAGAGGCGTGCCCGAACCGAATCGACGTCTACTTCGACAACGTGGGCGGCTGGATTCTCAACGAAGCCCTGGGGCGGCTGAGCATGGGCGCGCGCATCGCCCTATGCGGCGCCATCTCGGTCTACAACGCGGACAAGAAGCCGCCAGGACCCGCCAACTATCTAAACCTCATCACCGTCCGCGGTACAATGCAGGGTTTCAACGGCATGGACCATTGGGGCAAGCACCGGGAGATCTCCGCCGAGCTCGCGAAGTGGATGGAAGAAGGCAAGATCCGGAACGACGAAACCATCCTCGACGGCCTCGACGAAGCCTGGCGGTCGGTCAACATGCTGTTCACGGGCGAGAACATCGGCAAGCTGCTGGTTCGCATCGCTGACGCAGAGAGTGACCCCTAATTATCAGCAGGGGCGAGTGCCGAGCAGGTAGTAGATCCGGGCGCAGGCGTAGAGCGCCGAGGTCCAGATCGCGGCGTGTACGGCGAACGTAAAGGCACCTGCTGCCAAGCCGAGACGGATCGCAACGGCGATCTGGAGCGCGTCCCCGAACAGGTACGCCGCGATGACGGGCCTCAGAAATCGATCGGTGCCCTCGCGCAGCGCGGCCCACAAGACCAAAGACAAGACGACCAACAGCACCGCGTACCAGCGCCCAAACTCGACAGCAGCGACCGGAAGCGGCTCGGAAGTAAACTGACCTAGAAACGCGGCCGGAAAGAGGAGCGCAACGATCGCGCTGACGAGATTGGTGACCACCTCGAAGTAGAAGACTGCCCGCACCGCACGCATGCCGCAGGCACCCTACTACGACGGCTTGGAGCTGGCGATCTATCTTGGAGACCAACGCGTCGAGGGCACGCCAATGCGTCGCAGTGGGCCGGCGAGGTCCTCGGGGACGGCGCGGTAACGACGACGACAACGACGGCGTCATCACGATAGAGCACGTCGATGGACGTCGGGACCGGCGGCGGGCGCGGCGCACTGGGGTCAACAGGGAGCACAAGCGGACTGACGTTGACATCTGATCCCGTTGCAGTCGAGGCTCGTGAGCAGCGTTAGCCGTAGCGATCGATCTTCGGCGGGAGCAAGTAGGGGTACGGCCTGCGTAGGATGTTGTGGAAGATCCAGCGGTCGGTGCGACGCGCGACTTGCACGAACGCGTAGGTCTGCGCGTCGCTTTTGTAGTGCGCGCGCACTTCTTGCTCCGTGATCTCGGGCGCTAGAGCAAATACCTCGTTCGCAATTGGGATCAGGGGCGGGAAAATCTCACCGAGGCCTTCCTTGATGAGGTTGCCGAGAAAATCCAGCGCCTGTCCGCGGACGGAATGATAGTTGTCGAGGATCCCACGCAGGAGAAAGCGATTCACGATGACGCGCACCGGGCCTGGCAGAGCCCGGGTCTGTTCGGTGAAGTCGAACAAGTCGTTGCCTGCTTCGTCGCGGAGGAACGGCGTTCCGACATCGAGGTAACGCAGACGCTCACCTTCGATCGCCCAGTTCGACAGTTGCCCGTCCGGGGCGAGCGATGGTGTCACCGAAGCTCGGATGAGCTCGAAGATTCGCCGTACGTGCGGGGCGGCCTCTTCGGCGGTTTTGCCTCGCAGGAAATCTGGGCCGAGCGTTCCGGGGGTCAGGAGAGGCTGCACGCAATAGACCACGTGGCCCTCGGGCCGTTCCAAGATCGGCGTTTCCGTCTCGACGACGTCGACCCCACGGGCCGAGAGTTGCTCGATATACGATGTAATGAGACCCGCCGTGTGTTCCGCCGCGTCGCGCGACGAGAACGGAACGAGCCGCTTGCACGCTAAATCCCCGTGCTGCGTCACCAACTTCACCGCAAGGGTGACCTCGCCGTACCCGATGACGTCGAGGTTCTTCGTGTCGCCAGTGCGCAGGGCCTCATCGAGGCGTTGCTCGAAGGCTTCGATCTCGGGCGTCGTGACCAGCGAGGTCACGCAAAGGCCTTGGTCATTCGGTCGATCAGATCTTCGGCTTCGTCGTCCGTGAGAATCAAGGGAGGCAAGAACTGAAGCACGCTCCGGTCGTTGCCAGCAGGGAAGCAGAAGACGCCTTGCTGCATGATGCGCAAGAGCGCCCCCATGGCTTCCATTTCAGTCCCGAAGCGTAACCCCATGAAAAGACCCCGGCGCCGAAGCTCGAACGGATGTGGGTCGAACGCGTCTGCGATTCGCTGGGACAACGTTTCCACGTGATCGAGAAAGCCAGGCTCGCCGACGATGTCGAGGACCGCTTGCGCCGCAACGCATCCGAGCTCGGCACCTCCATAGGTCGAGATGTGAACGAACGGGTTTGCGTCCGAATCGAGGACTTCGTGCATCTCACGCGTCAACAGCGTTGCCGTGATTGGGTAGATCCCCCCGGAGAGCCCTTTGCCGGTGATGATGGCATCCGGAATCACGTCTTCGTGCTGGATGCCCCACCAGCGCCCCGTGCGCCCGAGTCCGGTCTGCACTTCGTCGACGAGGAGCATCGCGCCGCGCTCATCGCAGAGCTTGCGAATCGCCGAGAAGTAGCCCGGTGCCGGAATCGGCATGCCCAAGGTTGCGGGAATCGCTTCGAGAAGGACTCCGGCGGTCTGGTCGTCGATCGCAGCTTCCATCGCGCCGACATCGTTGAATGGCACCTGGACGAAGCCGGGAAGATTCGGCCCAAACGGATCGCGAAAAAGAGCATCACCTGCCGCCAAGGCAAGACCCGTGTGACCGTGGTAGCCGCCTTGAACAGAAACGATCTTGAGACGACCCGTGGCGCCTCGCGCTGCCTTGATCGCCACGTCGACCGCTTCGCCGCCGGACACGCCGAACACGACCCGAGGAAGCGCATCGTCGATCGTCGCGGACAAACGCGCGGCAAGCTGCGCGCGCTGGGCGGACATGAAGTGGTGATTGCCGATGTCGAGTTTCCCAAGCGCGTCCGCAACAGCAGCGGTCACGTGAGGATTGCAGTGTCCCAAGCCGAAGACGCCGCCGTTGCCGTGGCAGTTGATCAGTCGAAGCTTCGTGTATGCATCCTCGAACCAAATGCCCTCGCGTCTCCCCATCACCATCTGAAGGCCCATGCGCTGGTAGTACGCGAGCTTGTTGGGCGCGACGTGCTCGCGAAACACAGCCATGAGATCGTCGACGGTTTCGAAAGGCGGGGACGGTGGTTCGTGGGGCATCGGTGGGAGTTAGCAGGAAACCTTCCCAGCGTCTTCTTAAGACAGTTGCTTGCAATGTTGCTCAGAAGGTTGCTTGCCCATCTCCGGGCGGCCGCCTCTTGCATTTCAGCCCTCATGCACCCAAGAACCAGGTATGAACACCGCTGTCGTGACAGGAGCTGGCAGGGGCCTCGGCCGAGAAATCGCCCAGGGTCTCGCGAGCAAAGGCTTTGCCGTTTTGGTGACGGACATCGATGAGGACGCAGCCCGTGCCACGGCAAATGCCATCGGCGGAGGTGCCTGGTCGATGCACCAGGACGCCAGAAACGCGGCATCACATCGCGACGTTGCTCGGGCCGCGAACGAACGTGGATCCCTCGAGCTTTGGGTGAACAATGCGGGCGTGCTTCACACTGGCCATGCGTGGGACCATAGCGACGAGGCCGTTCAGCAGTTAGTCGAGGTCAATTTGCTGGGCATGATCTGGGGAGCGCGCGCCGCGGTCGAGGCCATGCGTGCGAACGGTGGGCATCTGATCAACATCGCCTCGCTGTCGGCCATCACGCCCGTGCCGGGCTTGGCCGTTTACGGAGCGACCAAGCAGGCGGTCTTGGGCTTCACGATTTCTTTGGCAGGCGACCTCGAGCGGGCAGCGCTACCGATCCAAGTGAGTGCCGTCTGCCCGGACGGCATCGATACCGACATGGTTCGCCAAGAGAGGGGGTCGAAAGAGGCCGGCATCATTTTTTCGGCGCCGAAGCTGCTAACCGTCGAAGAAGTGGCAGGCGTCGTGCTCGACCTCGTCGACAAGCCCAAGCTCGCCGTGAGCGTCCCGCGGTCCCGCGCTGCCCTTGCGCACATCATGCGTCCGTTCCCAGGTTTCGCCCTACAGGCCCTGAAGCCGTTCCTTTGGCTTGGCGAGCGCCAGCGCCGCAAGACGGCCAAGGAGCATTAGGCGTCGCCGTCTTTGCGCTAGGTTGGGATTGGCGCAGCTACTTGAAGAGTTGCTTCGCCAGGGCCCGCCGCGTGAGGTGGATCGCCCGGTTCACGCCGTTGAGCAGCGGCATGAGCGGCGCGAGATGGGCGGGCAGGTGAAGCTCCACCAGCTCGATGACGACGCCGTCGGGCGCGGTCACGTAAGCGTAGCGGATCGAGCCGGTGCGCCGGGCGTCCGCGTGGACATGCGCCCCGGCGTCACGCAGGCCAGCCAGCACATCGTCGAGGTCGGTCGTTTGAACGCCGAAATGCGCCACACCAAAGCCCGCGCGAAGCGCCCCCTTGCCCACCTCGGGCGGCGCCGCTGGGGTCATTCCCGGCGGGAACTCGCTGATAATCAAGAGCTGTCCACCGAGGAGCACGCCGTGGTTCTCACCACCCTCGCCAGAGGGGATGGATCCAAGCCGCTCGGCGCCGAGGCAAGACTCGTAGAACCGGATCGTCGCCCACGGGTCAGCGGCATGAATGTGGATATGGTCGAGTGAGGTGATCACTAGTTGCCGATAGTAACCTCAAGCGCCCTCTTCCGGGCTGACAAAGTAGGTCTCCCGAAATCGTCCCTGGGACTGAGGGATCCCCACAAATCAGGCGGATGAAAAGGCGATGGGAAAGCGGCGGAGCGCTTGAGCCCAAGCGCGTGCTGTGATCGATGGGAGTAGGCGAAGCCTGAAGGCCATCGCCCCGAGTCTGGGCAATGAGAAAACCCGTCGATGTTTGACGGTGTTGGCTTGCAGCTGCGGATGAATCTGATGTTGATACGCAATCAAGCCAAGCGCGGTCGCGACGAAGGCTGCCAAAGCGGCAAGCAAACAAAGGACTTGAAGTCGCTCGGGGTGACGACTTCGAGCGTGTGAAAGCCCGAGGCCGAGCTTCATACTCTTGGCATCGCGGGATTCCTCAGTCTCAGGTTGAACAGGAAGCGGTTGGATGGTTTCGTTCCACGGGGGCTAAAGTGGTGGTTGAACGAAATAGGATCCCAGCGGGATGAACATCTCGTCGTTTGTGGTCATGCCGCCCTGGAGCGGGCAGGCATCGCAGACACCGCCGCCGCAGACGTTATCGTCACCCCCGCAGGCAGCCCCCTGGTTCGATGCGCCGACGCACACCAACTCGTCCTCGAGCGCAACCCGCAGGTCGCAAATCCGGCGGCGGCGGCCCGCTGTGTCGCAAAGCTGGCTGTACCCTGCCGTGGAGTTGAGCTTGAGAGTGGAGATGTCGTCTCCACCGTTATCGAACAAGGCGCATGCTTTGAAGGTGCGCTCCGCGTCTTCTGCGCCGTCGAACTTGGGGAGAGCGTCGCCCTCAAAGTAGAGATACAGGGGATCGTCGTAAAGCCTGTTCTCGTACATGGGCGCGCCTACGGGGGACGGTCGCATCCTGGATCCTCCCGCGAAACGCCTCCCCCCGAACACGGCTGATTGGGCGGGGCCCAAATTCGGAACAGTTGGCCGTGCCAATGCATGTGTGAGCTCAACGTCATCAGGCGAGCGTAGCGTGGGAGGGTAAAGGTCATGCACACTTCGCGACTCTCGAAAGGCGGAATCGTCCCCATCGCGAAGATGCGGGAAACATCGAAAGATCTGTTCGCGCTCCCATCGCGGTCGACGTCGCGGACGAAATCGAGATTCACCCATTGTTCGATCGTCGTATCTTTGGTCGTGAGATTGAACGCATGGCTGTTCCACGCGATGAAACCATCGACCGGCAGCACGCTGTAGACACCCTCGACCGGGTCATCGACGAACGTCGACTCCTGCGCGCCCGTGAGCTGAACACGGGTGCTAGACGACCCCGAGAGCGACGCCAAACTGGAGAAAGTCCGCCGGAGCATGGGGGTAGCCCGAACACGCCGCGGCAGTGACTACCGGAGTACTGCACTGGCTGCGCGCACCGCAAGCCGCGGCGTCGGTCGGATCGCAAGCGGTTCCGTGAGTTGCGCCGCCCAGGCAGCTCCACGGACCCCATTCACCACCGTTGGGATCGGACGGCGCGCCATAGACGCTGATGATGCTGTGGTGGGACTGCCCATCCTGTGCGAGCTCGTTCCGGCCAAACGAAAAGCACTTGCGTCCCTCCCCCCACGCTTCAGGGCAGTCGAGCTGTGCGAACGCCGTGGGGATCTGAGCGCTGAAATCGTAGTACGTGGCGTAGCAGACCTCGTCCTCGCTCGCCGCCGGCAGTGCGATAGGCCCCCGAATAAAACTGTAGGCCCTCGTCTGCTGCGGGTGGATCCAACGGCTCCATCTTGTTGGGATCGAAACTCGACGGGGCCGGTGCATCCGAGTAGGTCCTCGGTACCTTTGACGAGGGTGGTGCCCGGGAGCACCACTGCGAATCCACGCCCGAACCGCGTCGAGCTCGTCTTGACTCAGCGGGTCCATGTCGCCGAAACGGCATCGGATCACCGCTAACACCCCACTCGGTGAGGTCAGTGCGTCCCTCTTTGGCCGCGAGCTTTAGATAGAGAAGACTGCGCTCCTGATCCCCTGGAAAGACCAACGGGAACGGACCGGCCTGTCCGTCGATTCGAAGGAGATTCGCGAGCGCGAAGCCCTCACGCAGGTCGAGTCCACCCGCGGGGTCGTCCGCCTTGCCGTGACAGGCTGGATTGGTGCAACCCTTCGCGTCGAAGATCTGTGCCTGTATGGCGTCGAACGTGCTGTCATACTCGCACGCGGTTCCTCGATCGCTGCTGCCACTGCTGCCGCACGCGCTGGCGAGCACTGCAAAAGCCAACAAGGCACCACACCGGAGTGTCACGTCTAGATCCATTCAGTCCTCCACGGGGCCCGAGTCGCCTTCATGACTGACGCGGGTTCAACGGTGGAATGCACGCCAGATCTATGCCAACGTCGACGCGCGTTACCCTTGGGAAAGACGCCCAACGCGAGCGTCTTCACGCGCAGTTCTTGCGCGTGTCGGCTCCGTCGCGCAGATCGTGCGGGCCACTGTAAGCGTTTCAAGCGCCTGAAAACACCGAGCGTGGGTGTGCGGGGGGCCTGCTGCTACCATTGGGCTCCGAAAGGCTGCGGATCATGCGGGTCCCTACCCACTATCTCAATAGCTTCATCAGCTTCGCCGAGGCTCGTGGGGCCTGCCGCCAGGAGCTGCTGAAGGAGGCGGCGATCTCGCAGGAGGCTCTCGAGGATCCGGAGGCGCGGATCGAGTACGAGCAGTTCAAGCTGTTGATCCAACAGGCGGTTGCACGGAGCGGAGATCCGGCGCTGGGGGTGCGCCTGGCAGGCCGGCTCCCTATCACGACGCATGGCCTGCTCGGATACGCCGCCATGAGCAGCGAGACTCTGGAAGAGGCGCTCTCCTTCGTCACCCGCTTCGTCCCGACCCGGATTCCCGTGCTGGTAGCGGAGCTCTCGGTGAACAAGGGCATCGCGACGCTGCGCATCGATGAAGCGGCCGTTCTGGGCGAGGTGCGCGCCACCATCTTGGAGACTACCGTCGGTGCCCTCCACGCGACCGCACGTTTCCTCACTCACGACGAGTTCGAGTTCGAGGAGTTGCGTTTTCCGTACGAGGAGCCGGACTACGTCGAGGAGTACCGGAAGGCCTTCGATTGCCGATTGGTTTTCGATGCGGAAGCGATGGAGATGCGTTTCGCCGCGCGGCTGCTGAAGACGCGGCTTCCGCTTGCGGACGAGGCCGCAAAGAAGCTGGCGGCGAAGCGCTGCGACGAGGAACTGGCCGCGATCGAGAGCAGCGACGACCTGGAGCAGCGGATACGCGTCCAGTTATTGAAGATGGACCGCCTGCACCCCAGCTTGGACCACTTGGCCAAGACTCTCGGGCTCTCACCGCGGACGATGCGTCGACGACTGCGAAGCGCGGGCACCTCCTATAAGGCGATCCTAAACAGCGTGAGGGAGGAGTTGGCGCTCCAGTACCTTCGGACGACCCGCCGGCCCATCTATCAGATCGCGGATCGCCTGGGTTACAGCGATCAGTCCAATTTCGGAAGAGCTTTCAGAAGCTGGACCGGACGGTCACCCCAGGAGTTCCGGGACGCTCAGTGACGCGCTTACACCGGAGCGGTGGCTTGCGCGTTGCCCTGTGTCGACTTGCGCTGCCGTTTCAGGCCGAAAACCTCCGCCTCGACCTCGAGCTCCGCCTCGCCGCGTGTCGTCTCGGCCTGAAGGTAGTCCTTCTTCGTGTGCTCGGCACGGGTGTAGCTCGCGACGGCATTGAACGCTGCATTCAGCACCGACGAGAGTGCCGACGTGGAGATGGGGAACGAGAAGCCCACTCGATCCGATAGGTGCAAGACCTTGCGGGCGGTAGCTCCGGCGAAGTCGAAGGCGTCGATTCCGAGCTCGGCGAGATCCTCTTCGCCAAGCGCCACCGCCGGGATGAGCGGCAGTATCAGGCTCAACCGATGAGCCCGGGCGAAGGGGTTCCTCTTCTGCCACGCGGTCAGTGGGAATTCCTTGAGATAGTTCGTCGGCAGCGCGGTGTGTCGCGATTCGTCCCGATGGAACAGCCGCAGGATCTCGAGGCCAGGCAGCGTGCTCATCATTCCGAACAAGCCCAGGGCGAATCCCTCGACCACCACGTTCATGGCGAAGAACTTTTCGATTCCCTTCGACTTGAAGCCGCGTTCGAGCAACAGGTACTCCCAGATGGACATCCGTGGGATCTCGCACTCGAAGGCCTGGAGCAACTCGCGGAGAACGATGAAGTGCTTCGCTTCCTCCAGGACCTGCATCGTGAGCGCGCCACGCGCCCCGGTGCTCTTGACCTCGTTCAGCAGCTCCGTGGAGACCAGCCAGGCGTAAGCCTCGCCGTGGCCGATGAGTGAGAGCACGTTGACGATCGCCTGCCGCTCGCGTTCCGTGTACTCGCTCATGATCGTGTCGCGGAACTCCTGGCTGCGAACCCGCTTGAGCTCCCGCAGCTCTTCCCTGTCCATAGACTTCTCGGCCATGCTCAGGAGGGTGAGCTCCTCCGCCGTACAGTCGCGGAAGTCGAGCCAGGGAGCCTGTTCCTCCGCCTTCCAGAGCAGGCGCATACTCTTGTCGTAATGCTTCTTGCGGAGCTGATCCTTAGCGCCACCGTTGAACTCGTAGTGGATATCGTCGTAGTCGCCCTTGCGACCTCCGAGGTGGAGGCGCCCCATCACCCCGTCGTAGCCACGGACAAGACTGTTCACGACCGCCTCGACGCGGCGCTGGATCACCGCACTTTGGGGGTTGAGCTCGATCTTCTCGAATTCCATAGGCGTCCTCCGTGCACTTCAGCACCGAGGTCGTCTCGGGCCTCTCCTACTACTCGCAGCTTGCTCGCCAGTGAGGCGGGGGCACAGGTGGCAGCCGGACAATGAGTGGTCATTTCGGGACACGCCGAACACGACCCGACGAAGCGCGTCGTCGATCTCCCGAAGTCGTGCCTGGGAAAGGTCTCGTGCGCGCAAGTAATGCGCTAGCCACTTGCAGAACGCAAAGCCTGCGCATCACTTTTGTCTCGACTTCCGCCGTTGCGAAGAGAGCTTTTGAGTTTACTATCTGCCCAACCAGGCCGGCTATACCTGCCCGCCAAACAGGATGTCCCATGAACGCCTTGCTCATCTGGCCGAAATTCGAGAGCTTCTCTTTCTGGAATTTCGAGAACGTCTGCGAGATCACCGGAACCCGCTACATGACGCCGCCCTTGGGGCTCCTGACGGTTGCAGCGATGCTCCCCGAGACGTGGGAGCTCAGGTTGGTCGACGAGAATCTGGAGTTGACCACCGACCAGGATCTCGAGTGGGCTGACGTGGTCTTGATGGGCAGCAAGATCGTCAGCCGAAGCCGGGCACTGGAGCTGATCACGCGGGCCAGGGGTTTGGGCAACATCGTGGTGCTCGGGGGTGCGGATGTGACGGTCAATGCTACGCCC
>PVMK01170908.1_pt1 | contig 17898 bp, 16 predicted proteins | sample 1853481 | NCBI WGS metagenome assembly PVMK01 (sample SAMN08533507, study PRJNA380276) | Marine sediment metagenome, whole genome shotgun sequencing project. | reverse complement strand
CATTCATAGCTAAATAGCTGGCTGCTGTATGCCTTAAATCATGAAAACGGAAGTCCTGAATATCCGACGCTTTAAGCGCAACTTCCCAAGGTGTACGTAGATCCATAGATTTTCGTGATCTGTTTCCTTTGGATGGAAAGAGAAAATTACTGTCTATTCGACGTACCTTATTAAGTTCTTTTAACAATTCCAGCGCATGACTAGTTATTGCTACACCTCTACGCTCATTATTTTTTGTTTCATGCAGGACCGCTCTTCCCCGATTCAAATCCACATTTTCCCAAGTCAATCCCATGATTTCACCCTTGCGCATTCCAGTAGACAGCGCCAAGACTACAACGGGATAAAGGTAAGAGTTACTGGATGCTTTGCAGGATTTTAGTAAGCGGATGCGCTCATCACCTGATAAGCAGCGCACCCGACCACGAGGTAAGGATGGCTTGTTTACCTTTCGCATGGGAGTGTCGTCGATCCAACCCCATTCCTTGACGGCAATCGTGAAGGCATGGGAAAGCGCGGCCATGTAACGCAAAACTGTTGCAGGGCCGCGTGGTTTGCCGCGTACAGTAACGGCACCAGCCAACTTATCCCGGCATTCTGCTATCAGGGCAGGAGTTACGTCAGCTAACGTATGACTGCCAATAGCATTTTTCCACCATATAAGGTGAGGCAAACAATCGCGGGCTTTCTTGTGATTCTGGGGCAGAATGTCTCTAATATATCGGTCAATTAGTTCCGCCAGAGTGTGGCGCTTTGCCTCGGATGTTTTGAAGTGACGGCCTTCACGGATGGCGGCCTCAGTATGTTGAGACCATTTTCTTGCATCAGTGCGGCGTTCAAAGGATGCTGTTTGGACGGGATAACCTTTCAGCCTAACCTTTACACGGTAACTATTCGTTCCCTCTTTGCTGGTGCGCTTCTCAATGCTCGCCATAACTGCTGCCCCATGTGATTTAACACTGGTGATAGGTTACAACAAACAGCAATAAACAGCAACAACGCATTAACAATGATAAGGGAAGTATTTGTAACTATTTGATCTATATGTAATATGAACAATTTATATTATTCATGGGGCATTTATGGGACATTTAAACGAAAATAATGGAATGTTTCCCAATTTCGTGAACGTCCGCTTTTGGCACAAAGCAGACGTTCAACTTTTCCATTGTATCCATCATTTTGGACACGGAAACTTCAATTAATGTTCTAATCCATTTTTTAAAAATAGCGTATAAAATCTAGGCTTATATAGCATTTCACAATAGGTATGAGGTATATCATGGCTTAACGTTGTGCAAAAAGAAAACCCTTTGAAGTTTATTAAAGAACTAGCAACACAGCTTCTACTGGCAAATAAAGAGGGGCAGCAATGAGAAAAGCTATTTTGATGGCGTTACTGGTAGCAATGAGTAGTAGTGCAATGGCGAAGTGGGTTGAGGTTGGAAAGAGTAAAGATTTTATTGTTTACTTCGATCCCGCAACGATTCGCAAGTCAGGCAATATGGTGAAAATATGGACTTTGCATGACTACAAGACAAACCAGGGATCCATACCGTCGTATATGTCAGCAACACTTGAAAGAGAATATGACTGTATAGAAAAGCGTGGGCAACAACTTTTTCTAGCTTTTTACCAAAAAAATATGGGTAAAGGCGCTACAACCGGGAAAGACACTGAACCAAGCAATTCGCTGCCAGTTGCCTCAGGCACTATAAAGGAAACAGTGTTTAAACATGCGTGTGGAGGGTAATGAAGGAATAAAAGTACGAAATGGAAAGACGGATATTTAGTATTGCCTCCTACTCTTCTTCCGCTAGATAAGTAATTTTCTTAACGTCTGCTTTGTGCCAAAAGCGGACATTCGCAGACCTTATAATTTATTCGCTTCCCATGTACATTGCTCATTAGATACCATACGTGTTCCACTTATGAATGTAGGAGACTTTAATGTTCCTCTTTTTTATTGCTCTGAAGCCAAACGATGCCATTTTGCTGCTTCCTGATAATCAGGGGCTACGCCTTTGCCTTCGTCATACATCCGACCAAGACTATCTTGTGCAACTGCATGTCCTTGCTCCGCAGCCAAGCGATACCATTTAGCTGCTTCTTGATAATCTTGAGTTACGCCTACTCCATAATAATATGAACAACCAAGGGAATGTTGCGAATACTTATCTCCCTGCTCTGCAGCTAGACAATGCCATTTAACTGCTTCCTGATAGTCTTGAAGTACGCCTACTCCTCTAAGGTACATCCGACCAAGTAAACCTTGTGCCGTTGTATTTCCTTCTTCGGCTATCGGTTTAAGTAATTCTAGGGCTAGAGCATAGTTACTTTTCTTATATGCCCATACTCCATTATCAAGTTCATCTGCTCTGACAACATTATCAAGTTCATCTGCTCTGACAACATTATCAAGTTCATCTGCTCTGACAACATTATTGTCAATAGCTATATGCATTGCATTCTCCATAAATACTTTTTTTTTATTTTATGTACTACACATTACTCAAACCGATAAATTAATTCTGTAATAAAAATCACATAAATGATTTATTTGCAATTTGTTTTAACGACACTTTTAGTTCCTTATTATCGAATGGACACTAGTTTATGCATGTATATCGGATAATAAGGTGAAATGCTTGATTTATGGTTCGTCTTTGAATGTCTGCTTTTGGCACAAAGCAGACATTCAAAGAAAAGTCCAATTATAATGACAATACTGTTATTTAGTGTCCCACCAGTGTCCCATAGAGAAAATAAAAACGGATTACATTTCTGTAATCCGCTTGTTTATTGGTGGAGACGAGGAGAATCGAACTCCCGACCTTCGCATTGCGAACGCGATGCTCTCCCAGCTGAGCTACGCCCCCTCTAGTTGGCGTATTTTATAGCAAAAACCGATAGCGTAAATTGACATTACCAAAAAGGGCGGATAGTCTTCTGTGTTGACCTATTCCTCGTGTTGTTGTTAACACGTATTAAGCTCATCGCACGCAGGGATCTAAGAATTAAATCAACTGATTTAATGCCATCCTTACTGCTATAAAAGGACAGGAGCCGGATGTTTTATTCTTTGGTGGCATGGTTCCACAAGGCGGCCAAGATGAAGCTGGGTCTGTTTTGTAACCGTTATGCTAGCCGGATTATCAAAGCATCAGGTATGGATCTTAAAACAATTAAGAAATGGGCGTCCGCTATTTATCCCTCACATCCGGTTTCCAATCCTATTTGTGAATAGCAAATCTAGAACACATAAGGAACGAGCATGAGCAAAGACTCCCTGATTAACGGCACGTTTTCAAAGTTGGCCGATATTTCTGAATCCTTTATTTTTTACAGCCTTGATCTTGGCCTTGCCAATGCGGCGGGTGACCCGATTAAAGTGCCGTTGATCCTGCTTTGGCTTGCTGCGGCCTCGGTGTTTTTTACGTTCTATTTTGGCTTTATCAATATCCGCTATTTTAAACATTCGGTCGCGGTGGCTTTTAACCGTCATCCGGAACCGGATGCCGACGGACAAATCAGTTCTTTTCAGGCTCTTGCAACATCGCTTTCGGGCACGGTGGGACTTGGCAATATTGCAGGTGTGGCTGTGGCGGTTACAGTCGGCGGGCCAGGCGCGGCCCTGTGGATGGTTATCATGGGCATGTTCAGCATGTCGACAAAGTTTATTGAGGTGACCCTCGGCGTGAAATACCGCCATCATCCCGATCCAGAGGACAGGAAAAAGATTTCAGGCGGGCCGATGTATTATCTCCGTGATGCGCTGAATAATCGTGGTATCCCATATTTGGGAACAGTTCTGGCTACATTATTTGCAGTGGCCTGTATTGGCGGCGCCATAGGCGGCGGTAACATGTTTCAGGCCAACCAATCCTTTGCACAGGTTCTCAATGTCACAGGCGGCGAGGCAAGCTGGTTCTACGGCAAGGGTTGGGTTTTTGGCCTGATACTGGCTGCTATGGTGGCGGTTGTTATTATCGGCGGAATTAAGTCGATCGCTGGTGCAGCATCGAAAATCGTACCTTTTATGGCGGGAATATATCTGCTAGCCGGGTTTATCATTATTGCAATGAATTTGCCCGCCTTGCCGGGTGCGCTTGGTATTATTGTAACCTCTGCTTTCTCATTGCAGGCCGGGGTCGGCGGCTTTATCGGTGCTTTGCTTGCCGGGGTACAGCGGGCGACGTTTTCAAATGAAGCAGGCCTTGGTTCATCGGCTATCGTTCACGCGACAGCGCAGACGAATATTCCGGCTAAACAAGGCATCGCCGGGATGATGGGGTCTTTTATTGATACGGTTGTTATTTGTATGATGACGGCCCTGATTATCGTGATTTCCGGTGTGTATGAAACAACAGATGGCATGGCCGGAGTTGAGCTGACCTCCGCTGCGATGGAAAGTTCGGTTTCATGGTTTCCTTATGTGTTGGCTTTGTGTGTTGTGCTGTTTGCTTATTCAACGCTGATTACCTGGTATTATTACGGTGAGAAGTGCCTGACCTTCCTGTTCGGGGAAAAGCGGTATGTTACGCTGGCTTTTAAACTTATATTTTGCGCGTTCGTTGTCCTTGGTGCGGCGGCGGAACTAAAGAATGTTATTCGTTTGTCTGACGCCATGTTCTTCTCGCTCGCCATTCCGAATATTATCGGGCTTTATATTCTAGCACCAGAGGTGAAGCGAGATCTTAAAGAATATCTGCAAACACTTAAAAAATAAACATAGCACTTGATCTGTAGTACTTTTCTTGTTTTTCTCTGCTAACTATTCATTAGTATAGATATGGATACGGTTTCGGTACGATGTTGTATTGCGGGAGCTGGTCCAGCTGGAGTAATGTTGGGGTTGCTACTAGCTCGCGCAGGTGTCGAAGTATTAGTTTTAGAAAAGCACGCAGATTTTCTGCGTGATTTCCGTGGGGATACGATTCATCCATCAACATTGGAGGTTATGCATGAACTTGGACTTCTTGAAGAATTACTGTTGCTACCACATCAGAAGGTGTCACAGATAAATGCACAGTTTGGTGATCTGGCACTTACAGTAGCAGATTTCAATCACCTGCAAACCCAATGTCGTTTCGTTGTCTTAATGCCGCAATGGGATTTTCTTAATTTTCTTACTCTAGAGGCAGCTCGATACCCAACATTTCATCTGCGCATGAAGTCGGAAGTTACCGGGCTTATTGAGGAAAAAGAGTGTGTTGTTGGACTCAATGCAATATCTTCAGGGTCGACCATTGTCGGTCCGTGCAGGTCTAGTTGTAGGAGCTGATGGACGGTACTCAGTTGTCCGGACCCAAGCTAACTTGAAAGTGCAGGATTTTGGCGCACCCATGGATGTCCTGTGGTTTAAGCTTACACGGCAGCCTAGTGATCCTAAAGATCCAGTAGGTCGATTTGACACAGGGCAGGTTCTTATTATGCTGAATAGAGGCGAATACTGGCAATGCGGTTTCGTAATTCCGAAAGGAGCATTTGGGGAGATTCAAGAGCGAGGGACTATCTATGTTCCGAAACGATATCGTAAAACTTGCACCTTTTGTAAGTGACAGTATTGGTAAGCTCCAAAATTGGGAAGAAATTAAGCTATTAACTGTTCAAGTTGATCGGTTGCATCAGTGGTTTCGCCCGGGGCTTCTTTGTCTTGGTGATGCTGCGCATGCTATGTCACCGGTTGGCGGTGTTGGTATTAACCTTGCAATTCAGGATGCAGTAGCCGCAGCGAACTTTTTGGCAGAACCATTACGCTCAAATCGGCTTACCACGGAGGATTTAAACCGGGTCCAGCGCCGGCGAGAGTGGCCGACGCGCCTAACTCAGCAAGTACAGCTTTCCATTCAGAATCGTTTTATCAGTCGAGTGTATTGCGGGAGACCAAGCTTCACTCTTACCCACCGTTCCTCTTTAAACTTTTAGCATGGTTCCCGGTTTTACGTCGGCTTCCTGCAAGGTTAATTGGAATCGGATTTCGCCCAGAGCATGTTTGTACGCCCTGTGTACGACTGGATTGAAAGTAGGAACCTAATTCTTTTGTGAAAGAATATTAGAGCGCATCTTTCTTTGGTTCCTACTGGCTATCCGATTTCCTGCGATCCGATTTACGTCGTTCTTCTTTACGTCTCTCTATATACTTGGTAGTAAGAACAGCACAAGGTGCGTGTCTGACGATGTACTCTGCTACACTTCCAATGGTAAATCGTTTCCATCCACTATAGCCATGTGTTCCAAGGACGATGAGATCCGCATTGAGTTCGGTTGCAATACGAACAGTTTCTTCACCCGCACGCCCCTCAGTAAAAACAGTATCTACTTTAATATCAAACTCCTCTTCTAATTTACGAAGAGTGTCTTTTCCTCGTTTTTTGCTGTCTTCAATGCCCTCAACTACTCCATCAAATCCTGGCTTTAAGTAATATTGCGATGGAACATTCCACACTGAAATATCAAATACATGCAGGGGTATGAGCTCTGCTCCTAGAGTCTTGGTTAACCACAGGGCATATAAACTTGCATCTTTAGCAGTATCTGAAAAATCAGTAGCCAAGATGATTTTTTTAAAGGGGGCCTGCATCAATACTCTCCTTATTGTTGGACTCAATTAATATCAATAATAAATATGAATTTACACTATGTCTCCACTATGTGTAAATGTAAAATGAAATTTCTTTAGTACTAGTTTGGAGGAAAGTATGAGAACCACTTTGATTACTGGAGCTAACCGCGGTATTGGGTTAGAGTTTTCAAAGCAATTTGCTGCTGATGGTTGGCGTATTTTAGCCTGTTGTCGTTATCCTGAAAAATCAGATGCGCTTAATAAGCTAGCCGCTATGTATCCTGATCAGATTACAGTACACACTCTCGATGTAGCTAATCATGAACAAATTAATAGGTTGGCGCAGACTCTAGCCAGCAAATCCATTGATTTGCTTATTAATAACGCGGGAGTTTACCCCGGTCCTATGGGATATAGCTTTGGTGATACTGATTATGAGGCATGGGCACAAGCTTTTTTAATCAATACTATGGCACCGCTAAGGATGGCCGAAGAATTTGCCGATCATATCAAACGAGGTAATCAAAAAATTATTGTAACTATTACTAGTAAAATGGGTAGCGTTGCCGATAACAATCGTGGAGGTAGCTACATATATAGATCAAGTAAGTCAGCTGTGAACATGGTGGTGAAGAGTCTCGCTATTGATCTTAAATCTATTGGTATTACTGCCGTTCTAATACATCCAGGATGGGTGAGAACTGATATGGGTGGCCCTGATGGGTTAATTTCTACGAAACAAAGTGTATCTGGTATGCGAAACATAATTAGCCAAATTTCTCTCGCTGATTCAGGAAAATTTTTTGCATATGATGGGCAGATAATTCCATGGTAGATTATCCAATTGTTTCTAGAATTTCATGATTTGATTTGCAGAAAAGTAGCTTTACAAATTTTCTGAAACTTAATGCTTGATTTTTTTAATAAAAAAATATCGAAATTCTAAATATGTCATCTAAAGTATATTACATACGTTAAATACTGAAAGCGATTAGGAGGAGAAATGTATAAACAATTTTTTGCAAAGGGATCGATTGCGCGGCTTCAAAACTCAATCCCTCAGGTTGTTTCTCTTGCCAGGATAGATCAGGTCAAACGGTGGGTGGTGCCACGTGGATTAATCGAACCAGTTTTCTTCAATAGCAGCAGTGGTCACCTATCACTAAAACTAAAAAATATACGAATTGTCCTGACGGCCTGTTTGGTATTGATCAGTACTCAGGTACTCGTATCTGAAGCTATAGCTGAATCCATCTACAAGTCAGTGATGCCAGACGGACGTGTGATGTATGGTCAGCAACCACAGCCAGGCGCGCGTACAGTTAAGAAATCTACGGTCGATGTCGGTAACACAGGGGTAAAGGCGGCCTCAAAGGCAGAGATCGAGAGTTTAAATCGGCGTGCTCAGGAACGTTCACGGGCATTGGATGAGACGCTTAAATCTGTGCAGACTGCTGAAGCCGATTTACGCGTGGCTGAGGCTGATCGTGAGGCGGGAATTGAGCCCTTACCTGGTGAGCGCCTTGGAATTGTAGGTCGTGGTACGCGTCTTTCGGAGGCATATTGGCGGCGGCAGCAGATTTTGGAAGAGCATGTTGAAGCCGCCCGCCAAAGCTTGAAGACCGCTCGTCAAGGATATAATGAAGTGCGTTGACATCTTTGCTTATATAAAACTGAACCAATGTAAATTGGAATCCAGTTTTGCATTTATACCAAGATCAACACAGACAAGATTTGTAGGCGGCTCATCATGGGTTGTATTGCACGAAACTTTATCCTGATTTACGATTCCTCGAGTAAAGAATCTGTAGAAGCTAATACCATTAATCTTTTGGGGATTATTCGACCACATGCTGTGATTTCTCCTAGTCCCAGGAAGCGTTTCTTCCGGTCATACAATCTGACCTTTTTTTGTTCTGGCAATCTATCTTCTAAAGTTAAATCGGTTACCATCTGTCCTTGCAATAGACGTACCGAGGCTACATTGTCCAGAAAGACAGCTGGTAAATTATGTAAGAGAGTGTCTACAGGGCTTAGACAAGCATCACGTTGTGGCAGTGGCATGCCTTCAAGCATATCCAGCGTATAAGCGCTCAACAAATCAAGGCCATCAATGGTGTTGCGGCACAGAGAAGTAAGATATGCCCCACCGCATCCAAGCATCATACCAATATTCTCTGCCAGAGTGCGGACATAGGTGCCCGTACTGCATTTGACTGTGATGCTCATCTTATTTCCTTCAAGGGAGCTTAATCGCAAATCATAAATAGACACTTCACGTGGTTTCCGTTCAATTTTTATTCCCTTTCTTGCGTAGGTATACAAAGGTTTCCCCTGATGCTTCACAGCACTATACATAGGTGGAGTTTGCATAGTTTTCCCGATAAAACTTTGTAGTGCTGATTCAACTTTCTGTTGTGTTAGATTTACATCACCTGTGACAGAAATTTCACCGTCAGCATCACCGGTAGTACTAATATAGCCAAGTCTTAATGTGGCTTCATAAGTCTTGTCAGCACCCAATAATACTGAGGAGAACTTAGTAGCCTCACCGAAACAGACTGGTAATAAACCAGTTGCCATCGGATCTAGCGTACCTGTATGTCCAGCCTTGGATGCAGAAAATATGTGTTTAGTAATTTGCAGTGCTTGATGAGATGAAATTCCAGAGGGTTTATTCAGTAACAGAACACCACTGATATTACGTTTGATTGTTTTGGGTCGCAAAATCTGTAAATTTAGGATATGGGGTGGATTCTGAAAAAGCAAATCACGAATCAGGCAACATTAAACTGGGTCCCCATGTTCATCCTGTTTTATTGCCTTGTCTATTAATTGTGACAGACGTATTCCCCGCTCAACTGATTCGTCATAGATGAATTGTAGTTGCGGAACTAACCGAAGTCTTAGTCGATGCGCCAATTGGCTGCGCAAAAAACTAGCCGCATGCTCTAAACCTTTATCGGTCAAAAAATTATCTTCTTCACTACCAAGCGAGGTGTAAAAAATTTTGGCGTGTGTATAATCTTGGCTTACCTCAACACTCGTCAGGGTTATCATACCAACCCGCCGGTCTTTGAGTTCGTTGTGTATCAGATCGGCAAGTTCACGTTGGATCTGGTCTGCAATACGCAGAGTGCGGGAATAATCTTTGGGCATAATACTCCAGTACAGGCAAAAATCGTTCTCACATTACAAGCTTCGCGCAACTTCGATTATTTCATAGGCCTCAAGTTGATCACCTACTTGGAGATCGTTAAAGTTTTTTAGTGATAAACCACACTCGAAACTTGATCTGACTTCTTTTACATCATCCTTGAAGCGCTTTAAAGAATCCAGCTCGCCAGTATGAATCAATTCATCGCCTCGCATTAATCGTACTAGTGAGCCGCGTTTGATGATACCGTCAAGCACATAACATCCAGCTACCATGCCAATTTTGGAGATACGGAATACTTCACGAATTTCTACAAGGCCTACAATGTTTTCCTTACGGTCTGGGGCCATCATGCCTGATAATGCTGTTTTGATTTCATCTACTACCTCGTAGATAATACTGTAGTAACGCACATCAACCCCGGTTGATCCAATTAATTTTCGTGCAATTGCATCTGCCCGACTATTGAAGCCTATCACTACGGCTTTAGATGCTAGTGCCAAGTTGATATCAGACTCCGTGATTCCACCTACGCCACTGTGGATAATGTTAACTCTGACCTCATCAGTTGAGAGTTTTTCCAGTGCGTGCGTCAATGCTTCAAAGGAACCCTGCACATCAGCTTTGATGATAAGTGCAAGCACTTTAATCTCACCTTTCTGTTCAAATACGTTCTCTAGCTTTGTAGCTTGTAACTTAGCAAGCTTAACGTCTCGGAACTTGCCTTGGCGAAACAGTGCAATTTCACGCGCTTTGCGCTCGTCTGTTAGTGTCATTACCACTTCTCCCGCCACCGGCACTTCTGATAAGCCCTGAATTTCAACTGGGATGGAAGGCCCTGCCTCTTCTACCGGCTCCCCATTTTCGTTCCACATTGCACGAATACGACCGAAAACTGCACCCGCGAGCAAAATATCACCTTTCTTCAAGGTCCCAGACCGCACTAATATTGTTGCTACAGGGCCTCGTCCCTTGTCTATGCGTGATTCAATGACAATTCCCTTGGAGGGCCCTTCTTTTGCTGCTTCGAGTTCCAACACCTCGGCTTGAAGCAGTATACTCTCCAGTAATGTATTGATACCCTGACCAGTCTTAGCGGAAACTTCAATGAACATAGTGTCACCGCCCCAGTCTTCTGGCACCACCTCTTGCGTTATCAATTCTTGCCTAATGCGTTCGGAACTTGCTTCTGGTTTGTCTATCTTGTTGATAGCCACTATGACTGGTACTTTGGCAGCCTTAGCATGATGTATTGCCTCTAGGGTCTGAGGCATCACGCCATCATCTGCTGCTACCACAAGTACAACGATGTCAGTAACTTTAGCACCGCGAGCGCGCATAGCAGTAAACGCTTCGTGACCAGGTGTATCGAGAAAAGTGATCATACCTCTTTCCGTTTCGACGTGGTAGGCACCAATATGCTGTGTAATACCACCTGTTTCACCACTAGCTACACGTGTGCGACGTATATAGTCTAGAAGGGAGGTTTTACCGTGATCAACATGGCCCATTACTGTGACTACCGGAGCACGCGGCCCTATTTTAAGTTCTGTTGTAGGTAACTCTTCTGCATCGGATAGAAAAGCTTCAGGGCTATCCAAAGCAGCATATTTTGCAATGTGGCCCATCTCTTCTACAACTATCATAGCGGTTTCTTGGTCCAGCATTTGGTTAATGGTGACCATACTACCCATTTTCATCAGAGTTTTGATAACCTCTGCGGCCTTAACTGTCATTTTTTGTGCAAGTGACCCGACGGAAATGGTTTCAGGTACCATCACCTCATGTACGACAGGTTCCGTTGGGATAGAGAAAGCATGAGCCCCCTCATCTTCACTAGGGGTTTTGGTGTGTTTATCTCTGCGTGTACGCCATCCTCTTCCTCCAGATAGATCACCTCGCGTCTTATGCCCTCGTTTTCCAGAGATATCGTCTTTCCAAATTACTTGTTTGGTCTGTTTCTTTTTCTTTTCGGCTTTGGCCGCCTTGTCTTCTGGTTTTACCACTGGTTTATGCAAGGTTCCTTCCGTCGGAGAAGGTTGTGGTGTTCCTGCTTCTGCAACTATAGTTGTGGTTCCGGTAAGTGCAACAGGAGCCGATTCAGATTCTTTAACTTCGGCCGTTACTGATTTTTTTTTGCGTTGTTTCTTTTCCTTGGCCTCTGCAGTCTGACGCGCGATCAATTCAGCTTGTTTTTTTGCTTCTTCCTGACGTAAAGCTTTCTGTGTGTCGTCTAAGGATGGCACGGGGGCAAGTTTAGGTACAGGTGGAGCTGGTGATGGTGTAAGTTTGTCGGAATCACTCTTGCTTGTTGCACTTCCTGACATATCACGTTTCACAAATACGCGTTTCTTACGTACTTCAACCTGAATTGTGCGAGATTTTCCGGTGTTGTCTGATTTCCTAATTTCTGTAGTTTGTCGGCGAGTCAGGGTAATCTTACTCTTTTCGTCCTTAGTACCATGAGCCTTGCGAAGATAGTCAAGAAGCTGAGCTTTATCCTTCTCAGTCAAACTATCTTTGGCTAATTGTTTACTCACGCCGGCAGCCTGGAGTTGTTTCAGCAATGCTGCTGGCAACAGTCCTAGTTCATTAGCAAGTTGTTCTACTTTCGTTTGAGCCATTAAATATTGAACCCTTAATTTATAACTGTTCAGTTAGTTCAGGTAAACCATGGTGCTCGCGCTGTCATGATTAAATTCTTGGCGCGCTCAGTATCTATCTCGATCATTTCCATTAGGTCATCCGCAGCCAAATCCGCGAGGTCATCCCGGGTTTTGATGCCTTTTGCTGCTAGTTCACGCGCAGTCTTACTGTCCATGCCTTCTAAGGAGCGTAGGTCTTCCGCCAAATTTTCTACATTTTCCTCGCTGGCGATAGCCTCGGTCAAAAGCATGTTGCGAGCCCGGGTGCGCAATTCATTGACAGTTTTTTCATCGAGCGATTCAATTTCCAACATTTCATTGATCGGCACATAGGCCACTTCTTCCAAGGTGGTAAAGTTCTCCTGTGCAAGGATATCTGCTACTTCCTCATCCACATCCAGTTTTTCCATAAAGAGTTTGCGTACTACAGAAAATTCTTCTTCATTTTTTTCCTGTGATTCTTCCATTGACATGATGTTGAGCTCCCATCCAGTCAACTCTGATGCGAGGCGTACATTCTGACCACCACGACCTATCGCCTGGGCGAGATTCTCCTCGTCGACTACGATGTCCATACAGTGCTTCTCTTCATCAACTACGATGCTGCTGACTTCAGCAGGCGCTAAAGCATTGATGACGAAAGTGGCCGGATCATCCGACCACAAAATGATGTCTACTCGCTCTCCTGCCAGCTCACCTGTCACAGCTTGTACCCTGGAACCGCGCATGCCTACACAAGTACCAATTGGGTCTACTCGCTGGTCATTTGACTTTACCGCAATTTTTGCACGTGAACCCGGGTCTCTTGCCGCGGCTTTGACTTCTAGTAGTCCTTCTTCGATTTCTGGCACTTCTAATTCAAATAGCTTCATCAGAAATTCTGGAGCTATTCGCGACAATAACAATTGCGGACCCCTGGCTGTACGGTCGACCTTGGATAAATAGGCGCGTACACGGTCACCAACTCGCAAATTTTCTTTAGGTATCATCTGGTCTCGCGGTAACGAGGCTTCAACTTTACCGGATTCAATGATGGCATTACCACGTTCCATGCGTTTTATGGTACCGGTTACCATGTATTCTTTTCGTTCTAGAAAATCATTTAGAATTTGTTCACGCTCAGCATCACGTATTTTCTGAAATATGACCTGTTTTGCAGCTTGTGCGCCAATACGGCCAAACTCTATTGGTTCTAATTGTTCTTCTATGAATTCTTCCAACTGGATTTTAGCATTACGTTGTAACGCCTCGCTTAAGGGGATTTGACGTGCGGGATCTTCGAAGGTGTCGTCAGCTACCACCTGCCAACGACGAAAAGATTGATAGTTTCCTGTCTCGTGATCTATAGATACACGTACGCCAGCGTCCTCACGAAATCGCTTCTTTGTGGCTGACCCTAACGCTAATTCCAACGCAGCAAAAACTACGTTCTTTTCAACATTTTTTTCGCGCGCCAGCGCATCTATCAACAACAAAACTTCACGATTCATGTTTCCTCCAGCCAAATTCTCAGTTATTTATAATTTTGGAACCAGACGGACTTTCTCTATGTTGTTCAACTCAAGATCAAGTGTTTCTCCGTTTACTTCCAGCTTTAACACTCCATCGTCCACTTTACGTAAAGTACCAATGAAATTTCTTTGCCCTTTTAATGTTACGCGCAATTTTAACATGACCAATTCTCCCGCAAAGCGGATGAAATCAGACGTTTTTCTTAGCGGTCTATCCAGGCCGGGTGAGGATATCTCTAATCTATCATAAACAATATTCTCGACCGTAAATAATCGACTCAAATGATGACTTACTGCAACACAATCTTCAATACTAATTCCGCTGGGCTTGTCAATGAATATTCTCAACAACTTGCCGCGTGCAGATCGTTCCACTTCAACCAGTTCGTAACCCATGCCGGTTAGGGTTGACTCCAATAACTCATACAGCTCCATAGCCTCGCCAGAAACAAAAAATGGGCTAAAGAGCCCACAAAATTCTTGTTATATAGTAGCAAAAATTCATAATTAATGAAATAGATACTTAGTAAACACTAAAATTCTTGCTAATTGCTTATCTTCTTCAAGATAATTTTTTAGCATAGGTGGGAGTGCAAATAGAAAGGTAATATTTGTTGTTAACTATTTTAATTATGCAAATTTAGAATACGTTTCTCCACACTGGATTTAAACATGGGCTTGATTCAACTAATGTAGGTGATACAATTTCCCAGAAGTTAGCCTGATCTTAAAGATAGAAATTTTCTGGAGGTTTTCAGTGGCAACTATTGAATCAGTTTTACATGAAACCCGTCTTTTCGCTCCAAACGATTCTTTTGTTAGTCAAGCTAACTTATTGAACGAAGAGGCCTGCCAGGCACTTTGTAGGGAAGCAGAAAAAGATTACTTGGGTTTCTGGGGCAAGTTAGCACAAGAACACATTCAGTGGCATAAGCCTTTCACTCGAGTGCTGGATGAGAGCAACTACCCTTTCTTTAAGTGGTTTGATGATGGTGAATTGAATGTTTCTTTCAACTGTCTTGATCGGAATCTTGAAGCCAATTCAGACAAAATTGCCATCATTTTTGAAGCAGATGACGGCAAGGTAACTCGGGCTACATATCGCGACCTTCATTTACAAGTATGTCAATTTGCAAATGGACTTAGATCACTGAATATCAAAAAGGGGGATCGCCTTATTATATACATGCCCATGAGTATTGAAGCAGTGGTGGCGATGCAAGCTTGTGCTCGTATTGGCGCAATTCATTCAGTAGTGTTTGGTGGTTTCTCGGCCAAAAGCCTGCACGAACGTATTGTCGATACCGCTGCAGTAGCCGTTATTACTGCAGATGAACAAAGGCGTGGTGGTAAAGGAATAGCCCTAAAACCGGTAGTAGATAAGGCGATCGAGATGGGGGGGGGGCGATTCAATCAAGTCTGTAGTGATATACAAGCGTACTGGCCAAAACATACAGTGGCATAATTCACGTGATGTCTGGTGGCACGATCTTGTTATTGATAAATCTGATTACTGTGAGCCCGAATGGGTTAACGCTGAGCATCCCCTGTTTATTCTCTATACCTCCGGTTCCACTGGTAAGCCAAAGGGAATACAACATTCTTCTGCCGGTTATTTACTGGGTACGATGGTGAGTATGAAGTGGATTTTTGACTATAAACCGACTGACATTTTCTGGTGTACTGCTGACGTGGGATGGATTACTGGTCATAGTTATGTTGCCTATGGTCCACTAGCAATGGGTGCTACTCAGATCGTGTTCGAGGGTGTGCCTACCTATCCAGATGCGGGGCGCTTTTGGAAAATAATTCAGGATCACAAAATTACCACTTTTTACACTGCACCCACGGCGATTCGCTCTCTAATTAAATTAGGTTCGGAATTGCCCAGGGAATATGATCTTTCCTCGCTACGCTTGCTAGGCTCTGTAGGTGAGCCGATCAACCCAGAAGCGTGGATGTGGTATTACAACGTAGTAGGCCAGTCTCGCTGTCCCATTGTAGATACCTGGTGGCAGACTGAAACAGGTTGCCACATGATCGCTCCAGTTCCAGGTGTAAGACCACTCAAACCCGGTTCCTGCACTTTTCCACTACCCGGCATTATGGCGGCCATTGTGGATGAGGCTGGCCATGAGGTAGAGAATGGAAAAGGTGGACTCCTGGTCATCAAGCGTCCGTTTCCTTCACTGGCGCGTACTATTTGGGGTAACCCAGAGCGCTTCAGGAAGACCTACTTTCCCGAGGATCTTGGAGGCAAGTATTATCTGTCTGGCGATTCTGCAAACTGTGATCTAGACGGTTATTTTTGGATCATGGGACGCATTGATGATGTGTTAAATATCTCTGGCCATCGTTTGGGTACTATGGAGATCGAGTCAGCGCTAGTGGCTAATCATCTAGTTGCAGAAGCTGCAGTGGTGGGTAAACCTCACGAGATCAAAGGTGAAGTGATAGTAGCATTTGTGGTGCTAAAAGACGCGTGTCCTCAAGGAGAGGATGCTAAGAAAATTGCTGCCGAATTACGTAATTGGGTATCGAAAGAAATAGGCCCGATTGCAAAGCCTGAGGAGATACGTTTTGGTGACAATCTACCAAAAACTCGTTCTGGAAAAATTATGCGTCGTTTGTTACGTGCTATAGCTAGAGGAGAACAAATTACTCAGGATGTTTCCACTTTAGAGAATCCAGCAATACTTGAACAGTTAAAGCAATCGATAGCATAAGTTATCAGACACATCTACACTACGTGGACACCTAGCTCATCTGTTCTTAAGCAGCGCTCATGACTTTACCTCATATTACTGATTATGATCATGGCATCAGTGCTATCGATGCAGAGTATTATCGTCCAAGATTAGCTGCGATTCACCTGATTGTTGAGGGTAGCACGGCAGCATTAGTGGATACGGGAACCTCTTTTTCTGTTCCTGGAGTGATGGAAGTATTATGTCAAAGAAATATTACGCCTGAGAGTGTTGCTTATGTTTTTCTTACTCACGTACATCTTGATCATGCAGGCGGCGCTGGAGAATTTATGCATCTTTTTCCCAATGCTAAATTGGTTGTACACCCGCGTGGTGCGCGCCATATTTCCGACCCTACTAGGCTCATTGAAAGTGCTATGTCGGTTTATGGTGAAGTAGAGTTTAGGCGCATGTACGGAGAGATTCGGCCGGTGGAAGCAAGTCGCATTATTGAGGCATCAGACAAATTCAGCGTTGAACTGAGCGGCAGATCGCTGTTGTTTCTTGATACGCCAGGACACGCGCGTCACCATTACTGCATATTCGACGAACAAAGCCGATCATTTTTTACTGGGGACACTTTTGGTGTTTCCTATCGGGAATTTGATGTGGCTGGAATGGAGTTTGTTTTTCCGACTACCACACCAGTGCAATTTGATCCAGTTGCATCCCATATTTCTCTAGACCGACTCATGAGCTATGACCCACAGTACGCCTTTCTTACACATTACTCTCGTATTGGCAATTTAATTCACCATACCAACGTGTTGCATGATTTGATTGATGCCTATGTAGCAATAGCTAACAAGAATCGAAATCACGTATCTGGTAGACATGTTTTGTTGGTGAGAGAGCTTGGAGAGCTGCTTTTACAACGGATAATAGCTAATGGATGCACATTGCCACAGGAAAAAATTTACGACCTGTTGAGTATGGATGTCGACCTCAATGCTCGAGGCTTAGAAAGCTGGCTCGAATTACCAAGTAAGCAGTAGTTGAGAAGGTCAGCTCGAAGGTACTACCCACGTAATTAATATTAAGATTCCACAAACTTGAAGTTTCTTCTACGTGGATGAATATAGAGACCTTGCAAGCTAGTCATTGTGCGCGCATACATTTTGGTAACATCTTGAAAAGTTGCCTTAAAATGTGTTCTAGTTTATTCTTTGCTTCTAGTTGATTTTGTGCTGCCAGATTCCTTCAAGGAGAGGTGGCCGAGTGGTTTAAGGTACACGCTTGGAAAGCGTGCGTACGGCTTCAACCGTACCGCGGG
>PVMK01119211.1_pt1 | contig 17903 bp, 17 predicted proteins | sample 1853481 | NCBI WGS metagenome assembly PVMK01 (sample SAMN08533507, study PRJNA380276) | Marine sediment metagenome, whole genome shotgun sequencing project. | reverse complement strand
ATGATTTTAACATTGTTTTTATTTTGACAATGGGATCTTCAGCATTCTTTAAATCCGTGAAAATCTGAGTAAATCTGTGTCCTAAATTTTAAAACGATCTATGCGGGCAATTTTTTTCGCAATATATATCGTAAAAATACGATAAATATAAGGAGGTATGAAAAATGTTTTTTGACGAAATTTTAAAAATCGGTGATTTTATCTTCGAATCATTCCTGCACATCTGGCCCTATCTGGTGGTGACCATTCCCTCTGGCGGTGGCGGTTCAGATGTCCGGGGGCATCGAAGTACATCAAACGCGCCTTTCAGGCCAAACCGCTGACAGCCATCGTGCTGGCTACGGTGGTGGGGGCCTTCAGTCCCCTTTTGCTCCTGCGGTGTTATTCCCGGTAATCGCCTCCCTGCTGATCGGCGGAGTGCCCCTGGCACCGGTGATGTCGTTTTGGATTGCCTCACCTTCGATGGACCCGGAAATCTTTTTTTTAAGTGTCGGGCTGATCGGATGGGAACTGGCAGTCTGGCGCCTGGTCGCCACGTTGCTTTTAAGCTTTGGGGCCGGCCTTATAACGCATGTTGTAATGGAGAAAGGCTGGTTGGGTCAGTCGGTATTGCGCTCCCGCGAAGCTGCTCCGGTGCAAAGTACATTTGAACTGATAAAAAAGGGATGGGACCAATTTAAAGCCGGAATCAGCAAGTCTCGTCCAGCAAAGCATTCGGTGGTACCGGTTGGGTCACCTTCAGACACTTTATTGCAATTAGTACCGGTATTGCAGACATCTAATTTTACGAGCGCCTCTGCCGGAGCTGCTGTTTGTACGGACTGTTCCGCAGTCATTAATATTTCACCCATGCGGCAGATTCTGTCCGATGTAAAATTAGGTACCCCGTCAAACGAAAGTTGCTGCGACAGCCAGCCTGTTGAAAGCATTGGTTGTGACAGCTCTACTTCTTTTAAAAGTCGGTTGCTCAAAGAAACCCTGGGCGCGACCTGGATGGTCGGCAAATTTATGGCCCTGGCTTTCTTGCTGGAGGGGTTGATTACCCTTTATGTTCCGCAAAGCTGGATATCAGGCGCTCTGGGGTCTTCGAATCCTTTGGCCATTCTCACCGCAGCCCTGCTGGGGGTGCCGGCCTATACCACAAGTCTGACCGCTTTACCGATGATCGGCGGTTTACTGACCCAGGGTATGAACCCGGCAGCGGCCCTGGCTTTTCTCATTGCAGGTCCCGTTACAACCCTGCCGGCCATGGCGGCAGTATGGCCCGTTGGTGGTCCCGCCGGGTGTTTGTGCTCTACGTTTCATTCGCCCTTAGCGAGGAGCGATTTTGATCGGCTATATTTACAGTATCATGACTGCAATTATGTCCAATAGCATCAGAGTTGGCAATCGGCCGTAGCAATAATTTCTTGCAGAGATTTTTTAAAGTCATTGAAGATCTGCAATATTTAATAATTTTTTTTAATTTCGGATTCTACTAATTTTTGTAATTGTTTGTAACCAAAGCTGGGAAGCGGCTTCCCATTTACAAAAAATCCAGGTGTTTTCCTGACATTAAGCGTTTTGGCGTCTGCCAGATCCTGTTGGATAAGCTTTACAATTTCCGGGTCATTCATATCGTTTCTAATTTTTTCTAAATCGAGTCCCGCCCTTGGGAGAAACTTCCATATTAATCGAGGTTGTGGATTGTGATGACTTGCCCAGTAACGTTGGGTTTTATACATAACCTCCAAAGTCTCCCAATATTTATCTTGTTTTCTTGCTGCTTCAAGAATTTTGACAAAATAATCAGAACCGTCATGAAAAGGGGCATATCTGACGACCAGTTTGATTTTACCCGGGTTGACTGCCATCAATTTCTTAACGAATGGGTGAAAAGCGCTACAGGTTTCACAGGCAGGATCAGAAAATTCTACCAGATAGACTTTTGCATCATCACTGCCAAGCGTTAGTGAATGTTCTCTAACAAAAGTTGAAGCGTTTTCCCGGGCCATAAAACCATATTTCTTTGCTTGCTGGTTTTTGTATAAATAAACTCCAAGTACAAACAAAAGAATAAGAAAAGTACTTGAAAATAAAACAATGCTTCGCTTTTTCATTTAGAAAGTCTCCTCTTTAATATAAATAGAAATGCTACTATAGTCGAAAATGCTATCAGTGAAAGCAGCGGAATCGTCAAAAAACCAAACAGGTCCAGGTAGGTCTCCGAGCATGAAACACCCTGGCTGCAAGGTTGCAGGTTTTCAGGAATGAATCCGGAATAAAGAAGGAAATGATACAATGCGAAACCCCATCCAGTTAAAGCTAAAGGAAGGGCATACTTGATAATGCTTTTATCAAAAGGAAAGAGTCCGACTAATAAAAGTAAAACCAAAGGGAACATGAATATTCTTTGATACCAGCACAAAGCACAGGGAGGAAGTTCCATTATTTCACTAAAAAACAAGCTCCCCAGGGTTGAGGCACTGGCTACTATCCAGCATATAAAAATGATAGTCCAGTTTGAATTGGACGTTTGATCTAAATTAGTCATATTTGTCATTATCCTGCCTGAAATGAAAAATGGACTTTGTCCTGAATTGAGCGGCAACCGGCACGTTTCATTACTGATCGCTAATTTGTTTGAATCAGATTTCGAAAATAACGAATAGCACCAGGGGTAGCCCAGTCCCTGGGGCCTATAATTTCTTCTACTATAATCCCGTCCTTATCAATGATAAAGCTTTCCGGGACACCGATTATCCGATATAATTTTTTCACGGCTCCTTTAGGGTCGGTAAGCGCAGGGAAACTCAGCTTGTGTTTTTTCATAAAAGGGAGCACTGCTTCGGCTCCCGATTCGTCAATACTGACTGCCAGGATTTCAAATCCTTCATCCTTCAGCTCTATATGGAGCTTTTCCATGGACGGCATCTCTTCCACACAAGGGGGACACCAGGTGGCCCAAATATTGAGGAGGACTACTTTGCCTTTGTAATCGGTCAGGCTGACCATTTTGCCGTCAAGGCCGGGCAAGGTGAAATTTGGCGCAGGCGCTCCTTTTTCAAACCGGGACTTTCCTGATAGATTGAAAGAAGAATCTTTGGTTTGAAGCAGGACTATGATTCCAATACCGATAATAATCAGAAAAATCAGCATTATGGATCGAAGGTTAACCCTCCGGACTTTTTGGATTTCTTCTTTCATTTGTTTAAGCTCACCATCTTTCAGGTTTTTAAAGCATTTTTTGTGTTTTTTTCTGTCAGTTGTTTGAAATTGGATGGTTTGAGAAGTCAAACGCTGGCAGGGCGATGCATTTCCCGCAATAACGAGGTAATGGGAAGTACAGCCCCAGTTTATCTCAAAGGTTTGGAAATCAAATGATAATGGATTTGGTCAGGATATAAATTGGTACAGCCTTGAGCGATGTTGATAGACTGTATGTTTCAAAGGCTCTTTGCTCACCATCACTGACATGAAAGGAGCTTACGTTCTTTTGAAGAGGATGCGCGGCGTTTTGGGGAAATGAAGGGTTGAAATACGCGCCCTGGTTATATCTATCACAGCGGTCGGTCTTACAGCAGGCATTTTTTGCGTCACAATCTACCAGAAAATTTTCAGAACAGTGAATCGGCTGCAGTCTGTGATTACGGTGGTGTGACGGCGAGGTTCTACTATGGTTATCAATGGCATAACTACTAGAAATTATAGTAAAAATCTGGTTGCGGGCATCTGCAATGTTGCTGCAGCATGCCTGCTGGGCATACACGATTCCGTACACAACGATCCAGAATATAAGGATCATCGTGCTGCTTTGGATGATTTTAATTAATATTTTTTTCATTGTTTTTCTCAATTTGGATAGAAATCATATGCCACATCGTAATAAAATTATCAACAATAGAGTTGTATCGCTAAATCTCGAAAAAAAATCCCCTCTGCCGCTTCACATAACCCACATGCCGAAGAAAGGGTCGGTTATTTCGTGCCGGCCGGCTTGATTTTTTTCACAATCCCTTTCCACAAGAGCTCTTTCAGATCTGTGCCAAAAGACGCTGCACTCATGTTCAATAAAAAATACTTGACGAACTCATTTAATTGTATTATTTAAGTAGTAGCTTACATACTTAATCACATTAAGGGAACAATCAGTGAAATTAGAACCTATCGAAATGTTTAAAGCATTAGCCGTTGAGACAAGGGTTAAAATAATCGACCTTTTAAAATCAGAGGGGCCACTTGGTGCCAAAAAGATTTCAGAATTGCTTGGTGTCACTCCTGCTGCCGTGTCACAACATTTAAAAATATTAAAACAAGCTGGTTTTGTTCGCAGTGAACGCAATGGGTATTGGATACCCTACTCAATAGATGAAGGAGCTTTGAATAATTGTCGAGAAGTGTTGACTGAAATTTGCACCTGCGGTTGTCAAGGAACCGGCAAATTCAGAGAAAAAGAGCTAAGCGATTCAAGCTTGGAATCTCTTAAAAAATATAAACAAGAAATAGAAACTGAGCTTAAAACTGTTCGCGTTAGGATTAAAGAGTTAGAATCTAAAAGTAAGTAGTTAAATTTTTTTACGTAATAATTTTAGTGATTGCTAAAATACTTAATTAAATGTATCGGAATTTATACAACCTACTGATAATATAGAGGTTTTTGGGGCTTCCGAATTTTCCCCGAAAATGGAATAATTGTTCCATCATTCCAATTGTGAGCGAAGCGAACTAACTTGATCTTAAAATTTCTCTTATTTAATATTGTTCTAACTTCTCATTAATTTTCATGCAAGATTCAGGTAGTAATCTCAAACCACAGAAAGGAGGTGATGAAAAATGGCAGACAAGAAAGGCAATTGTGGCTGTGGGTGTATTGGACAAAAGCAGGGTAGTCCTAAAGTCACAAGCGACAAAAAGAAGCCCAAGAAGTCCAAGTGATGTATAGAAAACTTGGCAGCAAAAAAGGAGGCAGGGGAAATAACCGCTAACCTCTGCCTCTATTATTTATTAGTGCTAGGGCACCAGGGGCCAGAAAACCGGCACCACCCCCATGATGACGGCCAGGATCACCAGGGTCAGAAAGCCGCCGACTTTCAGAAACCCAAACCGCCCGTTTTCCCTGAGCGCTGATTCCCAATCACTTTAAATAAGTATCCCTATTGTGGCCACAGCTGCCTGTTGGGAAAAACAAGCCATGACGGGCAAGACACCGAATATATACTCAAAATGTTCGCATCCAACAGGCCGGAAGCTATTCGCAGATACCGGGAGTTTGTTAAAAAGGGAATTGGCCAGCCGCAACTGCTATTCGCTAAAAGATTAAAAGAAACTTATAATCTTATGTCCCTTAACTTCACTTTCACTTTTTTGTTCGGTGACCGCGATTCAAGAAATACCTGTGATTAGAGCCTTGAATTGAAAATTACAGCGACAGCCAAAAGTGTGCGATCGATATAGGGCATGCTTGGCCTTGGCTTTCTGGCCACTCAAATTCCCTTTTGTGGCTTGAGCGGTAGATAGCATATTCATCATCTGCCGAGTGGTTAGTCGTCTTCAGGATGGCGCTCTTTTTGGAATCATCAAGAACAGATGCAAGCTTTATGAATGAATAATGATCCTTTACATACCCGACCATCATGGCATCCTGCATTGCCCAGGCATAGTCTCCATTAACGAACCGTACCAGTCCTTTTTTGCAGTAGCAGGACAAAATTGGGTGTTTATGGTCAACGGGTTTACATTCCACAAAGAGGCCATCCTGATCGCTGAGAATTGCCAATTGATCACGTCTTAGATCGAAGAAAATATCAGGCATCTTGTCAGGGTGTTTCTTGTCGACGTTTGGAATCTTTTGATCCCGGGTCACCTTTCCAAAAAGAGCACAGTTGAATCCCTCAAGCTCACCGTTTTTTCGTAAACGATTTTCAATGATTTCAACCAGCATCTGGGTTATGGTATCTTCATCTGCGGATTGTAAAATAAAGCCGGAAGGCGGCATTTCTTCAAGTAACTGCCAAGCCCTTTTGATTACCATGCAAAGAAGCAGGACGGTGCGCTGTGGGATTTGTGGGTGAGGTAATGTGTACTCTATACCTTGCGTAAAAAAGCCGATCGCCATCAACTTCTCCCTATGGGGAACGCATCAAGATGATGGCGCAGAATGTCCAGGGCGCACAGACGGGCACGACTTAACGTCCAGTAACGATATTGGCCAATGATCCCAACAAGCAAACGCCCCTCTTCGTGAACAATGACACGACTACAGCCTGTTTTGTTAGCTTCTTCGATGATTTGAGAAATCAGTTTTTTCTGCGCCGTTTGCGTCAGACCTGCGGAAATGGAGGAGGAAGAAACAGCAAAAAAATGCCAGGGCGAGAGACTATCTTGCCCCGTTATTTCAACCTCATCAATCGATACCGTCTCATGCGTAACATCGAAAGATGGCTTGAGCAGTTGTTGAAGTTCAGTATAGAACTCATTGCGGTTATTTTTCTTCGGAGCACTATTAGCACGATCCCGTGACTCTTGAATGGCTCGGCCACCTCGAGCGTGTCTTTCACAACTTGGCGATCATACTCATCCAAACCATAGAGATCGAAAATGAAGTCGTTGATCGCCTGCCATGGTTTGCTGGACGCGGTTTCAAGTTGACTGGACAGCTTCACGGCGCGTTGTCGTTGCCGCTTGGACAACACATCACTTGTCGGGAACGGAAAATTCTCAATGTTTTCCTTAAGAAAAGTTCTTCGTTCCGCGCCCATCCTCGAACTCGTCATTAGTACATGATATCTGAACAGGTCGGTATGTGTGAGCAAATGAAGCACTGCTATGACCCAATCTGCCTCTTTGCAGCTGTGAGCGGAAAAGCCGTAATAGCTTTTACGAAAAACAGTTGGTTCCCGCACCACCCATGATTTGGGCAAGATCAGGGAACTGCCAGGTGATTCCGGTATAATAATCAGTGGCGGAGCATATAGTTCGGGGGTCCGCGGCCGATGAGCATTTGATCGCCCGAATTTGAGAAGCAAGGACACATCAACAGAAAAACTGTCATCTTCAGGAGGTACAAAGTCGGGCAATCTGCGCATAAATGATGCATCCTTCTGAGGCTGATTTGGTGAAAGAATGTACCCCACGCCCGAGTACAGCCCTTGGATCTTCCAGTACGACTTTACATTAGGCCAATCCAGATCATCTAGTTTTTGGACCACTTCCACATCAAGAGCAGTTCCCACCGCCAACGTCTTTAGCAACCGTGAGTTTTTAATGACATCACACGCAGCTACCGGCTGAGCGGATTGGTAATCAATACGGATACGCCCTTTGTCATTCAAGTGTCGTTCAAAATGAGGCGTAACAAAATGAAAACGATGGTTGGCGGCGGGCACACGGTTACGTGCGAAAAAGAGCATGAAAGCTTCACTCATATCCGGCCATACCGCACTATCCGATAGGCTTGATCCATTCAGTATCCCAGTAATTTCAATTCCTTGTAGTATTGCATTAAACGCACGGGTGCCGGGCTCGGACTGCTTGAGGAATATGCGCCCAGGCAGTGCCATGGCGATGATTCCCCCCGGTTTCGCCCATTGAGTCGAACTCCACAAAAACGGTAAATCCGGGTTGTTGTCAGGGTTACGGTAAGTCTTTGCAATATCTTTAAGTCCACGAGCTGTCAGAATCTGACGTGTCAAATTGGTGAATCGTGCATTATGAAGCTTGCGCTCTTTATCGTCACCCTTTAGGCTAATCCAAGGCGGATTACCGATGACCAAATCGAAACAGCCATTAAAGCCTTTAGATAGATCCGGACTCAAACTTCCCAGCACAAAACCTGTGGCAGCCTTTTTTTCAGGTCGTTTGTGGTTATGCAGCACCGAACCCTGAAGCGGCTTTGGAAACTTCAGGCTTTTTGGAGGACGAGGTGTTCCATTAAGTTCAATAGCGGTAATATAAAGTGACAATGCTGCCAAGCGCAGGGCGGACTCGCTAATATCAAATCCACAAAGCTGGTTGTAGAGAATAAACTGAATTGTTTTAGTATCGGGTCGCTTACTATCTTGCTCCCAGCGGGCCGCAACAAGCTTCCTGAATGCCAGAACAAGAAAAATTCCTGCACCGCAGCTTGGGTCAAGAATTCGGGCATCTTTCTTTTCGGTGACACCTTCAAATGCGTCGTCCACAAGGTAACGCGCAATGTTCTTAGGTGTATAGTATGCACTTGTCTGTTCTCTCTGTTGAGAATCCCAAATTTTGCTGAAGTTTTCATACACCTGGCTGAGTACGCCGATGGGGATGTGGGCAAAGTCAAGATCGTCCCAATCGATCTGAGTTTGAAAAGCCTCGTTGCCGTCATGCTTCCATCCCTCCAGAATTGCTTGCAGGTGGAGAAATAAATTTCCGTCCGTCTGTTTATTTGCCTGGCTGAAAACTGATGTATAATCACCTGAAAGCGGAAGCATGTCGCCGTTGAAGGTTTCGTCAAGCCACCGGCATGTTGCGACGGAATTCATAACATTGTGAAAGCAGTCACCAATGGATTTTGCATGCGGGCACACAGAATGAAGCTCACTGGATCGGACTATCTTACGATCCCACAGAAAACGGAAGAACAAAGATCGACCCAGAAATGAGAGAACGTCCAGAGGGTTGAGGGCGTATGTTTCTATGAGGTGCTTTGAAGAGCGGGTCATCAGGTCACGAATTGTCCCGAATACATAATCAGGTTCTTCGGGCTGTCCTTCCATGGTGAAGACGCCATTCACAACACTTTGAAAAAAAAATGGGGCTTCTGTAGACTCTTTTTTGATCGTCGCTTTGCGGCTGCTAGTCAGAACGGAACGATCCAAGTTGACGGGATAAACATTCAACTCACCGGGGCTCAAGAGGCCGAGATAGGCCCTCTCTCCCCGGTTAGCCAAAAGGCACTGCAAATCCAACATATTATTGTTGTCAAATTTCCGTTTCTGATCAGCTGATACAATGTAAAGCAGCGGTCTGGACTGGAATTCAGCGACTGCATCAACTTTTAGGCTCTCACGGCCGGATACCTTCAGCAGGTCAAGGTAGTCCAAATGCTTTGGGCTCGGCGCATCGTCAAGCAGGACGACATCGTGGCACCCAAAAGCCTTGACTGTGTTGACAATATTCATGAGCAGCACCGATGATTCACGGTTCGAACAATTCCCTGGTAGCGCCCAAGGATCCGGATAAGGTCGCTCTTGCCCTTAGCATACTTGAGGTCTTCAAAGGCAGGATTGTCGGCTTTAAGTACAAGCGAATTAGATGACAGATAGACTCGTTTCAAGGTAGCCTCCTGCTCAATAAGAACAGCCGCTATTTCCCCGTTTTCAACACCATCCTGTCTTTGTATGACAGCAATATCACCGTTTCTGATTCCTGCGCCTGTCATACTGTCGCCACGTACATAGAGCGCAAAAAGCTCACCGCCACCGAACAAAGCAGGGGGAATTGGCAGATGGTCTTCAAAATTCTGTTCTGCCCATATCGGGATTCCCGCCGCAATATTACCGAGCAAGGGGATAGAATCGTCCTGCTGCCGGATAGCCGGCGCAGGTGACGACGCCAACTGGATTCCACGAGCTTTCCCGAAATCCAGACGGATATAGCCTTTCTTTTCGATCAGCACCAAGTGACTTCGTACTGCATTAAGGCTGCCAAACCCGAAGTGTTCACGTATTTCCGCCTGTGTCGGCGGGTAACCATTTTTCAGCTGCCATGCGCCAATAAATTCATAAATTTCAGATTGTTTGTCTGTCAGGCTTCTCACGTTAGTCTCGCACTCGCCACTGAATACTATTAGAATAAACACTGCTATAATATACAGTATTTCATAAAAAGCAAGATATAAATTTAGTTAATCCACTATTCGATAAAAACTCTGGGATTGTTCACTGTTCCAGGAAAGCAGGACAAGTGGGGCAGGTTGAGAACTGTTTGTAAAAAAACCGATTTGAAGAATTTAACGCCTTGATGTCGATTGATTGAATGATTGTTGCATGTTTTATTACCGACTTGTGAGTTAAATCATTTTGACTATCTCTTCAGGAGAACCTTCGTGCCACATCAATAAATTTGGAACCTGATTTCTAAACATGATCCCTTTCAAGGAACCAGGGGCCAGAAAACCGGCACCACCCCCATGATGACGGCCAGGATCACCAGGGTCAGCAAGCCACCGACTTTCAGGTAATCCATAAAACGATAACCGCCCGGTCCCATGACCAGGATGTTGGCCGGATGTGAGATCGGTGTTGTAAAACTGGCGGAAGCCGCCATGGAGACGGCCATCATCAGGGCGTAGGGCGAAAGCCCCATATTGGCGGATGTATTCAGAACGATCGGTGCCATGAGGACAATCAGGGCGGCCGTCGGTACAAAACAGGTGGCCAGAAAGGTCAGGGCCACCAGGCCGAACATCACGGCGTGAGGTCCGTACGGGCCGACAAGGGCCACCACCCCCTCGGCAATCAGTTTGGCAGCACCGGTCTGGTCCAGGGCGCTTCCCAGGGGCAGCATCCCGGCAATTAAAAACACCGCCTTCCATTCAATTTGGCGGTAGGCTTCATCCATGGTGAGACAGCCGGTCAGCACCATCAGGGCCGCGCCGATTACAGCCGCGATATATATCGGCACCCAGCCGAAAATGACCGGCAGCAGGATACCGGCCATAATCAGGATGGATAGTTTCATCTTTTCCAGGCGCAGTTCCTCCTGCGCCGATTCCGTCAGGACAATAAAGTCAGGCTCACGTCCCAGCAGCTGCATTTTGCTGCGCGGACCGATCAGGAGCAGGGCATCGCCAAACCGCAAATCAACATCACGTAAATTAGAGCGATAGGCCTGGCCTCTGCGCCACAAAGCCAGGACGTTCAGACCGAATTTTTCGCGAAAATTGATCTGCCGCAGGGTCTTGCCCTCCAGGGTTGTCCGGGGTGAAAGGATGGCCTCCAACAGCCCAACGTCCCCTGAAATCAGTTTATCCACATCGGTGCCGGCCCGGCGCTCGATCTCCAGTTCTTCCAGTCCGCGCAAATTTTCAAAATCCCGCATACGCCCTTCGACCACCAGTCGATCCCCTGACTGCATAACTTCATCCGGCTCGGGCATAATAATGGGGTCGTTGCCGCGCAAAATTCCGAGAACCCGGCTCCCAAGCGCATCTCCCAAACGGCTTTCTTTCAATGTTTTGTTGATCAGGGCCGAGTCCGACGGAATCTGCATGACCATCAGCCGTTCATGCAGATGATAGACATCGGTGAGTTCGGATCGTTCGACGGTGCGCAATTGATCGAAAGCGGTGTTATTTTTTAATTCCTCGAAATGTTCTTCAGAGCCTGCCAGGAGAAGCATGTCACCGCGCTGCAGCGGTTCATCCTGCAAATTGGTGCGCTTGACATAATCACTTCTGCGAATGGCAAGCACATTCAGGCCGAAACGACCTCGAAAACCAAGTGAATTGAGCGTGCGGCCGACAAAACGAGAATTGCCCGGCAGCAAAACTTCGCCGATTTTGATTTTGTCCGAGTAAGGTTCCTGCAGGTCGATACCGCCCTCCTCAACCTCCAGCTGGTGCCAATTCTTCAACTCGTTCAAGGTTTCGATCCGGCCTTCAACCGTTAATCGGTCCCCGGCCTGCAGGGTGGCGGTGGGTCCCGGAGCCAGAAAAGTCCGGTCCCCCCGGGTAATGCCGATTACATTCCAGCCCAAAACCGAGCCCATTCGGATTTGAGCCAGAGTTTTTTGGCCAAGATCGAATCCCGGGGAACGCGAATGTGAAACAGCCGTTCCTGCAAATCGTACTGGCTTCGCCAGTCGCTACTATTGTTGGTTGACGATTCTTTGGCAACATCCCGCTGGGGCAGCAGGTGGCGGCCGATAAGGATCATGAAGACAATACCGGCGAACATGATGATTAGACCGACCGGTGTAAAATCAAAGAATGTAAATGGTTTCATCCCTGCATCGCGCAGGGCGTCGCTGACAAGGATGTTTGGCGGGGTACCGATCTGGGTGGTCAGGCCCCCCAGCAGTGAGCCGTATGCCAGGGGCATCAGCAACCTCGAGGGCGGACGGTTGGTGTGGCGGGCAATATCCATGACCACCGGCAGCATCAGCGCCGCGACGGCTACATTGTTCATGATCGCCGACATGACGCCGGCAGTTACCATAATAACGATGATCATTCGGGTTTCACTGCTGCCGGCCAGCCGCAAGACAAAGCGGCCAATGGCATTCGCAACGCCTGTCAGGGTTAAACCGCCGCTGAGAATAAAAACCGCCCACACCGTGACAACGGCCGGGTTGCTGAAACCCGACAGTGCGTGAACAGGACTGACGAGACCGGTCAAGGCGACCGCGCCCAGAGACAGCAGGGCGGTAACCTCCATCGGAATCCATTCGGTAACAAGAAATAGAACGGAAACAGCCAAAATAGATAATACCAGTACGACATCCGGGGTCACGATAAATATCCTTTCCTGGGGAGATACCAACTGCTTATTGGTCCACAATAATCATTAAACAATAACCATTGAAGGAAATAAGGGCAAGCTAATCCGCCAAGAAGAAAATACATCGGCCGTAAGGTTTTTTTCAATGGGTGTGTGCAAAAGAATACAATTGGATGGCAATGGTTTCTCCGGCGCTAATTTCTTCCCGGTCTTCAGGGATTATGATCAAGGCTTCCTTTCTGGCCATGGATTGCAGACCACTGGTTAGTCTTGCCGGGTGAACCCAGAGTTGATCTTCGCGGTTTTCAATGCGGGCGTGGACAAAGTCGGTCCAGTCCTTTTTTCCCCTGACGGTTTTGGCCAGGCGGGCGGTAGCAAAGGGAAATAGTTTTGGCACATCACCCATCATTTTTAACAAAGCGGGTATGGCCAGCTGCAGAAAGGCCATCTCGTTGGAGGGCGGGCCGCCGGGCAGAAAAAAGAAGGGTTTGTGCCCCAGGAGGCCGAAACCGACGGGCTTTCCCGGGCCCATGCGAACGCGATGGTAAATTCCCTGCCAGTTCAAACTTTCGACGACCTCTAAAATCAGGTCCTTTTCACTTCCCCAGGCGCCGCCGCTGGTTAAGAACAGATCAACATCCGGCAAATGCTTTGTTATGGCATTTGCAATATCCTTTCTGCGATCTGAAACCAGTTCCGTTTTGTAATCCAGTCCCAGCAATGATAACCAGGAACAAATTTCCACCATGTTGCTGGCGTAAAGTTTTCCTTCCGGTAAAGGTTTGCCGGGAGCAACCACTTCGTCCCCGGTGGCAATAACCGCCACCCTGGGTAAAGAATATACTTTGGCCGACTCGTGACCCGCAGCGGCCAGCAGGCCGATCAGCGCCGGGGCTAATTTGGTGCCCTTTCCGGCAACGGGTTCTTTGCGCCTGATGTCCTTTCCCCGGGCCTGGATGTTGCGTCCTGATTCGGCGGTGTTGATGGCCGTAATTTTATCTTCAATGCGCTGACAAAATTCCTCCGACAGCACGGCATCGGCACCCTCCGGCAGGGGAGCACCGGTGGTGATGCGCACGGCCTGTCCTTTTTTGATCTTCAACCCGGAGGTCTCGCCGGCCACAAGAGTTCCGACAACCTTTAAGATGACGGGATTTTCCTCACTTGCTCCGGCCAGATCCAGGGCTTGGACGGCATAACCATCTTTGCGGGAACTGCTGAGCGATGGACAGTCAACAAGGGAAGTAATATTTTCGGCAAGAATTCTACCGGTTAACCGGCTTAAAGGAAGGATTTCCGTGGGATCCACAGATACATTGGCCAGGGTAAGATCAAGAGCTTCTTTAAAACCGATGAAATTTTTCATGGGTTGGCTATTGGTTAGGATCGTTAAGTTGGTTTGGATGGTTTTGATCGTTAGCTATTTTGTTTTGTCGAATATTTTAAATTATTTTTGATTTTATTTTTCATCCCACATAATTATTTTTGATGGTTTCCAATAATTTGGATCTCATCGCCGCGGCGGATTTTGCCTTCTTCCAGCACCCGGGCAAACACACCTTCGCGCGGCATGATACAGTCGCCGGCTTGGTAATAGATGGCGCACTTGTTGTGACATTCCTTGCCGATTTGGGTAATTTCTACCAGGACCTGGTCGCCCAGCCGGACATGGGTTCCGATCGGCAGTGTTTTCCAGTCAATACCCTCGGAGGCGATATTTTCGGCAAAATCGCCAAAGGTCACATCCAGTCCCTGTTCTTTGGCGCCTTCGATACTCTCGGAGGACAAAAAGCTCACCTGCCGGTGCCATTTGCCGGCATGGGCGTCTCCTTCCAGGCCATGGTCTTTGGATATAAACGCCTCATCGACAGGTTTCTTGCGGGTCCCTTTTTTCTTGCTGATGGCAATGGATACTATCTTCATAATCTGGATTCCTTTTCACTGGTGAAAAGGGTCTGCCGGTTTGCCGGTCTTCCCGTTTGCCGGTTCGAAAAGAAAGATTTCCAGTTACTCCGGTCAACGGGCTAACGGGCTTAACGGGCTAACCCTGATGTACATAAGCAATAATCGATTACGATCAACATAGCAATCGGCCAAGAGATGAATGTTCAAAACAGTGTTAGGTACCGTTTCCGATAAGAAAAATTCCGTACGTCGCTCTCAGGTTTCGCAGAAATTTAATCACTTTTCCGTAGCGGTTTTCGGATTGGGTATTTATAGCAACTTCTTTTAAAATATTAAAGCCGACTTCATGGATAAATTTTCTAAAATCCTTGATGGTAATCACGCGAATATTGGGTGTGTTGTACCATTCATAAGGCAGTTGCCGGGTAACCGGCGCGTATCCGGACGACAAGAGTTGCAGCCGGCAGCGCCAGTGGCTGAAATTGGGAAAGCTGACAATTCCTTTTTTAGCGATACGCAGCATCGATCGAATCATGGTATCGGGTTCGTAGACCTGCTGCAGGGTTTGACTCAAAATCACATAGTCAAAGGCGTTATCAGGATAGTCCAAAACCTCTTCGTTGATGTCGCCCTGCAAAACGGACAGTCCTTTTTCAATACACAGGGTAACCCTGGATTCATTGTGTTCGATCCCGCTGCCGGTCACATTTTTGTGGTTGATCAAATATTTCAGCAATTCACCTTCACCGCAACCAAGATCGATGACCCGGGTGCCCGGTTCGATCCACGAAGCAATGATCTGCAGGTCAAACCGCATTCGATTATTTGGGGGATTGGTTGAAGACACGTTCTAAAAAACCTCTGATGACCGCTGTTAATCGTGCATTGGGTAATAAAAAGGCGTCGTGGCCCCACTCGGCCTCGATTTCGCAAAAACTCACATCCAGACCGTTTTTTTTCATGGCTTTGACCATGGCCCGGGATTGATAGGTCGGGTAAAGCCAGTCGGATGTAAATGATACCACCAGGAACGCGGCCGCCATTTTTGAAAATGCTTTAACTTCGGAACCGTCACCGTGCTGTTTTTCCAGATCATAGTAATCGCCGGCTTTGGTGATATACAAAAAGGAGTTGGCATCAAAGCGTTCCACAAATTTCTTGCCCTGGTAGCGCAGATAACTTTCTACCTGAAAGTCGGCATCAAAATTAAATGAAAAGTCGCTTTTATCCTGCAGCCGGCGGCCGAATTTAAGGCGCATGGATTCATCTGACAGGTAGGTGATATGGCCGATCATGCGGGCCACCGCCAGTCCCATATCCGGTTTGGGACCGAAATAATATTCTCCGTTGTTCCAATTGGGATCGGCAATGATGGCCTGTCGGGCCACTTCGTTAAAGGCGATGGCCAGAGCGGAGTGTTTGGTGGTGGAGGCCAGCGGAATGGCGGAGGCCACCATCTCCGGGTACCTGACGCACCATTCCAGGACCTGCATGCCCCCGATCGACCCTCCCACAACGGCCAGTAATTTTTTTACCCCTAGATGATCCATCAGTGCTTTTTGAGCCTCGACCATGTCTCCAATAGTGACCACCGGAAAATCCAGCCCGTAAGGCAAGACGGTCTTGGGATTGCTGGTACACGGTCCGGTGGATCCCATACAGCTGCCGATGATATTGGAACATACAATAAAATATTTGTCGGTATCGATTCCCTTGCCGGGTCCCACCATATTGTCCCACCAGCCGGGTTTTTCGTCGTCCGGTGTGTAATAACCGGCCACATGGGAATCGCCGGACAAAGCGTGCAGGATCAGGATGACATTGCTTTTATCTTCATTTAACGTGCCGCAGGTCTCATAGGCCAGGGTTAGCGGACCAAAGCGGGCGCCGCTTTCAAGCACCATTTCATCCGGCGGCTCGGCAAAGGTGAACAGTTTCTTTTCGACGATTCCCACCGAAATCTTGTCTCTGTCATGTTCGATGTATTCGCTCATGGCGGTTCAATCCGGTTCAAAACAGATTACTAGTTCTGTAGTTCTGAATACAATGTAAGGTTATTCATCCTAAAGATGCTCGATACACGATACTCGATTCTCGATAATGATAATGGGAATGGTCGGATCAATCACCTCATTCATCGAGTATCGAGAATCGAGAAACCAGTATCGTACAGTTTAATTGACCGACAGCGACCTTTTATGCTCAAACCTTTGAAAATGCATATTCTAAATCAGCAATGATATCATCAATGTGTTCGATACCCACCGACAGCCGGACGAGATCCGGTGTCAGGCCGCCGGCCCTTTGCTGGGTCTCACTTAATTGTGAATGGGTGGTGCTCGATGGGTGGATCACCAGGCTTTTGGCGTCTCCTACATTGGCAAGATGGGAGAAGAGCTGCAGGCTGTCGACAAATTTCTTGCCGGCCTCCAGTGCGCCTTCTATACCGAAAACAACCATGCCGCCGAAACCATCTTTAAGGTATTTACCGGCTACCGGGTAGGTCGGATCATCTTCCAGCCCCGGATATCTCACCCAGGTAACCTTGGAATGTGTTTTCAGAAACCGGGCCACCTTCATGGCGTTTTCACTGTGGCGCTGCAGCCGAAGCGGCAGGGTTTCCAATCCCTGTAAAAAGATCCAGGCATTATCCGGTGAAATGCAGGCCCCGAGATTGCGCAGCGGCACCAGGCGCATTCTCATAATAAAGGCCACCGGATTAAGATCTCCCAGATCATGGGCGTAGCGAAGGTCATGATAACTGGGGTCAGGCTCATTGTACAGCTTGAATTTGGGATCCGACCAGTCGAATTTTCCGGAGTCAATAACAATCCCGCCGATGCCGGTACCGTGTCCACCCATCCATTTCGTCAGCGAATTGACCACAATATCGGCACCATAATCGAAGCTTTTTAACAAGAAAGGCGTGGTAAAGGTTGCATCGACGATTAAGGGAAGATGATGCTTTTTGGCAATTTCGGAGACTGCACCGATGTCGGTAAACTCAAGGAGCGGATTGCCGATGGTCTCAATGAAAATAGCCCGGGTTTTATCCGTAATGGCGGTTTCAAAGCTTTGGGGATCACGGGCATCGGCGAATTTCGTTTGGATTCCAAACTGAGGCAGGATACAGTCAAACATGGTATAGGTCCCGCCATAAAGATTGCTGGCCGAAACAATCTCGTCTCCTGCCGAACAGATGTTGATAATTGAATAGTGAACCGCAGCAGTACCGGAAGACAGGGCCAGGGCCGCGGCACCACCCTCCAGGGCAGCCACCCGCTGTTCAAGGACGTCCTGGGTGGGATTCATGATGCGGGTATATATATTTCCGAGCTCTTTCAGTCCAAACAGGTTGGCAGCATGCTCGGTACTTTTAAACACATAGGAAGAAGTTCGATGAATGGCAACGCCTCGGGCGGTCGTTGTCGGGTCCGGCTCCTGGCCGGCGTGCAAACAAAGGGTCTCAAATTTGTGTTCCTGGCTCATGATCAATCTCCTTATTGTACTTTGGCTGCGCAGCTTCAATACGCAGGTGTTATCCTGTGA
>PVMK01167194.1_pt1 | contig 17908 bp, 17 predicted proteins | sample 1853481 | NCBI WGS metagenome assembly PVMK01 (sample SAMN08533507, study PRJNA380276) | Marine sediment metagenome, whole genome shotgun sequencing project. | reverse complement strand
AATTCCAGAACTGGCCGCTACTGTCACCGGTTGAGACGGTTGTTGTACCACCGGGGGTGATGGTTGTTGTCGTAGACTCAGGAGTAAAAGGAGTGCCCGCATTATAGCCTATTATGGCCCCGGCCAATCCCCACAGTGCTATATTGTTCAAATTATCGTACTCTTCTGTTTCAGCAAAACCGAAAGCTGCCTGGGTTGTTCCTTTCATGATGAAAGGCAGGACACCTTTTTTCTTCATACTCCATGTATGTTCTTTCTGCAGGTTGTATTCGATGATCCGCCCGCGTACAATGTAGTCTGCGTTAAATCTGCGTCCAAGCTTGGAAATACTGGTTTTGTTGAGTCCATGGACGCCGGGAGCGTTTGCCGGATTAGCTGCCCCGCCGCTTAAGGCTCTGGTCTGCGCTTTATCCGCCTCAATCCATTTTTCGAATTCTGCTTTCATCATATTCGACCATTCTCCGTCAAGCTCTTTTTTCAGCCTTGAAGAGCCCTCCTGGGCCGGGAGTCTGATGATATTGGCATCCACCAGGTACTGGGTCACATCCTCCTGAATCGGCAACTTAAAGCCTTTGCCGACAAACTTGTCAGTAAGAGATTCTGATATGCTTCTGCTCCTTTCATACACAGAAATGACATCGTCCCCTGACGAATAATCAGCAAAAGGCAACAACACGACGGTTTTATCAGTCGCGCAGACATATCCAGCCGCTGGGGCATCCGGGACATGGAGGGTTCCTGTGACAGTATGCCCCGAACCGCAGCCACTAACGAACAGTGCCAAAAAGCCGTAGAGAAAGAATCTTTTAACTGACATGATGGAATCTCCTTCCAAATTTGAATTCGGTTTTGCTATTTTTTCTAAATTTAAACTTTTCAAATGCTCTCCTGAGTTTATATAATCCTTGGCCTCAAAAGAATAACCAGTTCCTTTCTGACAAGGGCTTCCGCTTTATTGCCGAATATGTATTTCAGGCCCGGAATCTTTCCCAGTCCGGTAACGTTGCTGCCTTCGGTAGTTTCAACAGAGCTTATCAGGCCGCCGACTATAAGCATCTCGCCGTCATTCAAACGCACAATAGTGTTCATGGTCCTTTCCCGAACAAAGGGAAGTCCAACCTGGTTCAAGCCGAATTGCCGGTATTCAATGGGTTCTTCAAGCTGAGAGATCATGGGAATGATGCTCATGATAATTTCATTATCATTCATTATCGTTGCATATACTTCAAGGCGTAAGCCGGAAATCACCTGGGCCGTTGTGGCAGATGTTGTCACAACCCCTTCATCGGTTGTGGTCTCCACTTCGCTTATATAAGTGACATTATCGCCGACATAGATGACAGCCGGTTGACCGTTCATGACACTGATCCTCGGGTTGGCCAGCACCTTGGTCGAGCCCTGCTCCTCAAGCAAATCCAGAACAAGGTCAAAAGACTTGGCTGCAAGGGTGATGGTATCAATAAAGCCTCCTGAGTCCGGATGAATCACACCGGCATTGCCAAAGGTCATGTTAAAATTAAAAGCACTGTCTTTCAGCAGGCCGCTCCAGTCAATTCCATTTTCAGAACTTTTTTCAAGAGTAACCTCAAGGATCTTGGCCTCAATGCTTATCTGCTTGTACATCTCCTCTTTGAGATTATCCACATATATCGCGACTTTCTCAAGCAGGGGCCGGGGAGCTGTGACAATAATCAGGCCCAGGGATGGATCAACAGAATAGAACCCGCTGGAGGTCTGCGTTATAGTGGCCCCCTGGGGAGGCAATGGTGCCCCCTCCTCTTCGCCTTCGTATGAAGACGCGGCAGCAGATGGAGGCGGCTGATATCTCTGGGCCCAGATATCAAGAATCTGGGCCAGGTTGTTCTGGATTATCTCCCAGCGACTATTATCTGCATCGGTATTGGTTGTGGTGCCGCCACTGGTGTTAATGTTTGCCTGGCCTTTAATGCGGGGTGGCAGGGCCACATGAAACTTTCTGGTTTCCTTGAACTTTATGATGATGGTATTGCCTTTGATTTCATAAAAATAGTCCACCTGGCGCAGCATATTATCAATGGCGGTGAAAAAATCATCATTGGCCCTTATATCAACATCAACATAAACATACTGGTCAACATCACTGGCCCAGCTGACATTCATATTGTGCAGGGAAGCAAGACTCTTCATGATGTCGCGCAGCGTGACAGGACCAGCGGTGGTGCTTATATCAGCGCCAACTTTTAAAGTCATCTCATCATCAACACCTGCTGCAGCATCTGCCAGCCCTGTGTCCTTTATTAAATAGGAAGGTTTTTGAAAACGAACCGGGAGGACTCCTCCAGCCTCTGCGACAGCAGGAGATGCAATTTCAGGCTGTACCGGCTGTATGGCACTTTCCCGTGGCTCTCCGGCAACTGCTGTACCGCTGGCTGCTGAGGACTCCATCCCTGACGACTGCGTCGATTGAGAAGCACAACCCAATAAAATAAGCATTGCACTTACTGCCACTCCGGTCAGTAGTACTCTTTTTTTGGCAAGCATAGACTTTTTTCCCACCATATTTTTTGGTTGTGATAGCTGTTCAATTTTCATCGAGTACGCCCCACCAATATATTTTCACTTACAGTAACTGTATGCCAATATTAGATCTGCCCTTTTATTTCGCTTCTTCCATGACCAGTCGGCCCTTTATGTAGCGAGTTAAATCCGCAGGCAGTTGATATCCTGACAACAAGATGGCACGATACTCTGCTGCCGCTTTTTCACTATTGCTCTCTTTATCGAAAATTCTGGCCCGGGCTATCATTGTATCAAGCGAGTCTCCGTACTGATCCTCATGCCGGGCCAGGAGAAGCAGGGCATCCAGATAGCTGCCATTCTCCTCAGAGAACGCAGCATAACTTATCAAGGCCTCACTGTCAGGCCTTTTGCCGCTTACAGCCTGATCAAAATACTCTTGAGCCTCGGCATTTTTTTTCATATTAGCCAGGCCGACAGCTGTATACAATGCGCTTGTCTGGTCATTCTCGTCTATCTTCAGCGCCTCTTTTCCATAAAAGACAGCCTTGGCATTCATTCCCAGGTGCACCAGATAAAGGGATGATAAACGGGCGGCAAGTTTACCGTTTTCCGGCCACATGTCAAATGCCTTTTCATAAAGCATGAGGGCGTCTTCATATTCTTCCTGCCTTTCAAGGCCACGGGCCTGTCTCGTCAACTTCTGAGCCTCCAGTGTTTCAGGAGACAATTTCATTTTCTGAATGACCTGTAATTTTTGACCTTCCTCCAGTATCGCCCTGTCTTTCTTGACAGCGACCACTTCCTCCTCACGGTCCGGCCATTCAAAATCTCTACCTTTCGGAGCAATAACAAGAGTGTTATAGCGTTCTATGGCCTGGAGATTCTGCAGATTTAAAATGACATCCAGCACAAAATCCCAGGGGACATTATCGAGTGCCAGAGTAAGATTACCTCCTACACCTTGAGCAATGACAATGTTCAACCCGCTTATTTCACCAAAGAGCCTGAAAACATTATGCAGATCAATTTTATAAAAATCGACAGTGATTGGCTGCTTTTCGTATCCGGCATAAGTGAATTCATCCAGAACCTGAGGTGCTGCAGGAGACACAGGGGATTTGGCAGGCATGGCAACTGGTTCCGGCGCGGCCTCTGCCACTCTTACTTCTTCAGGCTGAGCCGACTCCATCTCATTTTCCACTGGCTGCTCAACAACCCTCAGCTTGTGGTGCTTCCGCTACAGGCGTTTTTTTTGCTGATGCAACTATGGCTGGGGTTTCTGACGCCACCGCCATGGCCCCTGTTTGCTTGAAGTTTATTACTATATCATTGACATCCCGTTCAACGGTATAGCTCGCATCTCCAGCCGTATACATTTCAAGCCTGGCAATAAGGGGTTCCTTATCATCCAGGATCTGTCCCTTAATTTGCTTAACAGGACCTTCTCCCGGAATCATAGGGAGTTTCAGGGACTCTGTAAACGAACCATCGGCAATATCGAGGATAACCCTCTGGGGCTCAAACAGCTCATACATTGTAAATGTTGGTGGCGCCGAGCCTGTAACCCGAACCACAATACTTCCGTCAGACCTGGTGGTTTTAATCCCTGTAATCTGATACGAACCAGGGGCGGCAAAAGCAAGCTGCTCCGCAACAGCCTTATTCACATTACCTGCTAAAAAATAAGTGAAAAGCAGCATTGCAAACCATAACACAGTTGTTCTGAAGCATACCCTGTGGGTCATTGCTATTTTTCCCCCTCTTGTTTCAAGACCATTTCAACGGTTTTATATATTTTGTCTCCGGCCAGGTTGTAGGTATAATTTTTGACAATCACCTTATTCGGCACAACAGCCTCAACAACACCGGTCCTTCCCACTAAAATTCCTGCACGAATTATATACCCCTGGTTATTTGAATCCTGCACCATTGCAAACTGATCGGCAGCACTCATTACTATTGCCACCACGGTGAGCTGGCCCCGGTTCAAATTTCCTCATCCCGGTCAACTCTTCAACAGGTGTCCTGGTGGCCACCACCCGTTCCCGCACAAATGGCACAAATGGATCTGTCCGTCTTTCCCTTTTATAGACAAAAGAATCATCTGCTTCCCGAAAAAGGATGGCTGCCATTTTTTCCGTAAACTTCAATTCTTTTTGTTCTTCTGCAGCTTTTTCCTCAGCAGCAAAAACGTACATGCTCTGCAGGCCCGTAATGGCAAGGATAGCTGTTAGAAAAAAAATAAATTTATGTATACGCTTTAAATCCACAGTATCTCTTTATCTCTTTTTTTTGCCCTTTTTGCCCTTTGGGGCCTTTTGGGCTGCAATTTCAGATTCATCAAGAAATCTATAGGTAATAAGATTTATGCTTGAAGAAAGAAGCATCTCTCCCCGTTGCATTTTAGGGGAGCCCAGGCTGATATTGATTGCTGAGACAATTCGATCCAGCTTGCTGACCTCATACAAAAATGTCCCTATATTATGATATGGTCCTTTTATCGTCAATGAAACAGGTATCTGTGCATAGAACTCTTTCTTACGCTCGGGTCTCGGTGAAAATCGCGCCATATTTAATCCTGAATTCGTGCCGAGTGCGGAGATATTGGTTAAAAGGGCAGGTATTTCCTTTTTCTGCGGTAATAGAACGGATGCTTCTGCGAACAAACGCTGGGTTTCCTCCATTTCGGCCAAATGCTCATCAAGCTTTGCAGCCCTTGCCTTTGCTCCGGCGATCTCCTTCCGCAGTTTTACCGCCTTGTTTTCCAACCCCTTTATCTCCTCGGTTTTGGCTGTAAAATGGAGAAAATAAAAGGCAATGACAGGCGCAATTATTATCAGCACAAATATGGCAATAACAATTTTTTTGTCGAGGGGGACGACCCTTTTCTCCAAAAAGGAATCAAAGGCCTCTTTTATCTTATTTAGTTTCATCCGTGCGCCGTCTATCGCCTTGACTGATAAAAAAGTTTACTGGAAATAATCGTTATTTCTTAAATTATAAATATGTGAAGTTCAAAATCTACCGCTCAACCTACTTCTTGGCTTTTTTCTCCCCGCTTGCCACTTCTTGATAATCTGCATTTACTACTGGGATAGTTAATGAAAAAGATTTAAGCTGCCGCCCGGAGACACCTTTAGTGGAAGTGCCTGAAAGTTCAGCACTTCTAAAATAGGGCGAGGTTATAATTGTTTCCATATAATCTGCAATAGTTGCATTATCCAGTGCAATACCGGATATCTTTAATATGGAGCCGTTAAATGTCATTTTAGTAATCCAGAGGCGGCTTGATGGGGTCAGGTTGGCCAGCTCGTCCATTACCCGCACTGTCAGCTGCGAACCTTTTTTCAGCTGGCTGATGGTATTGAGTTTGGTTTCAAGAAGCTTCTGATCTTTTTTCAGCTTTTCAATCTGATTGATAGTGGTCTGGTACTTTGCTTTTTCTTTAGTTAAAGTCGCTATTGAGGCCTTCAGTTCTCCCACCTTGAAGCCAAGAACCAAAGCCACCAGACCCAGAATTGCCAGCACTCCCAACAGGGATATACCCATCCCCAATATCTTATTCCGGGCCTCTATCTTTTTCTTGATCTGCCTTACTGGAAGCAGGTTAATATAGATCATGCCTATCTCACAATTCCGAAGGTCTGATAGCGAGCCCGAGGGCAATTGCCATCTCAGGGCCAATATAATTCAAGTACGTCTGGTCAATATTTTTGCTGTCGGCCTTAATTTTCGCAAATGGATTCAATTGCTCAACCTGAAGGCCGATCTCCTCGGCAAAAAACTGATCCAGTCCCTGAATCCTTGAACCGCCACCACTTAAAATGATTTTGTTCAAAGTCATATCAGGATTATTGGTATAATAGAGGTCGATCGCTTTTTTCAACTCAAGAGCCCATTGCGTACAGGTATTGGCATAAATTTCATCCAGGTCCTTCTGTTTTTCCTCAACAGGCTCATAGCCCATTTTAAGACCCTCTGCCTCTTCAATGGTAATGCCAAATCTGTTCTGTATCTGGTCAGTCAACTGCCGGCTGCCAACAACAACATCACGTGCCAATACAGATATGCCCTGGGACACAATATTGATACTCATCTTGGTTGCACCGATATCAACCAGGACCACGTTTTCATTGAGGCTGTAATTGGTATCATAAATATTTTCCAGAGCAAAGCCGCCTATGTCTACAATTACCACTTTCAGACCGGCAGACTGGAGCATGGACAGGTATCCCTCAACAACTTCTTTTTTGGCTGCAACCAACATAACATCTGTGCGGTCATAATCTTCCGTGTTGGTATGCAGATCCTGATAGTCAAGAAAAACATCTTCAATATCAAATGGGATATATTGCCCAACCTCTGTCTGGATATATTCGTCAAGATCAGCTTCTTCCATAACGGCGAGATTAATCTTTTTAACGATAACGGAATATCCGGATATCGATATTGCCACCCTTTTTTTCTTTTAATTTTAAATTTTTAAACAGGGAATTTATGATATTTGCAACCTCTTCGGGTTCCTGCAAAATACCATCTTCAACTGCACCTTCCGGAAGCTTTGAGCTTCCGAGGCTCAAAAGTTTGAAATCATCACCAGACTTGGCTACCTGGCAAATCTTTATTGAATGGGAGCCAATATCTAAACCGACGGGAAACTGCTCTTTCTTGGCTGAAAGCAGTTTTAATTGGGGAAGCTTTATTTTGGACAGAGAAAAACCACCCATAGTTCACCATTTAAGGAGGTTTATTATTAAGGTACGTTACCAGCGTTCATCAGAAACTATATAACAGCAAAATACAAGCACGTTTTTTATTTTAATGCTGTATTAGCTAGTCCCGTAATATTTGTTACAATAGAGGACATAATTTTATTTTTAATGTCAAGAAAATCTCCACAACAAGCCGTTTTATATATATAAAATTTTATTTTATGAGTAAAAATTCATACAGCTTTGTTTTTTCTCAAGAAAAATTTTTAATACATTTTCTCTTGTCCGGCTTTTTCAATATGCAAACATTTTATTCCTTGGCAATAACTGTGCCAGTTAATTTTGCCATCCATAATTTTTCTGTAAATTCAAAAAAAATCACCGCAGCAAAGGGTCCTTAAAATTATAATTCCAGGACAACAATACCAACAACTATCTAATATTATTTGGTAGTTTCGAAGAAACTCTGCATAACATATTTACTCTGGCGATAATTTCCCACATTAAACAACTGTGCATCAATTCATTTCATTATGCCATTTAAAACGGTATTGCATGAAGGTAAACCTTTTTTACGACCGCCTGCAGGAAGAGCACTTTATGCAAATAATGTTTACATCTCTTTTATAAATCATAGCAAATATGCAGCATATTCTAAAGGACACCCATTATTTCATAAAGTGTGCTTGCGGGGGACCAAGCAACCTTCATATTAAATAAACCAACCCTTTAATCCTTCTTGTATTTTAGCCTGTTTTAGTTTAAAACATTGCGGATTTTAAAATTATTGATCTCGCAGATAGGGAACGAAGTGAAACTTCGAGAAAACACTCGACGGAGTGGTATTTCGCCTGAGCCTAATATTTCATTTGGCCCTGTTACCGACTGCGAGACTTTACGAATGTAGCAAAATTCGTCAGGAGCCTAAGGAGTTCTACCATTGACTGAAGAAATCTCTCAACCAAAACGCAAATCCACCATCCGTGAATATGCCGAAGCGATCCTTATCGCTTTATTGCTTGCACTTTTTATCCGAACCTTTGTGGTCCAGGCTTTTAAAATTCCTTCCGGATCCATGCTGAACACCCTTCTCATAGGGGACCATATTCTTGTTAATAAATTCATATACGGCATAAAAAATCCTTTCACAGATAACACATGGATCCCGATAAAAAAACCGGAAAGGGGTGATATTGTTGTGTTTAAATATCCCATAAATCCTGCACAGGATTATATAAAAAGAGTTATCGGGACGGAAGGAGACAAGATAGAAATCAAAAATAAAAAGGTTTATGTTAATGGCGAACCACAGGATGAAAGTTATACCATTTTTAGTGATAAAAAAATACTTCCCCCGGGAGAACCTAACCGTGACAACATGGGGCCGATAATAGTGCCGGAAAACTCTCTGTTCGTAATGGGTGACAATCGGGATAACAGTTATGACAGCAGGTTCTGGAAATTTGTCGATTTAAAAGCGGTAAAGGGAAAAGCCTTTATCTTCTATTGGTCCTGGGACAAGAAAAAATTTAATGGGTGGACACCAACGGATTTTTATCGATCTGTACGCTGGGGCCGGATTGGCGATCTGGTTCATTAGCCTTTATTATAAATAAAACAAATTAGTTCAATCATTTAAAAGTAACTTTTTTGTTTCATTTGCTTGACTTTTTCCATCTCTTGTTATCCAATTAGGAAGTTTGCAATTGAAGTTATTTTGGGATACGGCATAAACAAAGGACCAGCATGAGCAGCGAGTACCTTTTTGCCCATAAACACATTCTAGGCCTCGATCACCTCTCTGTACCCGATATCGAGCACATCCTCAATACTGCAGAATCATTCAAAGAAATTTCAAGAAGATCCATAAAAAAAGTTCCTGTTCTGCGCGGCAAAACCGTCGTTACCCTGTTTTTTGAACCGAGCACACGAACCCGCCTGTCTTTTGATATAGCAGCCAAGCGGATGAGTGCTGACACCTTCAGCATTTCAGCCTCGACAAGCAGCACTACCAAGGGTGAAAGCCTAGCTGACACAGCTAAAAATATTGAAGCCATGATGCCGGACATTATCGTTATGCGGCATCCAAGCTCGGGCGCATCCAATTACCTGGCTAACCGCATAAATACTTCGGTTATAAATGCCGGCGACGGTACCCATGAACATCCCAGCCAGGGGCTGCTTGATCTTATGACGGTTAAAGAACATAAGGGAAAGATCAAGGGACTCAAGGTTGCCATCATTGGCGATATCACCCACAGCCGGGTTGCACACTCGGACATAATCGGCTTTTCAAAAATGGGGGCAAACGTTTTTGTCAGCGGGCCGGCCACACTCATCCCCAAAAAAATCAGCCGCCTGGGGGCCAGAGTTTGCACCACCATTGAAGAGGCAGTCAACAATGCCGATGTTGTCATGCCCCTGCGCATTCAGAAAGAAAGACAGAGTGACCCGTTAATCCCTTCCTTCAGGGAGTATGCTGCATTTTTCGGCATAAACCGGCAGATTTTACAGGTTGCCAAACCAGATGCGCTTGTCATGCATCCAGGCCCTATCAACAGAGGGGTTGAACTGGACCCCGATGTGGCGGACGGCTCCCAGTCCGTTATCCTTGACCAGGTAACCAACGGTGTGGCTATCCGCATGGCCTTGATGTATCTCGTTCTCGGAGGAACATAAAAATGATCCGGCCACAAGCCATACTCCTGAAAAACGGCAGGATCATTGACCCTGCCAACAGAATGGATAAAAAAGCCAGCCTCCTGGTAGAAAAGGGTAAAATTCAAGCCATCTTCACCCCACGGCAGAAAACTCCGTCCCTCCCCAAAAAACTCCAATCCATTGACCTGCAAGGGAAATGGATTGTTCCCGGCCTGATAGATATGCATGTCCACCTGCGGGAACCAGGGGAAGAATACAAAGAAACGATAGAAACAGGTACCAGGGCTGCTGCTGCGGGTGGATTTACCGCTGTTGCCTGCATGCCGAATACGACCCCGGTCAATGACTGTCAATCGGTGACCAGACTCATTTTAGAAAAGGCGGAAAATGCTTATGCCCGGGTGTATCCTGTCGGGGCTATCAGCAAAGGTTTGCAAGGAGAAAGCCTGGCAGAATTTGGTGAGATGAAACAGGCAGGAGCTGTTGCTGTTACTGATGACGGCAAACCGGTAACCGACAGCCAGTTGATGCGCAGGGCTTTAGAATATGCCTCCAGCCACAACGTCATGGTTATCTCTCACTCTGAAGACTACAGCCTCAGCCGCAACGGTGCCATAAACGAAGGATTTGTTTCAACAAGTATGGGCCTGAAGGGCATTCCCCATATAGCTGAAGAAATAATGGTATATCGCGACCTGGCCCTGGCCGAGTACACTGGCTGCCCACTTCATCTTGCCCATATCAGCACTCAGGAATCTATTAATCTCATTCGGCTCGCCAAGCAGAAAGGAAGCCCGGTGACGGCGGAAACAGGCCCTCATTATTTCTCCCTGACAGAGACGGCTGTCAAAGACTACAACACAAATGCAAAAATGAACCCGCCGTTGCGCACGCAGAAAGATCTTGAAGCAGTCATTGAAGCCATAAGTGACGGCACCATTGACGTTATCGCCACAGATCATGCCCCCCATTCAATACTGGAAAAAGATATAGAATTTGACCAGGCCGCAAACGGCATCATTGGCCTGGAGACTGCTGTACCGCTAACTTTGGCTCTCTTTAGAAAGGGTTATATTAATGCAGCCAGACTGGTAGAATTATTGTCAACCAATCCTGCCAAAATTCTTGGAGTCAAGGGAGGTTCGCTAGAGATTGGGTCTGATGCCGATATTGCTGTTATAGACCCGGAACACAGCTTTGTCCTGCACGAAAAAGACATCGTCTCCAAAAGCAAAAACTCACCATTTATTGGCGTCAAACTGCAAGGAAAGGCTCTTCTCACAATATGCGGCGGCAGGATAACCCATAACGCCATATCCGACTAATCCGGACATCCACGGCATGAATTTTTCGGACTGATCAGTTATGCGCAAAGGTATCACGCATAACTGTCACCCGCCTGATGCTTTGCTGCATTCTTGCCTGCAGATCATGGTTTTCCGCAATGGCTCTGCCGGTCTTTCCAAGTGCATCGATTACCTTTTCATGGCTGTGGCATATCAACAGCAGATCAGCCCCGGCTGCAAAAGCCTGCAATGCAGCCTGCCCTAAATCGCCCTCCTTTTCAATGGCCCCCATTTCCAGGTCATCGGTTATGACAACACCGTCATATCCCAGATCATTACGCAGCAAGTCAGTAAGAATTATCTTTGACAGGGTAGCCGGGCTTTCCGGGTCCAAATGCTGGTAGATGGTATGCGAGGTCATGATAGAAGCAACACCCGCAGCAACAGCCTGTTGAAATGGAAGAATATCTTGTGCTCTCAGTTCAGGCTCTGGTTTCGCAACATATGGCAGCTTTAAATGGGGATCAACAACAGCTGCACCCAGGCCTGGAAAATGCTTGGCACAGGCTGCAATACCATGGGCCTGCATTACCCTGATAACATGTGTACCGAGCCTGCCTACCACCCCAGGGTCGCCCCCCAGGGAGCGCCTTTCCATAAAATATTCCTTACCTGCCTCGCAGACATCCAGGACCGGAGCCAGATTATAATTGACACCGATATCCTTGAGTTCGCTTGAGCAAACACGGGCATAGTCGCTGAGTCCATTTTCGGGATTTTCAGCCTGTGCCAACACCCTTGCATCAGGAAACTGGGTAAATGGGGGGGCCAAACGTGTAACAGAGCCTCCCTCCTGGTCAATGGCGATAAGCGGTGAGCCCAGATTGTTTTGGGTGCAAACTCTATGAAGATCGTCTGAAAGCTTTTTTAACTGCTCGGGCGATTCAACATTTCTTTTAAAATAGATAAAGTTGTTAATCCGGAATTCTTCTATCAGGTTCCGTGTTGAGTCGTCCAGTGTAACTCCGGGAAGCCCCGCCATAAAAAGCTGGCCCAGAGATAATACATACTGTGCGGTATCAGGAGCTGCCATTATAGCACCCTGTTTTTATACGGCACCGGGTCCTTTATCCCTGCTTCCGCAAACCCTTTAAGCCGCAAGCGGCAGGAATCGCACTCGCCACATGCCAGACCTTCCCGGTCAGGGTCATAACAGCTGTGCGTTGTTGCATAATCAACACCAAGGGAAATGCCCTTTAAAATAATCTCGCCCTTGGTCATGTGCAGTAGTGGGGCATGAATGGTCAAAGATCTTTTCTCCTCGGTTCCTGCCTTAGTTGCCAGGTTGGCCATTTTTTCAAAAGCATTGATATATTCAGGCCTGCAATCAGGATAACCGCTGTAATCAAGGGCGTTAACGCCTATGAAAATATCATCTGCGCCAAGAACTTCCGCCCAGGCCATGGCATAGGCCAGAAAAATGGTATTTCTCCCCGGCACATACGTCTGAGGGATGCCTGTCTCCATGTCGTCAAATGAACGACCCTTTGGGACTTCTATTTCACTTGTCAGTGCTGAACCACCAATTGCATCCAACCCAATATGCAGCACAAGATGGTCAACAGCGCCAAGTACGACGCTGCTGTCTTTTGCTCTTTCCAACTCAATGGATTGTCGTTGGCCATACTGAAAGCTCAAACAGTAACAGGCAAAACCCTCATTTTTTGCCATGGCAAGCACTGTTGTGGAATCAAGCCCGCCACTCAAGAGCACCACGGCCCTGGGTGTTATATTTTTCCTTGTTTTCTCATCCATTCCGTTCACAATACATAAGCAGACACAAGACCTCAATAACAATACATCTTATCATGCCAGCTTCACAGGCAGTTTTCTGGCTATTGTAATCTCCCTGGGATTGACATCGGCCTGATATGCAAGGACCATGACGCCTTCTGAGGCCACATTTACAAGGGTTTCAGCATAAACCGGATCAATATGATGGGCCGGCATGAAGTAATCAGCATCTCCACGCTGCACACAGAAAAATACGGCAGCCATATGCCCCTGTTTTTTTAAAGCAGCGAGTTCATGCAAATGTTTAGTTCCTCTCGCTGTTATTGCATCGGGAAACATTGCGGCCCGGTTTTCTGCCAAAGAGCAGTTTTTTACTTCCATGTAAATCCGTGTATCTTCTCTTTCCAATAAAAAATCCAACCGGGTGCCGGCTGATGTTTTTACCTCCTGAACAATTGAATCCAGCCTGCCGAATTCTTTCACTACCTTTTTCTCCAGGGCTTCCCGCACAAGCTTATTGGTTCGTGATGTATTTACCCCCACCCAGGTAGAACCGGCCTGAACCATTTCAAGGGTATGGGGATATTTTCGTCCGGGATTATCAGACCTGGAGATCATGACCGGACTGCCCGGCTCGCTGCAGCCCAGCATGGAACCGGTATTGGGGCAATGAACCGTTAACACCTCTTTATCCGTCAACTCTATGTCCGCCAGAAATCGCTTATAGCGTTTGATCAATATCCCTGGCTGCAACCTTTGTTTAAACTGCATCTTGCGAAGTCATTTGTTTAAAATTCCTGGATGTTATTTTTTGTGATATATTGTTACCTTATAACACTCCGCTCGGTTTAAATAAAATCAAAGTAGCGGCTTATTTCAAATGAAAAGAATTATCGGTGTCTGCACAATTGTTTTTTTCTTCTCCTGAGAGGTTATACTTCTATTCTTATCTCATAGGAAGAATTCAAAAAGGTTGTGGCCATAGATTTTAACTGACATCACGGTGCACCGATTGAAAGAACCTGACACAATTCGATCCAGCAAAAATACTCTTTTCTCTTCTGGCTTGGCTCCAATCCTGCTGTTTCTCGTAGTGGCGATTTATATCCTTGTTTTCTCAACTTTTTCCATTCTGTCTTATCGCAATTTCAGCATGTCAGCCTATGATATAGGCATCCATACCCAGGCCATATGGAAACTTTCCACCGGTCATGGCCTTTTTAATACAGTCCGCGGTTTGCCCATCTGGGGAGACCATTGCTGGTTTGTCATGGTGCTTTATGCACCCCTGTACTGGATTTTTCCCAGGGTTGAGACCTTGCTGGCACTGCAGTCTTTTGCCCTTGCCCTCGGAGCTTTGCCCCTGGCGGTAATTATTTTGAGGCGCGGGGGTGGGGGTCTTGCCGCACTGCTGTTTGGTTGTGCCTGGTTGTTGTCACCCGCCTTGCAGAATATGAACCTTGAAAACTATCATCCGGAAGTGCTGGCAGCCCCATTTTTACTCTGGTCTATCGAAAGAGCTGATGCCCAAAAATGGAGAGGGTACTGGATAGCAATTGGGATTGCTTTGCTGTGCAAAGAGGATGTGGCCCTGACAACATTTATGATAGGATGTTGGGTTTTTCTGAAAAATAAGAAAGCTGGCTTCATTACAATTATGGTGAGCCTGCTCTGGTTTTTTCTCTGCATGAAAGTTTTCTTGCCGTTCTTTAATAATGAAGGATTCTTTCGTTTTCAGGGCGGCTACTGGTTCAGCCAGTTCTGGCAGCATAAACTTGATCCTCGTTTCTACTGGGAAACCCTCCTCCAGGCCAGGGTGGGAATGTATGCCTGGAAACTCGGATTACCCCTTCTTTTTCTTTTTCTGCTTAACCCGTTGCTCGCTGCTGCTGCCCTTCCCAGCTTTATGGTCAATGTATTAAGCGGCAATGACTACCTGATCTCCATTGAGTATCACTATAACTTCCAGACACTGCCCATGCTCTTTGCTGCCTCTGCCTTTGGCTTTACCTGGTTGCAGCAAAAAACAGAGAATAAACCTTTTATCTGTAGAATTATCATGTTCGGGGTTTTTGTTGCTTCGTTATGGGCCAATGGCCAGTGGAGCTACCTGCCGGTACAGAAAGTTCATAAAAGGCTCTCGAGGCTGTACAGTTTTTATAAGACGTCCGGGGTGAATGAACGTTTCAACAATTTTTTCGAGTTGCTGCCTATTGACCCTGAGGTGCCAATAGCGGTCTCACACAACCTGCTTCCCAATATAGCGCACAGGAACGAAGTGTATATGTTCCCTAACCCTTTCAGGGCTCAGTATTGGGGTATACAGGGAGAGAATCTTCCATCACCGGAAAACATAGAAATGCTTTTCCTTGATATATCTGCAATCGGGCAGACAAATAACGCAATATTCAAACGCTTGGTCGAAACTGGAGATTTTTTCATAACAAAACAGGAGGGCTCTTTGGTCCTGGCCCAAAAAGCAGAGAAAACCATAAAATATCCAGTTACAGACCCGCTGACTATTGAACCTCCCCCTGAAGATATTCGCTTGCTGGTATACCTGAGTAAAAGCGAAGTAGTATCCCTTGTCCCCTTATGGGGGAAAAAACCGGATTTCGATATAAAGACAAAGGAGATGCGTATTCCGCTCACAACCGGAAGATTGAACAGTGCTGAAGGGCTTGATCTTGGAAATCATGATAACCTGCGGCTCTTCTTCCTTGGAAGCTGGCGTGCCACAGGCAAAGAACAGGTTCTCTTCAGGCTGCAGGCCGATGACGGCTGCCGCCTTTATATTGATGGCAATCTAGCCCTGGACTATGAAGGCGTACATGCATTTGGGCAGAAAATCAGCAGCTCACCCCTTCAGTTGGCCCCAGGCCTACACACGATTGCGCTGGATTATTTCGAATGGGGTGGCGAGGCCGGACTGCAGGTTGAATGGGCAAAAGCAGATGGTACATTCCAGGTCTTGCAAACAGGCCAGATACTGCCCTGATAAAGGTTTACCTAGCCTGATTTGTTGCTGAACACCCAAAACTTGCTAAATACAAAATTAATCAGGGTCACGATTCCCATGGTGGCAAACCAGACAGGCAGAGAGGCCCAGCCAATATAATCAGTGAAAAGAAAAAGAGATGCGGAGCTTACTATCAGGCAGAAGATATTTAAGGCCAAAAAACGGCCGAATTGTGTGGCTGTTTCATGCTTGACCTGAAACGTCCAGAGTTTGTTCCAGATAAAGCTGTTTATTATGCCTGCACTATAGCCAATAATGTTTGCCAGGGTTGCATCAAGGGAGGCTGCACCCATCTGCTGAATTAAATCCTCCAAACCCTTCCCTGCCTGACCGAAGAGTCCATAGAATACGCCTGACAATTTCCAGTAATTGTAGAGGAGAAAGAAAACAGCAAAGCTGATTGCAAAGTTTGAAAAACCGACGACAAGAAACTTACTGAACTGTTTAAAACCAGGGGGAAATTCCGCAGATTTAACAGGTTGCTGCATGTCTACCAGGTCTCTATGACTTTTTGGTATCGGTTTGCTTGTCGCGAATGAAATTATCCATTCCCGCCTGTTCCGCAATGAGATATCGGGGCCTTTGTCTGACCTCTATCAGGATTCGTCCAATATATTCTCCAACAATTCCAAGCAATATAAACAGCACCCCGAACAGAAAGGAGATGATTGAAATAGCCGAGGCCCAGCCGGGAACCGCTGTATCAGTAAATATCTTGACAGCAATGGCATAGATGATCTCGGCAAAGGCAATGAGGCTGGTAACAAAACCAAGGAATATACCCAACCGCAGGGGCACAATTGAAAAGGAGGTAATGCCGTTCCATGCCAGCTTAATCATTTTTTTCAGGGAATACTTACTGGTTCCGCTGAATCGTTCATGGCTCGTGTACGGGACCGTTGCAGAGCGATACCCTACCCATTGGGCAATGCCGCGAAAAAAAAGGCCTTCTTCGCTGAACTCAAGTATCTCTTTAACAACCTGGCGGTCTAAAAGCCTGAAATCAGCCATGCCGCTCTCAATCCTTACGCCGCTCAGATAGGAAAAAATCCTGTAATACAACCTTGATGTAAATTTTTTAAAAAAGGAGAGCGTTGGCGGGTCAAGCCGCCTGGTATGGACGATCATATTTCCATGACGCCATTCACTGACAAGCTCTGGAATCATTGCAACCGGATGCTGCAGGTCACCGTCCATGGTAATTAAAGCCTCACCGGCTCCATTTGCCAATCCGGCCAGCAGTGCATACTGATGCCCGAAGTTTCTGGAAAGACGGAGGCCCTTGACCGAGTTGTTCTCCTGGTGCAGGGACTCAATTATGGCCCAGGTATTATCAGTGGAGCCATCATCCACAAAAAGTATTTCCCAGGTCATGTCAAGAGATAACAGCATCTCCCCAAGTTCTTTAATCAATTGGGGCAGGTTCCCGGCCTCGTTATAGACAGGTATGACTATTGAAAGCTGTGGGCGGGTCCTGAGACTGTTTTGGGGTGCCTCTTTACTGTTAGGCATGCTCTCCTCAATAACGCGGCATAACTCTTTTTGCTTTTCCTGTATAAGGACAATTGAATCGTTCGCTTCTCTAACCACTATACCCAATAGTCACCTGAATTAAAACCATATATAACTATTTGCTTTTATTTCTCTTATTGGATTATTGGCAAATGCTTACCCTGGAGTGGACATGTAAGGCATCTATGGATACGTTGTGAAGAATGTTTCATGTGACTGTTACTAGGTAAAAAAACAGGATCGTTATAAAACAGGCAGGGCCATTTCTGACCCCGCCCGAATAAACATTTAATTTGTCAGTTATAAATTTGCTTCTTTTATTTTTATTGCAAAGCTAATTCCACCTATAATTAGGGTTAAAACGCTCAATAGAACTGCCAGTGCAACCATCACTCCATAGTGTATCGCTAAAAAGCTGAATCCAA
>PVMK01128601.1_pt1 | contig 17908 bp, 15 predicted proteins | sample 1853481 | NCBI WGS metagenome assembly PVMK01 (sample SAMN08533507, study PRJNA380276) | Marine sediment metagenome, whole genome shotgun sequencing project. | reverse complement strand
GGACTTCGAGCCCCTCTATGCCTCCATTTTCAGGACGGTATTGCTCATGCTTGCAGGTATTGCGCTGGCCGTTATGGTGAGTCTGGTCCTCGCTCGTAAAATGGTGACGCCCATTCGAGCCTTGCAGGATGGAGCAACCCGGATCGGGGCGGGAGATCTCAGCCACCGTATACAGATCGTTACCGGCGACGAACTGGAAACCCTGGGAGAGGAGTTCAACCGTATGACCGCTCAGCTCAGGGAATCGTATGCCAATTTGGAGGAAAAGGTCGAGGAGAGAACCCGGGAGTTGACCGAGGCCCTTGAGCAACTCGAGATCGCCAGCAAGCACAAGTCCGACTTCCTTGCCAACATGAGCCACGAACTCAGAACCCCCTTGAACGCCATCCTGGGCTATACAGAGCTGATTGTGGACAAGATTTACGGGGATGTGCCTGATAAAATTCAGGAGGTTTTGGAGCGTGTGGGGGAGAATGGGCGCCATCTTCTCAGCCTCATTAATGACGTCCTGGATCTTTCAAAAATCGAAGCGGGTCGTCTTAGCCTTTCTCTCAATGACTATTCCATGCAGGATCTCGTTCAGACGGTCATCACCTCGGTGGAGTCCCTGGGTGCGGAAAAGAACCTGGCGTTAAAGGCCAAGGTCCCTTCGGACCTGGTGACTGGCAAGGGCGATGAACAGCGTATCGCCCAGGTGTTTTTGAATCTCGTGGGTAATGCCATAAAATTCACCGACGAGGGAAAGGTCGGTATAGAGGTGACCACTTCCAATAGCTCATTCCTGATCTCCGTGTCTGACACCGGCCCCGGGCTTTCGGAAGATGACCAGCAAGGGATCTTCGAAGAATTCCACCAGGTAGACGGTTCCAGCACCCGGGAGAAGGGGGGAACCGGACTCGGCCTCTCGATCGCCAAGAAGATCGTCGAGATGCACGGTGGAAGCATTTGGGTAGAGTCCACCCTGGGAAAAGGCTCGACTTTTTTCTTTACGCTGCCAATTCGAGTCGAACAACAAAAGGAGCAAAAATGAGCAGGAAAATTTTAGTGGTTGAAGACCAGGAGGATAACCGCCGTATTTTACGGGACCTCCTCATGAGCGCGGACTATGAGGTGATCGAGGCAGTCAGCGGGGATGAGGGGGTGACCGCGGCCGAGACCCATCGTCCAGATCTGATTCTGATGGACATACAGCTCCCCGGTATCGATGGATACGAGGCAACACGCCGCATCAGGGCCAACCCCGATCTGCAGCAGATCCCTATCATCGTGGTCACCTCCTATGCGCTTAGCGGCGATGATGTCAAGGCGTTTGAGGCCGGCTGCGATGCTTATATGGCGAAGCCGTTCAGCCCGCGGGAACTCTTGGCGAAGGTCCGCGAGTATGTACCGTAGCTGATTATTGAGATTTTCAGATAAATAGTTTCAAATTCCCCGGAAAAGCAGGGCACGTAACCAGATTGAATTGTACCTGAATACCGTCTGGTACAAATCCGAAATCCGAAATCTAAAATCCGAAATGCTGTCGAGGGGTGTACTGTGAGGAAACCACCACTTATCCTGATTGTGGATGATAACGCTGCGAACCTGGAAATCCTCCAGGCTCGCCTAACTGCCCACAACTATGAGATCATTACAGCGACAGACGGCGAAGCCGGGCTGGCCATGGCCAGAGAAAAACAGCCGGACTTGATTCTGCTTGACATCATGATGCCTAAGATGGACGGCATTGAGGTCTGCCGACACATAAAATCTGACCCTTCCCTGCCATTCATGCCCATAATCATGGTCACTGCCAAAGCGGGTTCGAAAGACATCGTCGCAGGGCTCGAGGCAGGTGGCGACGAATATCTGGCCAAGCCAGTGGACCATGCCGCGTTGGTTGCAAGAGTCAAGTCGATGCTCCGCATCAAGGAGCTTCACGACACGGTCCGGGAGCAAGCAGCCCAGCTTGCGGAGTGGAACCGGACGCTTGAGCAACGGGTGGAGGAGCAACTCACCCAACTGGAGCGAGTGGGGCGTTTAAGACGTTTTCTCTCCCCCCAGCTCGCAGAGCTTGTTGTCTCCTCAAAAGACGAAGGGCTTCTCGAAAGCCACCGGCGGGATATCACCGTGCTCTTCTGTGACCTCCGTGGGTTCACAGCCTTCTCTGAGACCGGAGAGCCTGAAGAGGTGATGGGAGTCCTCAGGGAGTACCACGAGGCCATGGGAAGCCTGATCTTCCAATATGAGGGTACGTTGGAGCGCTTTACCGGGGACGGGCTGATGGTCTTTTTCAATGACCCCATGCCTTGTCCGGACCCGACGGCCCGTGCCGTCAAGATGGCTGTAGACATGCGCGAGTATGTTCATGAGCTGAGCGGGAAGTGGATAAAGCGTGGTCACAGGCTGGACTTTGGGGTTGGGATCGCCCAAGGGTATGCCACGCTTGGAAAGATCGGGTTTGAAGGGCGCTTCGACTATGCGGCCATCGGAACCGTTACAAATCTCGCCTCGCGCCTTTGTGGTAAGGCTCAAGGCGGACAGGTACTCATCAGTCAGCGGGTTTACGGGGCGGTAGAGGAACTGGTGGATGTTGAGCCGATCGGGGAATTAACCCTGAAAGGCTTGCACCGCCCGGTCACCGTCTACAATGTCCTTGGTCTAAAAAATCATAATGCTAAAATAAAGTCTGGATAAATAATCAGGTCTGAAGAGGATATCCCCATAACGTCAACAAAGAAAGTATACATGAATAGATTTAAAAAAACTGTCACATGTGCTATCGCAATGTCAGCGAGCATTTGAAGAATATCTTTGAGAGCAGTGAATTGCTGGAGGAGCAGCCAATGAAAACATCCCTTATACTTCGTCTTCCTGAAGAGCTTAGAATGAAAATCAGAAAGGAAGCCAAGCATAGTGATATGTCAATCAATCAGTATGTACTGTATACCCTTACGAAAGAGATATCCTACAAAGAGGCAGAGAGGGGTTTGAAAGAGCGTATCAGGAAAGCGGCGTCGCGTGAAGAGGCCTTAAGTCTGCTGGAAGCTATTGTGCCCGATGTGCCTGCGTTATCGCAAGACGAGCTTCCTTCCGACCATATTCAGGTCTTGCCCTGACAGGTTTCCGTCTTCCCAATAGATCACCTTCTCACTCCTTCTGGACGTAGGCCTCAAATTGCCTTGTCACAGTTTCTGCCATCTTCTCCACCAGCCAGTCCGGCTTGATCAGCCTGGCCTCATGGCCGAAAGAGAGTGGGGACTCCGGGCTGTGGCCCTACAGGCCGGAGGTTTGATCTGAACGAAAAATCCTGGTTTTCGTTCGGACACTAAATATCCTTTTTTTTGCATCACGAAAAGTATTTTTTGATCAGTTGAAATCAAAAATGAGGAGATACATTATGGCCATCATTTTCATACCCGGGATAAAGGGAAGTAAATTGATCAATGTCTACCCAACCGATTTCGAGGTCAGATGGAGCCTCGAGGATATGATTGTCGGCGATATTTTCGAAAACCCCATGGATTTTGAATTGAGGAAGGGGATATATGACAAAGAAGATCTTATGTTGTTTAAGGAATGGGAGCTTATCAATTATGCCTACGAAAAAATGATAAGACATATCCGCAAAGAAGTTGATCCACATCTTTACACATTTCCTTATGACTGGAGAAAGCCTTTAGAGCTTGGCGCCAAACGCCTGGTTGAATTCATTGATTATATCAAAGGAAAACTGAATAAAGATAATCGGGAGCCACGAATCAATTTTATTACTCACAGTATGGGAGGACTTTTGTTGAGAAGTGCCCTTGAACTCAGGGGTCCCGGCGCGTTTGACGACATTGATAGAATTGCCTTTATCTCACCGCCTTTTAGAGGATCCTGCGATATCCCCTTGAATCTGATCGCCGGGGAAAAGAACGGGTGGTTTAGCGATGAAGAAGCTTTTCGAAAGCTGGCGAGATCATTCCCCGCTGTATATCAATTGATTCCTTCTTTTGAAAATGCCGCTGTTTCTTCAACTTCCGGTAACAACCTGGATCTTTTTGATGTGAATAACTGGCAGGAAAATGTCGCCAATAGTAATGATTTCCATCCTGATTTACTGATCAATGCTGAAAAATTTATCCGTGGTTCGAGCGCGCAATACGGCGGGCAAAGCAACGCCCCGATGGCATCGGATAATAAGTTGAGGGCCAACGCGAACAAAATCCTCATTTTGATGGGTGCCGGCCACAAAACCGTAAAGCAAATTCCGGTTGTCCAAAATAATAAAAATAATAAAAACTGGTTTGATTTTAAAAATTCACTCACGGACACCCACGGAGACGGTCGAGTTCTCCTTAAAAGTGCGGCGATTAGGGGTATTTCGCTCGCAGCTTATAAAGGAACCAATGAACACGGAACTGTTTGTCGCGACCATATCATCATAAAGTCCGTAGAAGTCTGGCTAAAAAGAAACAAGCTTTACAAAATGACGCCGCGGACGCCCCGTAATTCGATTAACAGACCGGGAAAAAAGTTCTTTGATGTTTGGGACGGGAACGTCTCCGAAGCATCCTTTAATAAACACATCGTCGGTTGACAAATTTCTGATGCGATATGGCTGTGCATGTAAGGGCCGGCTGAGAGGAGTCCTTTATGGTAACTACTCAGGTTCATGGTTGAAGGGTTCACGGTTCAAGGTTAACTGATAAAAACTGAATGGTTTTAGAATATTGAGGTGTGGCATATTGTGCGTAACTGCTGCCGTTCATAGGTTCATCAACTATCTCAAGCAATATGAACGATGTGACCCCGCCGTAGGCGAAACAACCCTGAACCCCTGGCCCAGACCGATCATCGGCACTATGTATGTGAAAAGTATAGTCTAAGCCTGGTCAGCACAACTTTGGAATTATGCCACGAGTCGCACCAGGGCGGGCCTGAACTGTGAACCTGACAACCTGGGTAGTTACCCCTTTATGAAATAAGGTTGTCCTGGTCCGGGCCGGACTGACAAATGACATTGACCCGTAATCGCAAGGAGGGGTGCATATGGAAGTTGACAAAGTCATTATCACCAACATGCGTGCTTTGAGGGAAAAATATGGCGCCGCAATGCCCCGCATTGAGAAAGCCGTGAAGCGTCTCATTGCCGCTGACAAGAAACGAGGGTTCAAAACCAAACTCTTGGCCATAGACTCTCGCCGCGACATGAAGGCTGTTCAGGGTCAAGTGGTGGAGAACCGGGATAACCAAAAAGCGGTCAAGGTGGCGGTCGACGCCGTCAGCAATGCCTATCACCCGGATTACATTATGATTTTGGGAGCGCCTGACATCGTTCCCCACCAGGAGCTTAAAAACCCGGTCTATGACCCAATGGGCGATAAGGACAGGGTGGTGCCGACCGACATCCCCTATGCCTGTGAGGCGCCTTACAGCACGAATCCCGGCAAGTTCATCGGGCCGACGCGCGTGGTGGGCCGGCTACCCGATCTTAACGGTGTTGCAGACCCGGCCTACCTCGTCTCACTTCTGGGAACAGCGGCCCGGCAGAGAACAAGGGCACGCGCCGATTACCAGAAATATTTCAGCGTGACGGCGGAAGTCTGGGAAGATTCGACCTCCCTCAGTCTTACGAGACTCTTTGGTTCCAGCGCCGCCATGGCCACTTCACCACCAAAAGGACCTGCTTGGACTCCGGGTCAACTGGATCGACGGATTCATTTTATCAACTGCCACGGGGCACCAAGCGAGCCTAATTTTTACGGACAGAAGGGCCGCAACTACCCTGTGGCGCACTCGGCGAAAAAACTGGTCAAAAAGATCATGAATGGGACGGTGGTTGCCGTGGAGTGCTGTTATGGTGCCGAACTCTACGACCCTGTTGACAGTAATATGCAGGCCGGCATTTGCAGCACGTATTTGCGTGACGGTGCCTACGGGTACTTCGGCAGTTCCACCATAGCCTATGGCCCCAGCAAAGGGAACGGCCAGGCGGATCTGATCTGCCAGTACTTTCTGGATGAAGTCCTGAACGGTGCATCCGTTGGGGAAGCGGCCCTGCGCGCAAGGCACCGCTTTGCAGGGGCTTACACGCATCTTGATCCCTTCGACCTGAAAACGATGGTGCAGTTTTTCCTGCTGGGAGATCCCTCGGTTCACCCGGTCGGCGCCGTTCCCCATGCCCTCGCGAGGACAAAGGTTTTCAAGCAAGTCTTTCAGACCCGTCAGAACGTCAGGGGAACGAGACAGCTGCGCCGTGAAAAACTCATGCGCACCGGGATCAATCTGGCCAAAACACTCGGGACCGTAAAAAAGGCCGATGAGGCGATTCCAGCAAAAATGGCAAAAGTGCTCGAGTCGGCGGCGAGAGAATCAGGAATTCAGAATTTCGGTATCCGGAACTTCTCTCTAAGCTTTCCCAGGGAAGCGATGAAGGGCAATATGAAGCGATTCGGTAAGGCGCGCAAAGGGAGGGGCGTTCATATGCTCATCGGAAATCGAAATCTGCCAGAAGGAACTCCGGGCCGCGTCGTCGCCCTGGTGGCAACGTTGCAGGATGGAAAACTGATTCACATGCGTAGACTCCACAGTCGCTAAAATGAAGCTTCGCGGACGTGTAACAAAAGCAATGCTCTATGCGGGCACAAAGAGCGAACATGAAGGCATTGTCCTCACGACGACCGAGGGTGAGTTCAAACTCCGACGCAGAATGGGGAATCCCTTTTGGGATGATGTTCTCGCACAACTGGAGGGGAAAGAGATCGAAGGGGAAGGTATTATTCGAGGCGACCAGTTTATTATTGATCGCTGGCAAATGATTCAATAATGTGAGGTAGGGTCGGACCGCGCTAACTATCTAAAACTATCAAAGAACATAGGCAGTTTTTGAGTCCAAGGTCGATTGAAGCTTTCTATCTGTTTGAATTTCCAGGCAAAAAGTGAAGTTTTGACCTGGCAGTCTTGCATGATTTTGGCGGATGTACTTTGAAGGTTCACGTAGTCTTATTTCGAAGGGCGATCTGGTCTGACAACACCTTTCCCTGTCTTCCTACACTTACCCCGGACTGGGGTGCGATAACCGATACTTGATCAAACAGCTTCAAAAACTATACTTGATGCCGCCACAAACAAAATTTGACCCGGACCCGGAGGGACCGACCAACCCGAACACCGAGGAACGATGGTGGATTCGCAGCACCAGATCCCATTTTGGATATTGCGGCAGGCCCAATGTCAGTTCTAACATTAGGTAATTGAGCGCATGCTGGGCATCTTCCTCGTCTTTTTTTTCCACATTTGATATTTTGGTGTAATAGGAGATGCCATCGCCTAAGGCAAAACTGGTGTTCACGTAATTGTTCCAGGGAAATTCATGCCAACGCGCGATGAGAAGACCGACGAATTCCCATTGATCATCCGTGTTGGAATGCTTGCCGATCTGACCCTCGGCCTCGAAGCTGATATATTTTTTGTAGTGCCAGAACTGGCGCGCCAGGGCCACCACCCCGACGTAAGCGTTATCCTCAAACGTGGGCTTAAATTCTAACACATCGCCGATATGGTCCTGGGCGTGGGCGCCGACGTAAACCGTCAAGAACGACTTGTAGCGAGCAATGCTATCTTGAATCTGTTCATCTTCCGCAAGTGCGTCTGATGTAACACCAATTACCAATGCCAAAAAGAGCAGCAGGAACCATTTAGTTCGGATAAAAATCAATTTCAATCGCCTCTATCGGATTTTATACAAAAGCGTTTTCTATCTCAGATTCTGGGGCGGACGTCAATATGAAAACGCAAATGGGGTTTTGCAGGAAAAGAACTGAAGCCATACGGCTGCGAGCCGTTTAATTTTCATGAGAAATTGTTCTTCAGGGAGGAACTTTACCAAATGCCACTTGGGCGTCAAGGAAAAGGACCCACAACATATGTGGTATCAGGTTGGATTGCCGCTTTGAGATTGTTCAGGAATATAGGGTGAAATAAGATAAGGGCTTCTATTTTATCTTTTTCATGCTATTTTGAGAGTTAGTCGCAATCTAAATAACCAGGACAACTATGCCGATAACTATACTGATTACTCCGATTATTTTCTGTTTGTCAATACTGGCAGAGAATAATGGAATGGCAAGCAAGGTAACAAACAGGACATTCGTGTTTTTTATGGCTTCATGGTACCCTGGATTGGGAGCCAGGGAAATCCCCTTCACATTGAGCAAATTAACCGCAAAGGCAAAACCCGCACAGATGATGGCTGCAGGCAAGAAAAATCTCAATTTGGCCTTATCCTGAAAATAGCCCTTGATTTCCTTTCGACAAATGATGCTGAAAAATATGAAATTGACGATGTAAATACCAAGACAGATTTCCGGTGGAGCAAAACCAAGGAGTGTTGCTTTCTTCATCCCAAAAACTGCAAGAGTATAGCTCGCCAGAGCCAAAAAGGCCAAAGAAACCCAATGAGTCCCTGCAGACTGGCTGCTCGCTTTATCTTGGGAAAAACCTTTCCTTTCGATCATAAGGGCTATGATCCCGGCGAGAACCACAAAAATCCCCAACAGCTTTAGGAGATTAAACGAGCTGTCAAAAAGGAAAACCGATAAAATGGTGACCGGGAGAATGCTGCAATTGCGTATTGCAGTTGCAAATCCAGGATTTGGGGCCCTTTTGATCGCTTCAAAATCTGCCCAATGGCCAATCGAAGAGAAGAACCCCGCAAATGCTGCTGCTGCCAGAAAACCGAGGAAGTTATCTGAATTTACCACATGGAGGAGCGAAGGAGCAGTTACCCCAAAAAAACCAAGTAAGGCAAAACCGACCATAAACAGGAGTATCTGCTTTGGCGCGAATCCTTTGCCGGTCAACCACCTTATGCAAAGGTATAACCCCACAAAGGAGAAGGATGTCAACATAGAATAGATATACCAGGGCATTGTTATCCTCTCTATCCCCACGGCACTTAGGCCGGAAGGCACTCTTTCATCCTCTTTATGATTTTTGTCTCCTTCTCATAGGGTACCACCAGTCTGTATTTGGCCCGGGTTATGGCCACATAGACAAGTGAGATGAAGGTCTCTTTTGTGTGTTCGGCTGGGCGGATGCGATCGATACCGACGAGATAAACCAGGTCAAAGTCCAGGCCCTTAGCGCTGTGGATGCTGATGAGGGACACCCGGTCTGTTGTGATGTCGTACATTTCCTTGGATCTCACGTCCTGAGAGACCCAGACAACGGGAATACCGGATGCCCCCAAATTCTTGAGGATCCGCATGGGGAGCGCACGGTTGTCATATGCAAAGTTGCTCGGGCCATATACCTTGTCATCGTAGATAATGGCAATTTCAGATCTTTTGTAACCCTCCCTTTCAATACATCGCCTTAGATCATCGGTTAGAAAACCCTCGATCTTATCCAGGGTGGGGAAGTGGCGGAGTTCCGGTAAGTCACCGTGAAAGGCAAAATTATAGGGGAGGAGGGCAGGCTGTTTTTCAATTCTTGGCACTTCGCCCATGAACCGTTGGGTGAAGTCAAAAATCTCCACCGTATTCCGGTAGACCCTTTTGAGGTATCGGGTCCGGCCGCCGGCATTTATTCCCAGAGATTTCCATGAAGACCTCCTCCTGTATAGATCCTGGTGTCCGTCCAGGCTGATAACCAGGTCACCCCCAGGCCTGAGTAAACCAATAAGGATTTTAAACATTTCCTCGTCGAAGTCCTGACCTTCGTCGACCAGGATGGCGTCAAAGGGACCGATGCGGGATCTTTTGTTTAACACCCTTTCAAGGGCTTCCCGGGTCACCAGGTCGTAATAGTCCGAGTCCTCATTTTCATAGTGAACCGCTTCCCCCAAGATTCGGGCGCAAAGTTCATAAAAATGGCAGAGCTCAATACCGTTTGACCCTATATCCAGTTCCTTCTCCTGGATCAATCTTCTAAGATAACCGACCAGGGCGATGTTGTAACAGACCAAAAGAATCTTTTTTATCTGAGGGTTATACCTGGACAGATGGCAACAGCGGTGCAACAGGACCAGCGTCTTTCCGCTGCCGGGCGGGCCTTTGATGATTTGGTGGCCGGAACCAAGACGCAATGCCAACCTTGCTTGGGATTTATCAAGGGCCAGAACTTCCCTCTGAAACCTGATTTTCCTCAGTCCCTTGCGGGGAGGCAAATCGATTTTCGCTTCCGGCCAGATTATGAAACTCAACTTTTCTAGCTCTTTTTGGGTCAGCCCTTTGAATCGAAAAGGAAAGGCTCTTGAAATCCTTTCCCGGAATTTTCGTCCTGATGTATCGCATAAGATTTCCCCTGCCGCATCAAAATCGTCATTAAACAATACCCCTTCATCGGGAATAAGCCATTGTAGGCCCCTGTCAAAGTATTCTTGGCGCTTAATATTCGGGAAGACCACCATCTTGCCTATGGGGATTTTTAACTTGCCTGGATGATCGGGCAGATCTGACAGGAAATCGGGAACCTCCTTTAATCTCTCCATCAAGGCATTTACATAACCCTGTGTTTGTTTGCTGGGATTGGTCCTTTTTTCGATTTTTCCTGAAACATGGATGGTAAACTGATGGGGAGTGTAAGAAATGATTTGTTGTGTGGTCCAGTCTTTTACCTCAAGGACAAGGAGACCTAAATTTTTACTAAAAAGAATAAAATTCGGCTTTTTCCCGGACCTCTCGATTAGAGGCTCATACCAGCAGATAAAATCCTTGTGAGGCCTTGCCGCTTCCTTGAGGAAACGAAAGACAGTCTTGTCGCCGTCGGTGGCTTTTTCGCAGCCTTCAATATCTTCAGGGTACATTCTGGCCATGATAAAAGAATGTTGCCTTTTCTATCTATTTTGAAGATCAGAGGGGTTTATGTTTCCTAAAAAGAGAGATGTCCCACCTTTCGAGTAGTCCATAACACAGCCCATTTCTCGACGTGGTTGAGGCCCTGGGCGGGAGTGGCTTTTGAATACCTTGATAAGTCACCGTAGTCAACTACGCCCCCAAATCTCATATGACCCTTTTAAGTTGTCTTAGTCGATGGTAGGCCTTACCGCCGCCAGTTGAATAAATCTGACGTGGCCGATTTTGTCAAAATGCTCAGATTTTCTTTGGAGTTAAAAAGTTTTTCACACAACTCACACTTTCTATATTGAACAATTTCACGGGCCTTGAACCCTAAATAGGAAGCCATGTTTGTAAGCCCCATGGTCCTGATAAGATGATACAATACATGGGTTTCCGTTTTCCGAAACAATGTGTCGATGTTATCATTGCGAAGGTTTCCAAGATATAAAAAGTGCGTTTTTGAAAAGCGATTTGCCGCGTCACAACAGGCAAACATGTCCAGTTCCGGAGAAAGATATGTATTCATTGAACACACATTGGGCCGATAATCCGTAAATACCCTTTGGCGATCGAATTCACCTGCACGGCCGAAATAAATGACAGGTTCCGGAAAAAATTTTAAGTGATGATCCCGCAGAAACTGTTCAAACGAATCATCCTTTTTTGAAAAATCAGTAACAAAGGAGATAAAGTAATCAAGAGCATGTTCTTGACAGCTTAACGCCGCGTGAACGATGTTTTCACGGTTACTATGTTGCTGATGCCAGCGACTGTAACTGAGCCGTAATTGCGACAAACCGTTCGACATCAATTCTGAAACGACACGATCTGCATGTTCCCGTGTCTTTGCCCAGTATCCGTTGGTAACAATTCTTGAATAGATTCCTTTTTCCCTACAGAGCTGAATCAATTTGCAAATATCATCAAAAAACAAAAGCGGTTCGCCTGCTGTAAAACTGATGCCCGTGACATGACAACGGGCCATCTCTTGAATAATATCTTTCGCCCGGTCAAAGTCCATTTTTGCGGTTCCGGGCGACGCGTCTGCGGCAACACAATGACCACATTTAATGTTACATTGAGTTGAATATCCAAATGCGATTTGTCGAACCGGGTTCATTGTAATAAGCGTCCTTTTGAAATTTCTTGATAATGTTTCCGGTAAGAAACGTTACCGCGATTCCGATGGATCGAAGATCGAGAAATATTTCTGCAGATTGTCTGAACAGGATGCTGCTTTCCCCCTTGTGCAGCTTTAATATTGCATTTTTAAGTACATATAGTAAACTGCCAACAGCGTAATCAATTGCTTTTATGTAAATCTGCCGGAGGTAAATCATATGTCAAAATCAAGAGATGCTAAAAAAGGCGATAAGAAAAAGCCCCAGAAAACTGCTAAAGAGAAGAAACAGGCAAAGCGAGAAAAAAAGAATAAATAATTAGTCTCATTAAACCACCGGCTCCGCTGGTGCGAACCCTAATGGCTTTGCATGTCAGGCGTATGAAGCCCTCCATGCACAGGTAAGGCGCAAATATTGGGCCAACGGAGATGGCAGAAACTAATGGGGTCCAGCCAATCTAACCGCCTGAAACCATTAAAAAACATTCAGGGATATGCCGGGATTTAGCCCCTGTATAGTACTTCTTGCGGGCAAAAAAAGCATTATTCACAGAACTCTAGGGGTAGTTTTACTCCTTATAAGGTAGGATCGGAAAACCTCTCGATCACATCAATCAATTTTGAGGAATCTTGGTTTTCCATACCCAGGGACTTTGCGGCAAGGAAGTATTGATAGGCTGCAGTTGCCACAAGCAATGGAAGTTCAACACGTCTGCTGTCGTTCATCACGAGATTTATATCCTTAAACAATTGACCCATCCCCCCTGGTGAAGGCGTATCTTCCAGCACACTCGCAGAAAGAAGCCGAAAATAGTCGCTTCCTCCAATGCCACTCGAAATTACTTGGCAAACAAGTTTGGGATCAAGCCCGCTTTTTCTTGCCAAAGCAATAATTTCCATAACAGCCGCATGGGTTGTTCCGATCAAAAGTTGGTTGCAATGTTTGATAGCCTGCCCTAAGCCCGGTGTTTCTCCTGCCTCAATAATTTGCCCCAGGATCTCAAGAACCGGTCGACACGCTTCCAGCAGTTCCTTGGGTGCTGCCGCAATCATCGTAAGGGTACCATTTTCCACTCTGGCCGGTCCGCCGGTACATGGCGAATCCACAAACCCAACACCTTTTTCAGAACAACGTTTGGCCACCCATTCCAGATTGTTTTTGTCTATCGTTGCCATACAAATTACGATTGAGCTGTCGCTGCATCCTTCAAGCACGCCATTTTTTCCTGTAACAACGTCAATAACCTGCTGATCGTTTAAGACAAATATGATGACGGTCTTGGCTTTCTGAGCAACCCGCTTACCATTTTCGACAACTTCCCCGCCCGCCGATTGTAGTTCATCAATCGCCTCTTGCCGCAGTTCACAGCCCACAACCTGGTACCCTGCCTTGATAAACTTCTTTGCGGTGGGCATCCCCATACGTCCCAAACCGATGATTCCAACTGCATGCGCCATTCTATTCCTCCCTCATTCCTGGATGGATGTTGTTGATTTGTAACCTCACAATAAATTAGGGAGAAATAAAGGAGCTCCAAAGTGGGGTTCGGGTGTTTCTTGAAGGCGTTCTCGCAAAGTGAATTTACATCTCACCCACGCTACGACGATAGGTTTAGAGAGCGCCGAAGAGAAACGGCTGAACCCCACGATGCCCGAAATTATTGGGCAGAACATACGCTGATTCCGACCAACTCAATTGAGATTACATCGACTGGCCGCACCTTGTTTCTATTTTTAATTGCCTTCTTGTTTCCCTGGTGTGGCTTCCTCCCTGAGAAGCTTTGCCGCACGATGGGGGTTAAATATCCCGCACATACACGGGTGAAAAAGACGCTCAGCCCCCTCTTCGGGAGAGCACTTATTATCTTTTATATCTGCAATCACCTCTTCAATTAGACCGGTCGTTACCATGCCATGCCCGCACATGGTATTGAACTGCATGATCTCCTCCGATGGCAATTTGTCTGTTCTCCCCCAGCGGCCCAACGACTGATTTATTGTATGCGGTTCAACCCCCGCCCCCTGGCAGCATTGTCCCACTTGATCAAAAAGCCCTGAAACCACCACCGAAAGACCCAGATCCTCCTCCTTGAGGGCAGTGAGAATCTCAACCAATGATTCTCTGTCCTTGAATACCGCATGCACAACGGCACGGTCTTGAACATTTTTCATCAATTCATCGACACTGCCCTGATGATATTCATTTCCCAGCCGGCAATCTCCTATCTTTATTGCCCCTGCCTCCAACGCCATTTCAAAGAAGCGTCGCATTTTCGGTCCGGAACCCTCATGATTGATATCTTTGGAAGGCATAACCAGCAGTACAAAGTCTTCACTAAGAGATTCGTCGGACCCTATTCTGTGTAATGTGTGTGTCATTTCTAACCCTCCTGATACAGGGGTCGGCCCAAACCGACATTTGTTTTCCCGTTGGGTGCGACCCATAGGCCCGCCGCATCGATAAGGTGTGCCGTTGGGTTTGACCCATCCGAATTCAATCTGGTGGCAACATCAAGACTGAAAACTGTATCTATTTCACTTGAAATGTCTTTTAATATCTCGAATAGTTCGGGTAGTTTCTTCAGATCTAGCTTGAATTCTAATATGGTGGATAAAACCTTTTCATTAAGAACATCTTTCTTGAATTTTCCTGTCCGCGGATCAGACATGAGGCTGGTTGTCGGGTTCCCTTTTTCATACTCAACGCCCAGGCGGGAGACGGCCTGAGCCACCTTCTCCACATCATAAAACCGGGCACCGATGATCGGTCTGCCAAACTCCATAGCCACTCCCACAAACCCATATCCGAACCTCCCGGTCACTTCGTTGGTCTTCATTTCCTCAGTTCCGCGTCCTGAAATGCCCGATTCTTTTACGATGGTCAATGGATCGCTGAAGATGCTCCGTACGATCCGGGGCCATTCCAGGTCCTGTTGAAATATGGCATCAGTCGGACAATCGGCACAGCGGATACAGTTACCACATTCCACGCATTCGTCAAAATCTATTTCAGACACATCCCCATCCAGGGAAATGGCACCCACAGGACAATACGATACACACTGACCACACCCTGTACATTCTTCAGAATCAATACGCATAAGATACACCTTTCTAAATTCACCCCGATGTTGCAAAAAGTATCTGGGTTTCTTCCAGAATATCCTGTTCTTGCCGTATGAAAACGCCAAATTGATGCGCCATGACGAATTCACATTTGATAAAGTTCTGTGCTAATATCGATTATCGAGTTTGGTATTTGTATGGCAGCATATTCCATCAATTCTGGTGAATTCTAATGCAACATCGGGGTTCAATCAACCACAGCGATGACCCGAACCGGAGCCCCTTCGCACCCGGCCAGTTTTAATGGCAGCGCAAATATGGTTGCTCGCGGAACGGTGATCTTGTGTACATTGCAAAGATATTCGAGAAAGTATATGCCTTTGCTCAAAATCAGGTCGTGGGCGGGCATTTCCTGGGGTGAAGGATGGCGATCCGGGATTTCCCGGATGGCGTAGTCTTGCGGAAAGTCAAAACCGACTGCTTTGATCTTCTGTTCGGATAACCAACCTGCCGCTTCCGCGTCGAGATAGGGGGCATCCATCCAAAATTCGCGAGACTCCCAACTCCTCTTGAGATCCCATTCGGTTTTGAGAATCACAATGTCCCCTTCTTCAATGTTGTCAGCATTTTTTCTCAGGTCTGCCGCACCAATAGCCTGGTTCGCTACCACGTAAGAAAGATCCATAATAGCCATCGGACCCGTTAATTGGTCCAAAGGTATTTTATCAACCGTAATTTGACCCGGTTTGAAATGCAACGGTGTATCCAAGTGCGTAAACGAATGGGCCGACATCGTGAAATCGGTGCTCTGATACGGATCTCCTTTCTCGTGACTATATGCAAGTTCTGAACGAAACGGCCACCGCCAGTGCGGCTGTATGGGCATACTCAAATCGATAATAATCACATCCAAACCTCCTTTGTGAACCCTAACGTTGCATAAATATTTGGCCCAAAACCGCTTCGCTTGCTCTATATCAGGGCATCAAGAAACGTTTGCCCATTTTCAAGACCTCACCGTATGTCTAATACGCTTTCGTCCTTGAAAATGGCCAAACATCCCTTGCTGGCCCAATCTATAGCGTTTTGAACTCAAATTCTATACAACGTTAGGGTGAACAGGACATCAATGTTGACTTGTTTCCGCATTTACGTTTCATTACTTACGCTATCTATTTTCGCTGAGCCCTTGAGAACAAAAACCCCGCCGCTCGCTTGAGAGTAACGGGGGCGACCTTTGACCATTTCTGCACCTTGTTGAGGTTTGAAAGAAAGAGATCTTATAACAAATACAGCCGGAACCTTAAACCCTTTGAATGCCTCAGTAATATCTCCTATCTCCGTTTACATATACATTTTCCAGAAGTCAAGGTAAATACCGATAAAGGCAGAGGGCAGGGGACAATGGTCGGAGTTCAGGATGACGGAGGGCGGAGGACAGAGGGCAGTTGTTTTGTAATCATCCCAATCGAACCACTGCTGCCTCGCCGATGTTGCTGTACCGGTCCGGGACGCAAGTGAGGATGATGATCTGACATTCTTTCCCCGCCTTGGCGAGAACTGCTCCCATCAGTTTAAGCCGTTCTGGGTCTGTATATCCCAAAGCATCATCTAAAATGAGGGAAGCCCCACCGTCCTTTGAGACGGTCATCGCACATGCCAAACGAGATATCAGAGAGATCTGTTCTTTTGTGCCCCCACTTAAAGAGTCAAATGGGACATTGCAACCATCCATCGTCCGGCTGGCAATCGATAGATTTTCAGTCACCTCAACCTCAAAGGAGTCATTGAATACCAGTCGCCCGAGCCGCTCGATTTTCTCCTTGAGAGGAGCCACATAGGCCCTGCGAGCCTTATCGCGCTCTTCTTTCATGGTTACATACAGCAGCCTAGCTGCCGATGCTCTCCGTATCATCGCCTTATTTTCTTGCCGTATGTAAGTGAGATGACTCTGGGCTGCCTGGAATTTCTCATGCAAACCCTCTTCACCGAATACCTTGAGGCGAGTTCGTACCTCTGTGTTTTCCTGCTGTGCCGCTTCACGCTTTTTCTCTACCGTCAGCAAGGAACCTTTCGCAGTTTCCGCCAGGGTTCTTACCCGGTCAGGTTCCTTCCCGCGGAGATTTGCCTCGGCAGATTTGACGTCCTCCTCTTCTTTATGGACGGCCTTGGTGCACTTGAAAAGCTCTGATTCGAAGTCGTCATCCGGGGTGTCCCGCCGGGATCGCGAAAGCTCGTCTTCAGCACGTTTTAGTTCATCAGCCTTAAGGTCAAGCTTCACCCTTGTTTTCTGGTACTGTTCTCTCAGCCCATCTCGCACCTTGCGGGCCGAATCCAGTTCTGTTCTGGCTTCTTCCCATGCCGGGTTGGCCTTTTCGAGCCCGGCCTCCGCATTTCGCAGTTCCTTCTTCGCGGCTTCCAGGTTCGAAGGAAGATTGGGTTTCGGTACCCGGGCAGTGGGATACGCAGGAACCCCTTTCCCCAGACCTATGACTTTTCTTTCCAACTCCTCATAAGTCAGATCGCGCAGGTTTTCTTTCTCGATCTCTTTTCGTCTCGCTATAGTCTGCTGTGCTTCCCGTCTCGCTTCAAAGGATTGTCTTGCCTCATCCGCATTGCTCACCCCTGCATCATTGCATGAGGCATCAAGCTTTTGCTTTGCTTCCTCGACCCTTTTTAGGAGATCAGATGAACTTGATCCAGCTGTCAAGTCCATCTGCAAAGATCCTGGAATCGTAACGCGAACCCGATCAGATACTGGTAGACTACGCTCCTCGTCTTTTGAGATAGTGGTTCGCTCGCCATCAATCTGGAAGTCGAGATTGGCCAGCCCTCGGAAAAGAACATTCGGTGCGCCTGTCTCCAACATCGCCTGCGCTGTGATCAGCGAGCGCTCGGCCTTCTGTATTGCTTT